>Ga0256833_1003645_pt1 | contig 10509 bp, 6 predicted proteins | sample 356284metaG_FD_190535 | JGI IMG/M metagenome (GOLD analysis project Ga0256833, IMG submission 190535) | Hydrothermal vent microbial communities from Mid Atlantic Ridge, Atlantic Ocean - 356-284 | ecosystem: Environmental > Aquatic > Marine > Hydrothermal vents | place: Atlantic Ocean: Mid...
TCCTATTTCTACCTTTGCAGTTATAGGAGATTGAGCATCTGTAAAGTAGCTTGTGGTTGTCCAATTTGAAGGAATATTATCTCTAACATCTATTTTTAAAAGTCCCCCTTTCCAGTTATTTATATCACCATCTCTTCTCGCATAACCTACAAATACATAATCTGTTATTCCATCTCTGTTATAGTCATAGCCTTTAGTAAATAATCTACCGCTGAATGCATTTTGTATCCCTGTATCTATAATGTATGGGTTATTTATATTACTACCGTCTAACTTTATAATGAAAAATTTTAAGTTTTGATTTGAATTTCCGTAGTAGTTAGTAGGTCCTGAGCCAAACATAACATATGTTTTATCTCTTTTTTCTATAATTGCAGGACCTGAGTATGTAAAGCCTAAATCTGGGTGGCTAAACTCCCAAAGGAATTTTGGATTATTTATGTCAGTTATATCCAATGCAAAGTAGGAAGATAAACCTATACAATAACTAAAGTCTGGAGGTGATGAAGGTATCCAACTACACATAAAATTGAAAAATGAGTAATTTGAAGCACAACTTTCACACTCTTCTTTCATAAAATCCCATAGAGTAGTAGGACAAACCCATTTAGGTGGATTTACAGGTTTATATTTAGGGTCTGTTGAGGATGTTGTATCTCCTGTTCCACCTCCAAGTCTCATTGCTCCAATAAGAATTTTTCTACCATCTTTAGTGTTAAAAACATAAACTGAGCTATCTACATAGTAAGTATGACAGTAGTTCGGGTCTGTTAGAAATCTTAGGTATGGTAGCATATTTAATGGAATAAATGCCCATAACTCTTTACCTATGTTTTCCCCATCTAATTTAACAATGTTGTATCCACTTAACCCTTTATCTGTAGATTTACCTAATTCAAACACATGGAGCATTCCATCGTTAGCACCTACTATAATCACATTTTTATCATCATAATGAACTATTTTAGGAGATGAATGGATGATATCTCCAAGTTTCCAAACCTTTCCACCAGCTGTCCTATTTCTCCAACCTTCAAAATCTTTTCCCCTTATATATTTTATGAGTTTATCATAGTCATTATGTTGATTTAAACAGTCTAAAAATTGGTTCCATATTCCAATAAAGTCAAATGATGACATGTTATCAAAGTAATTACACATATTAAAACATTCAGCTGGAAATCCTAAAAGAGGTATTCTGAATATATCACCTTCATAACTTTTTGTTAACATAAAGTCTGATAAGGATGTGTATCTAAATTCTTTTAAACAACTTTCTCCCTTTTCACATGCCGCAAAGTATATTTTTCTATCATCACTTATATCTTCATTACTTTCATCAAAATCAGACCATAGGTTATAACCTGTTTCAAATAGATAATTAACCTCGTCTGGGTCATAGAGTTTTACATCTAAATCAGCTTTACTTCCATCAGTAGCTTTTACATTGTATCTATTTATTATTAAAGTTTTTTGGTTTTCCAATGCAAACTCTATTATTTTGTCTACAGTAGGATTTAAGATTTTATCTTGGTCTGTATCTTCTCTTATTGTATTGTCTACTAAGTAATACCAGTATCCATAAACTTTACCTATCCAGTCTATACCATATTTCTGTGTATAGAATAAAGATTGCGTTAGTATTGAACCTTTTAATTCTACTCCTGTAGCTGAGCTTTCCTTGTCTTCTTTTCCTAATACTGCAACAGCACCACCGGAATATGTGTATTTTTTTATAGCTGTGAATATTTGATTAAGAGCATTTTCTAATGCCTCACCACTTGAAGCATAAAAGTAAGCGTCTGGCTCTCCATCTCTGTTTTTATCCCACTCTTTACATTCGTCTTTGTAAGTTCCATTTGGATTACATTTAGGTCTAGGAAATGAAATATAATAACTCCAATCATATATGTTTATATTGAATGGGTAGTTATCACCATCTAAATCAGTAAAACTGCCTGCTGCAGCCGTAGACTTCATAGCCTTTTCCCCATAGCTGTTATTAGCAAATGTGAAAAGTGTAAATAGTAATGCTGTTTGCTTACCATCTAAATCACTTCTCAAATCATTTACATGCATCTCATAAGCTGGATTAATTGGGTCTTTTCTTCCATTCCACAAACCATCTGATATTAGTATTACCACATTAGTTTTACATGGTATAGTTTTTGCTAAATACTTGTCATAAAATGGGTCTACTTCTGTATTCTTATTTATATAATCTCTATTTCTTTCATAACCATGCTCATTAGATTGTTTTAAATAGTCCATAACCTCGTATAGAGCTTCTCCTGTAGGTGTCATTCCATATGGAAGTTCACCTTCTATCTTTGAAACTAAATAATCTATTCCATTATTCTCATAATCATTTAATCCAACTCTTATTTCTCCCTCTCTATCTGGGTTATAAGTTCCTCCAAAAACTATAAAAGCAAAATTTCCTAAATCTTTATTTTTTTGTAATACACCTTCCCTTTTATCAACCTTAACTTTTAAATATTTATTGTCATCTTCGGAAGTTCCTATAGGACAGGACTTATTGTTTTTAGGCCATATGTTTATCATCATATCGCATTCTTCATAAGCATTCTTAGAATAGTACCATCTATAACCATTACGTGAACAAGTATAACTTCCCCAATTTTTTATAAACACTTGCAAATTACATTTTTCATTACTACTTATTGTTAAAGTTCCGGTTCTATATCCCCCTCTATTTACTAGACATATGTTTCCATTACAATCTTTGGCTTTACCTCCAATCATTGCTTTAAGAGATACATCAATTCTAGATGTTGCAATCCAGTTTAATAAATTCCCAGACACACAATCAGGGCTATTTCCTATTCTATAATATTTACTATTCTCATCTATATTACAATTTGGATTTTTTTCCCAATATCCATTAGAGTTGTATTTGTAATAACTGTTAGGCTCAAAATATCCGTAATAGTTTTTATTTTTGTTGTATCTTTCAGTATAGGCTGGATCCTGCATACTTCCAGAGAAGTCCATAACCAATAGGATATTAGGTTTAGTGTTTACCTCCATAAATGGTGGGACTACACAGTAATTTTTCATCGTATCAGTTATTTCATCTGCTTTGGTTAATATTGATGAGAATAAAAAAACTAAAAAGACAATTAGAGAGGAGTAGGAGATATGTTTTTTTATTTTCATATTTTTACCCCTATTAAAATATCCGTATGATTATATATTTTAATCTTTAAATTTAGGTGAATCTCCTTATTTAGTGTGAAAATTCTGTGAAATCATTGAAATACTGTAAAATATTTTTAGATTATTTAGTTTTATCAAAATCTTCCCAAAAGGTAGGTAATACTTTATGAGATATTATGAACCTTTTTCTAGAAAGTATAGACCTAAAACTTTTGAAGAAATTATAGGTCAGGAAAGTGTTGTTAAAACTTTAAGAAATGCTATAAAACTTGGAAGAATTGCCAATGCATATATATTTGCAGGTTCTAGAGGTTTAGGAAAGACTACCATCTCTAGAATTTTAACAAAATGTTTAAACTGTGAAACTGGAATAACAGACAAACCATGTGGAAAGTGTGAGAACTGTTTGGAGATAGACAAAGGCTCTTTCCCAGATATGTATGAGATTGATGCTGCATCTAACAGGGGTATAGATGATATTAGAAATATTAAAGAAAATGTTAGTTATGCACCTATAAAGGGGAGATATAAAGTATATATAATAGATGAAGCTCATATGCTAACTAGGGAAGCTTTTAATGCTCTACTAAAAACCTTAGAAGAGCCTCCTCCCCATAATATTTTTATTTTAGCAACTACAGAATTACATAAAATTCCTGATACTATTAGGTCTAGATGTCAAACATTTATTTTTAGGCCACCAAATAAATCTCAAATTGTTGAATATCTTAAGAGAATTTGTGAAAAAGAGGAGCTAGATTATGAAGAAAAAGCTTTAGAAATCTTAGCTGATGCAAGTGAAGGTGGGATGAGGGACAGTGCCAGTTTACTAGACCAAGCAACTGTCTTTAGTGAGGGAAAAATTACAGTAGAAAATGTTGAGAAGATGTTAGGTTTTATTCCAAGCTCTATAATTGATAGATTTTTGGTAGGTTTAAAGGAAAACAGAATTAAAGACTTAATTTTACTTGTTGAAAAGATAGAAAAATCAGGATATGACTTAAATATATTCTGGAAACAGATAGTAGATAAAATACAGGAAATACTGATTAACCTTTCTTTAAACGGAGAGGATAAATACTTTTCTAAAGAAGAGATAAAAAAACTTATTTACATACAGACTATATTCAGTAAAGCTATAGGAGAAGCCAAATCTTTTCAAAGTCCAAAACATATATATCAGTTAGCTATTTTAAAATTAGAATATATACCTAACATCCTTTCCATAAAGGAGCTAATAGAGAAAGGGATTAGTATAGATACTTCTTTAGATACTCAAATTAAAGAAAATATAGATAAGGGAAATACAGCAAAAGAAAGTTCACTTGAAAGTGATAAGAAAAAATTAAGTATTGATGATATTTTGAAAAGGATAAAATCAGAGATTGGGGGAATAGTCTTTTCTATACTTAAAAACTCCAAAATTGAGGAGAGAGAGGATAATTACACTATTTTTATAGATAAGAAACAATTAGAGTTTATTGATGTTAATAGTATTAAAAATTATTTTCCTAAACCTATAAAACTTGAAACTATAGAGACAAATCAGAGTAGAAAACCCAAAAAACGAAATGAAACTGTTGAAAAAATAAGAGAGTTATTCAAAGGAAAAATAATAAGTGAAAGATATAGTGAAAAGTAGTTTTTCACTGTCTTGTTGCAATATTTATCTCATTTATTCCCAGCTGTTTTGCAAGGTCTATTACTTTTACGACTTTGCCATATTCAACTCTTTTATCAGCTACTATTATTAAGGCTTTGGCATTTATATTTCTAATATAGTATCTAATATCATCTAGACTTACCTCTCTACCTCTAACATAATACTTTCCATCCTTGTCTATTACTACTTGAGCTGGCTCAACCTTTGGTGTTCCCATGGATGCCTCAGGTAAAAAAACTCTTATAGATGATACCGGGGAAAGTGTGGAAACTATTCCTAGAAATAGGATAATAATAAACGCTATATCAACGAAAGCTGTCATATCTATAAGATGTTTTGTGTCTTCTAAACTTCTAGCGTGTTTTCTAAAATTCATTGTGTCTTCCTTCCCTTGATATATCTAAGAGAAGATTTATAACTTCTATAGCTAAACTCTCAAGTTCAGAAATTATATAGCTTATCTTAGATTTAAAATACCAGTATGCAGCTAATGAGGGTATAGCAATGGATAAACCAAATGCAGTAGTTAATAATGCCTGAGATATTCCTTTTGAGAGTATCTCTGGATGTCCTAGACCTGTTAGTGCTAATGCTTCAAAAACCTGTATCATTCCTGTAACAGTTCCTAAAAAACCTAATATTGGAGCAACTGACGCAATTGCACCTATAGCATTAACTAAACCTTCAAGTTTAGGTATCTCAACACTTGCTATCTCATCAGCAGCAAGTTTTAAGTTTTCCTCTGAACTTTTACCTTTTAGGAAGCTCTCTATTAAAAAAACTACCAATCTGGTTGATATTGTGTCTTCTCTTTTTGCTACCTTTAATGCTTCATCTAGTTCACCTTTTTTTAAGAAAATCAAAACCTGTTCCAAAACTTTTTCAGGAAATAATTTTGCTATAGATAAACTCATAAATCTTTCTATTATTATTGCAAAACCTACTATACCTAAAATAAGAAGTGGATACATAAGAATTCCGCCTTTAGAAAACACTCTTAAAATGTCAAGAATTAAATCCAACTTATCCTCCCTTATGTGTTTTTACTGAATTTTATTTTATCTTAAGTCTTTCTACTAAAATTGGCTATATTTTTTCACTTTTTTAACTGTTTGTATAAAAGTTTTTCATCTTTATTTAAATACTTAACATTTACTTTATTTAACATTTTTTCAGCATCTTTTACTTTACCCTGCTTTTTCAATATTTCGGCTACTCTTAATCTAGCTTTAGAAACAAACTGTTTTAAATCTGGATAAAGATAAATAACGTTTAGATAACTGTTAATTGCTTCATCTTCTTTTCCTAACTGTTGATAAATCCTTCCCATGTAGTAATAACTTTCTCCTGCAATTTTGTAATCATCACTGTTTGTTGCTTCCTCAAAGTATTTTAAAGCTGTGTTTAAATCTCCCAACCTATAACTTATTAAACCTAAGTAATAGGCAATTTCTTTTTTATAACTACTGTTTTTATAGTAAAGCTTCTCGAAGTAATATTGAGCATTTTTTAAGTTTCCTATCTTAAAGTATAAAAATGCTAATTTATATATATTGTTGTCTGTTTGTGGTAGCTCCTTAGCATACCTTATAGCCATAGGATAATTACCTTCTTCCTCATATATCTTTGAAAGAAGTTCTAAAACATCGTTTCTAAACTTACCATTAACGTATTTCTGTAAGTATTCCTGTGCCAGTTTTTTAGCTTTGTTAAAATCTCCCTTTATATACATTAAATAGGCTAGCTTGTATAAAGCATAATCACTTTCTTCTTTTTCTTTCTTTATCAGATATTTTAATAATTTTTCGGCTTTATCATACTTTTTCTTTGATATAAAAATATCTGCAAGTTGAAGTCTTAAAAGGTCTGCTAGAGGGTATCTTGGATATTTTCTTAGAAATGCTAATATCTGTTTTTCAACATCTCCTTTAGAATTCTCCATTTCTAGAACGGTTAGTTGGTAAGCAGCATCTGTAGCCTCTTTGGAGTTTGTATGTTGTTTAATAAAAGTCTCGTAAATTTTTCTAGCTAAATCTTTTTTTCCTAGATTATAATAGCTGTCTGCAAGTCTTAAAGTAGCTAATTTTTTTAGCTCTTCATTTTTTGTATTTGATATGAATTTTCTAAATTCTTCTATAGCTTTTTCATAATCTCCCTGAGTAAAAAATGAGTAAGCATACAGATAACCTGCTTCTTGAGATATTTTGTCAAATCCTCTAGCTAGCTTTTCTAAAATATTTCTTGCTATATCATATTCACCTTTTTTTAGATATATGTACGCTTCTAAAAATTTTGCTTTTTTAGTTTTTAATTTAGATATAAATTTTAAAGCAGTGTCAAAATCGTTTAAATTAAAGGCAGATACTGCTTTCATATATGGATTTATAAAGGATTTAAAGGCTTTATCATATTGTTTCTTCTTAAAGAAAAACCAGCCTAAAAGATTTCTAGCCTCATTTCTATCCAATTTTGAAATTTGTCTTATAGTATCCAGATAACTTTTTTCTTTATCAAGTCTGTAGTATAAGTCAGCTAAAAGTTTTAATGCATTCAGCTTGTAATCTCTAGGTAAGTTATAATTCAAAGCTTCTATTAAATATTTAGTTGCCTTTTCATTTTTTCCAAGCCAAACTAATGTATATCCTGTAAACAGCTTAAAATATGGGTCATTAATATCTTTCATTAATTGATAGGCATACTTATACTTACCTCTATTATAAGCAGTAATAGCTAACTTTTTCTTTATATCTTCTTTATACTCTGTAGAGATTTTTAAGGATTTTTGGAGTAATGAGAAAGCCTCTTCAAATTTACCTTTTTTAATATAAATATCTGCCAGCTTAAGATATATATTTTGAGCTAAAAGCTTATCTCTTCCCTCTAAAGTTCCAGCTAGTTTTAAAGCTTTATTAAACTCACCCTTTTTTAAATTTACTAATGAAAGACCATAAATAGCGTATGTGGAAAGTTTATCAACACTTCCATAATCTTTTAAATACTTTCTAAATAAAATTTCCGCATTAGCTAAATCATTTAATTTTAGATAACTTAGACCCATTAAGAGATTAGCCTGTTTTTTATAATTATCACTTTTAACCTTTTCTAGATATGAAATCGTATTTTTATAATTTTTATTTATAAAGGATAAGAAACCTTTTACATACCTACAATACTCTATAAAAGCTATATCAAGCTCATCACATTTATATAATTTTGAAAGTTTTAAGGATTGCTTATAATCCTCTTTTAAAAAGTAATTTACTGTTAGAAGAAAATCTGTATCAATAGATTTATTCAGATTTTTTAAAATATTATCAGCTTCCTTATATTTACCTAGCTGTAATGCTAAAATTACTGCAGATTTACAGGATGCTAACTTTTCAGGGAAAGGTTTAGGAAAATGGCAGCCTTTCAAAAAGTATTTGTATGCTTCATTTTTTTCTAATCCCTTGTATTTGGTAAGTCCAAGTAAATAATAAGCTCTACCTTCTAAATCTTTCTTATAATCCTTCTGTTTAGAAATGTAGCTGAAAAGTTTATCTAATAAGTCTTCAGTTAAGTAATACTCTTTTTTATAAAAATTTTCTATAGCATCTGCAAGTAATGCATTGTCCTTAGGTAATCCTAAAAATGTTTTAGGTTTTTCCATAAAAACTTCTATAGGAGGGACATCTACAGGAGGAATAGGTTTAATATACTCTTCAAAATTCTCTTTTATGTTTATTTTTACTTTATAATCTATAACCTTTGGAGGATATACAGCAGGTTTTTCTTCATATTTTTCATTAATTACTTCTATAGGAAAAACGACTTCAGGAGCATTTATTTTAACTTCGGCAAATAATTTTGTTATTAAGATAAAGAAAAATAGAATAAATATTTTTAACTTTTTCATCTTACTACTCCGAAACTAACTATTTAAAATATTTTTAGCTTTAATTATATCTAATTTTATCTGGTTTACTAATTCTGTAAGTGAGTTAAATTTTTTTTCTTCTCTAATAAATTTTAGAAAATGTATATTTATATACTCATTATTTATATTCAATTTTTCCTCTAAAATATGAGCTTCAAGTAAAAGCTTATTTCCATTTACAGTTGGTCTAGTTCCATAGTTGATAACAGATTTGTAAAAATGTTTTTTATACTCAACAAAACCAGCATAAACTCCCTTTTTTAAGCAAACTCTTTTATCCGGTGATATATTCAAAGTTGGAAAACCTAGTTTTCTACCTAACTTATTTCCTTCTATAACTTTTCCTCTTAAGAAGTAAACTCTCCCTAAAAGACTTTTCACACTTTCAACTTTTCCGTTTTTTAATAATTCTCTTATTTTAGTGCTACTAATCCGTATGTTTTCTTCAACAATAGGATTTATCACTTTCAATTCATAATTATAATTTTGTTGCTTAGACTTTAAAAAGTCTATATTTCCTTCCTTTCTATATCCAAATCTCCAATCGTAGCCTACAACTAGTTTTTTACAATTTAATTTTTGGATTAAAAATTTTAAAAATTCATCAGCTTTTATTTTCAAAAATTTTTGATTAAATTCTATTATATAGAGATAATCTATATTAAGAGTTTTTAATATATAGATTTTTGTTTCAAAATCTGTGATTAAACATCTTGTATTAGAAAAGTATAACTTTGGAGGAGGCTCAAAAGTAATAATTAAACTTTTTAAAGTTGTTTCATTCTTTAATTCTTTTATTATTTTTTGATGTGCCTTATGTATACCATCAAAAGTTCCAACTGTGCATGAAGTTCTTTCTAATACAGGTAAGCTATTTTCACTTAATATTATCATTAGCTATTCTTGATTAGTTTCTTTAGATTGGTTTTTCTCCATATACTTTTTATATCTTTCATCTTGTTGAGCGTGTTTCTTCATATACTTAAATATAAATATTAATATACCTATGGCTATAGACCAACCTATAAAATGGATTATTCCCTGCATAGCTGTATAATGCTCTTCAGACATATTAATTCTGCCTTGATAAGGCTCCATTCCAAAGGCTAAACTACTAAAAATTAAAAATAAGGGGAAGGCGAATATTTTAGCTTTCTTTATCATGTCCATATTACTCTGTTATCTTCAAATTTTGGCACTTTATATCTATAACTAGGATTATATAACTGATAAACTCTTTTATCAAACGGATATATATTTAAGACATCGTAGGCTATATTTCTTATTAAGATGTTATATCCTTTAACAATCTCATTAAAATCTTCCTCTTCATCATAATACTCACTTAATATCATTTTTACTTTTGTTATTTCGTTATCAAGATATGCTTTAATAAGTTTTGAAACATCATCATTATCTGTTTCACCTGTAATTATATATTTCAACAGCTTTAAATATCCTCCAAAATTTAAAATTTGAATTAGATTTAACTCTTCTTCACTTTCTTTTTCTATTGTTGATTTAATTTCATCAAAGATATCATCCAGTTTTTTAATTAAATCATTTGCCTCTATCTCGCCAGTTATAAATCTACTTACCAAATTCATTACTAATATATTCTTTTCACTTGATAATTCATCAGAATAATTGTCAAACAGTTTATTAGCTTCTTTAAAGTTAAATTTCTTAAAAAAGTATAAGTATTTAAAAATTGGTGAAAAGTTTTCTATAGCTTCATCTCTGTCTAAAC
>Ga0256833_1003646_pt1 | contig 10500 bp, 4 predicted proteins | sample 356284metaG_FD_190535 | JGI IMG/M metagenome (GOLD analysis project Ga0256833, IMG submission 190535) | Hydrothermal vent microbial communities from Mid Atlantic Ridge, Atlantic Ocean - 356-284 | ecosystem: Environmental > Aquatic > Marine > Hydrothermal vents | place: Atlantic Ocean: Mid...
CTGCACTACATACAAATTGTGTGCCATTCCATTGTAGTTTGTCTGTTCCATTACATGTTGGTGCATTTACACTAAATTCATTGCTTGTTAATTGCAGCCCATTGCCTGCTGTATACGTTGTATCTGTATCATTATCATTTGCACATACCCAATTGCTTCCATCCCATTTCGCTACTTGCCCATTACTACAGCTCAATCCCGCTAATGTATCACTATCACTTCCGTTTACCCATTTACTTCCATCATACTTTAATACCTCCCCTGCATTTAATGTCCCTAATGTTACATCTTGTAAATCTCCTAAATTGTGTACATCATCACTTGCGTCTGTATCCCATCCGCTAAAGTCTACACTATTCCCATTGCTTATACTTAATGTTGTTCCACTTAAACTTAATGTCTGGTTATCATTGTCTGGTAGTGTTACTGTATTTCCATTGCTTATTGTTAAATCATGGCCGCTAATGCTTAATGTTTGGTTATCTGTATTGTCTAGGTATTGGCTTAGATCTACACTATTCCCATTGCTAATTGATAATGTATTATTTGTTAAATCTAATGTCTGGTTATCTGTGTTGTCCCAAAATGTGCTTAGATCTACTGTATTGCCATTGCTTATACTTAATTGGCCTGTGCTGGTATTAAAGCTTAAATGCTGAGTACCACCACTAAATGGCAGGGTTACACTATTACCATTGCTAATATGCAAAATATTGCCATTAAGGCTTAGTGTTTGATTATCCTTATCTTCTCCATTTTCCCACTTATGAGCACTAGCATTATATTTTAATACCTGCCCGTTTTGTACATTATTTATTAATACGTCTTTTAATTGGATTAGTTTCTTTACATCATCTAATACATTTGTATCCCAGTTTGTAAAGCTTACACTATTTCCATAACTGATTGTTAATACATTTCCTACTAGTTTTAATGTTTGTTTGTATTTATATAGATTATTTGCTATATCTTCTATCTTATTATTTATATTCGCTAACAAATCATTGTTAATTTTATTCTCTAAAAACTCTAATAATTTACTTAAATTAGCAGAATAGCCTGTTGAGTTTTTATTTATTAATACTATATTATAATTATCTTTATTATCTAGTGTTTTTAATTCTTTATAAACTACTTGTTTCTTTGTAATAGTAGTTTTGCTTAATATACAACTTCCCCTGATAAATGCCCAAACAGAATGATCTGGTGAATTTAGATAGCAAAATACTACCCAAAATACGAATAAATTAAAAATTGTAAATATAAAGAGCTTGATTAATTCCCTTATTATATATAACGCCTTTTTACTCATTATTACATTATAGCAAAAAGAACACTATAAACAAACCTGAATTCAAAAATTTCAACATTACTTATTTATCTTACTTTCTCTTTTAAAAATTCTAAAACTAAGTATCAAAATTGTTATAAGCAATACTCCAAAAATTAAAACCTCATACTCTTTAACATAATGCCTTACCAAAACCCAATTCTGCCCTAACAAATATGCACTAAACCCTAAAATACCACACCAAATAAATGCTCCAATAAATGTTGCCAAAATAAACGGAAAATAAGCCATATTAAGGGTCCCTGCAGGAATAGAAATAACTGCTCTTACCCCTGGAATAAACTGAGCAATAAAAATAGCCCAATTGCCATACCTTTTGAACAAAAATTCACCCTTCTTAATACCAATCTTTGTCTTTTGACCACCATACTTTAATAATAGTTTTGTTCTTCCAAATTTACTTAAAAAATATAAAACAGTAGAGCCTAAAATATTACCCAATGCAGCAGAAAATGTCGCAACGTATAAATTTAAAATTCCCCTATAAGCCAAATAACCAGCAATTCCCATAATAAGTTCACTCGGAACAATTAGAATAGTGCTTTCTAAAAACATTAAAAATAAGATGCCAAAGTATCCATAACTACCAGCGAGATATTTAATAAACTCTAACATTATGCACCTGTTAATACTCTATTTATCAATTCTTTATTACTATTCGTTGCTTTTAATTTTTCTACAATAAATTCCGTGGGATCTTCTCCTTCTTTTTTAATTGAATCTAACATTCGCCTTAGCATCCAAGCTGCCCGCAATTCTTCCTCTGTATAAAGTAAATCTTCTCGTCTTGTTCCCGACTTTTGAATATCTATAGCTGGATAAATTTTACGCTCTGCTAACTCTCTGCTTAAATGTAGTTCCATATTGCCAGTACCTTTAAATTCTTCATAAATTAAATCATCCATTCGGCTACCTGTTTGAACTAATGCAGTCGCTAATATAGTTAAGCTACTACCATCTTCAAAATTACGGGCTGCACCAAAAAATCTTTTTGGTGGATAAATTGCAACTGGATCAAAACCACCTGTTAATGTTCTACCACTACTTGGCATACTCAAATTATATGCACGTGCCAATCTAGTTATACTATCCATTAAGATTACAACGTTATGCCCCCATTCTACTAGCCTTTTCGCTTTTTCTAATGCTAACTCTGCAACTTTAACATTATGAGCTGGAGGTTCATCAAAATTTGAAGCAATTACTTCTCCTTTTACTGATCTTTCCATATCTGTTACCTCTTCTGGCCGTTCTCCAACCAAAACTACCATTAAATATACATCAGGATTATTCGAGGTAATTCCATTTGCAATATTTTTTAATAACCATGTCTTGCCGGCCATAGGAGGAGCTACAATCATGCCACGTTGACCATAGCCAACAGGTATTAATAGATCTATTAATCTAGTTGCAATAATTTCTGGCTTTGTTTCTAACCGTAACCTACGATTAGGAAATATTGGTTTTTTATCGTAAAAATATATCCGTTTACTAGCTTCAGAGGCTAAATGTCCGCCTACAAAATCGACACGCAACATGGTTCTTCTTTTTTCTTGACCCTCTTTATAAGGTCTAGCTATGCCTGATATTATATCTCCAGATCTTAACCCAAAATTTCTTATTTGAGAAGATGAAACATACACATCATTAGGTGCATTTACAAAGGATTTAACATGTAAAATTCCATGATGGCCGTCATTTATTACCTCTAAAATGCCTGTTACATATTCAAAACCATCTTTTTCTGCCTCTTTTTGTAATATTAGCTCAATTAATTGATTCTTAGATTTAGTCTTTATTCCTGTGGTTTTAATTTTATAATCTTTAGCCAACTTCTGTAATTCTTTAACAGTAAGCTTAGAGAGTTTTGTAATAGTTAACATACATACTAATTAATAACTTATTAATTTTATAAATCTTTTGGAAATCTTATCCTATTAGATATAATAACATAAATGATTTTATATTTAAAATAATCTTTAAAGTTTCTAACTGAATAAACAAAAATTCTTATTAATAAATATGTATTACCTAATTAGCCATGCCGCCAGACCTAAGTCCAACGGCAGGGCTAATTAAGCCTCTTAATTGTTAGTATTATATCACCTGCTTATAACATTGTCAAGTCAATTATAGTGCATATCCTATAATATTCTTACGAGAACCGAGACAACAAAGTCAACAAATCTTGAACTTTAGTTAATTTTTTGTTTTTATAAATTAAATCAAAGCCGAATTTTTCCGCCTCTTTTTTATATACTTTTAACATAGAACACGGCTTAATATCTCCTAATAATCCTACCTCGCCAACAAAAGCTAATTTGCCAAAAGATTTATTATTATAACCAGAAATCAAAGAAGCTAATATAGCTAAATCTATACATGAATTTTTAATCTTAATGCTACCGATTAATTTAACAAAGACATCTTTAAATGATAAATTAATACCAGGCACATATTTGTTTGCTACTGCTATTAATAATTCTAATTTAGCTCTTGAGAAACCTTCAGCTACTCTTTTAGGATTAGTAAATTTTGTATCAACAATAAGAGACTGCACCTGAATTAGTAGCGGACGTGTACCATGTATAACTACTCCCATTCCACTCCCCGGAGCTGTAACTAAATCGCTTGTTATCCATTCTGAATAAGCAGTTGGAGCATCTACAAAACCATTTTCCTTTAACTTCAAAAAACCAATGTTACCTACTTCCCCGAACCTATTCTTAATTACTCTTAAAACTCTCAAATTATTTGATCCCATATTTTCTAAATAGGCCACCACATCAACGATATGTTCTGCAAGTTTAGGCCCTGCAATTATACCCTGTTTTGTAATTTGCCCTATAATAATAACTGGAATACCAAAACTCTTAGCGAATTGCACAATGGCATAAACAACATCTCTTACCTGCGATATCCCCCCTGCAACGCCGGAATTATCCTGAATTTGGAATGCCTGCATAGAATCAAATACTATAAGTTTATAATTCTGACCTTTTTCTTTAAGGCTTTCTAAAACACTAATTAAATCATTAGTAGCTACAATGTCTATATCTTTTAAAACAGCCTCACTTATAATTCTTTTGGCTCGCAACGAAACTTGGTGCTCAGATTCTTCTGCTGTTACGTATAAAACATTATTTTTTGTTTTTTCTGCTACGTTGCCAAGAATTTGCATTGCCAGTGTAGATTTACCAATACCTGGTTCTCCTCCTAACAAATAAACACCAGAATTATGAATATAATTAAAAACATTATCAACTTCTGAAAAGCCTGTACTTATAAAAGACTGCTTGTCTGCTTGCTTATTTCTCAAAAGGCTCTTTACATCATTAAAAACAACATCAGTTTTTGATAAAATTTTACCGCTAGAACTTTTTGGTAAACTCTTTTCAACAATATTATAACTTCCACAAGTGGGACACTTGCCTATCCATGAAACAGAAGTATAACCACAATCTTTACAAACAAACATTAAAAATACACTATATATTATATTAATTTTTTATTAACAAGCTTTTATTTTTTCTATCAAAATCTATAAGTAGAGTTAAGGCTTCCCGCTTATATTTCTGGTAATTTTTAGAAAGCATATAGTCTGTAATTAATGTTTCAACGTGCCGTTGCATTACCCTTCTTAATGTTCTAGCACCGAACTCCGTGGAAAAACCAACTTTTACCAAGTAATTTTTCGCAGAAGTAGTTAATTTAACTTGAATAGATTTTGGCTTTAATATTTCATTTAATTGCTTAATATTAATATCAAGAATTTGCCTTGCATGTTTAGAACTTAAAGGATTAAATACAACCACCTCATCTAATCTATTAATAAGCTCAGGCCTAAGCTTTTTCTTTAATTGTTTTAATAGTAATTCTTTAACTGCATCTATATTAGTATAGGTACCAGTGGGATAGTCTATAAAACCTTTTATTTTCTCAGCAAATAATTTATCTGCTCCAATGTTTGAAGTTAAAATAATTATAGTATGTTTAAAACTTACAGTATCACCATGCGAATCTGTAAGCCTACCATCTTCTAGTATTTGTAATAAAATATTAAGAACATCAGGAGAGGCCTTTTCAATTTCATCAAACAAGACTACAGAAAACGGATTCTTTTTAATTCTTTCTGTTAAATACCCACCTTCTTCATAGCCAATATAACCTGGCGGAGAACCAATTAATTTAGAAACGCTGTGCTTCTCCATAAATTCACTCATGTCAAGCTGTATAAAGTGATCTACATCGTTGCCAAAAAGAACTTGAGCCAAAGTTTTGGCAAGTGCAGTTTTTCCTACGCCAGTTGGCCCCAAGAATAACATAGAAGCCCATGGCCTGTTTTTATCCACAATTCCTAGACGACCACGCTTGACTGCATAAGCAATACTTTTAACTGCTTGTTTTTGCCCAACAATATATTCTGATAATCTAGCTTCCAGCTCTAACAAAGTTTGTAATTCTGCTTTATCTAACAATTTAATTGGTAAGCCTGTTATATCTGCAATATAATCATATACATCTTGAACTCTAACAATAGTTTTTTTAGTAGCTTGTGTAAGAATTTTTTCTTCTTTGACCATTAATTGATTCAACAATTCCTCTATTTTTTTAGCCTTATCTAATTCACCGATATCAACATGATATTGTAATTTTGTCTCTAATATATCTTGATCTCTATTAATCACCTCTAAATTTTTTAACTCTAAAAGTACTTTTTCCAACTTTCTAGAAATTACACCCTCAAATATCTTAATTGCTTTATGTGGGAAATAACCCTCCAATATATATTCCTCTGATAATTCTATTATACTTCTTAAAGCAGGATAGTATTCTTTTATATCTAATGCCTGCAAAATATATAAATTTTTTATTGCTATTTCCAAGTGTTTTTTTAAGATTTCAAATGTTTCTGCATTACTTGTTTCTTCAATTTCTACTACGTTAAATAAATTAAAAATAAATTCATAAAAATTACTCATATTTTCAAATTCAGAGGTGGGTAATTCTGCAATAATTTTCAGTTTATTAGAACGCAAAAAATCTATTAATAACTGGGAAAGATTCATACCACCTCTTGAAGGTGGAGCAATAAATTGATGAAAATTTTCTAGATAAATAATTACATTCTTATTATCTAACGCCTCATTTAACAATCCTAACAATTTTTTCTCTACTTCAGAACCAAATTTAGCTGTTGCAACTATTTCAGGGAGATTAATTTTACGTATCTCGGGGAAGAGGCCAGAGATACTAACTTCTTTACTTGCTAATTTTTTAGCTAAATCATACACTAAAAATGTTTTACCAACCCCATGTTCACCTACCAGTAGTAAATTAGAAAAAGTAGATGATTCTAAGCTAGATACCATTTTATAAATATAAGTTGTTCTAGAATAAACTAAAGAATCAGAAGTGAATATCCCACTTAAAAATTTCGTAAGATTAATAGTGTATCTATCCAAAAAATTTGTTTCCGGACCTGAAAATTGATCACCAGCCATAATTGCATTACTAACAATCCTAAAATTTTGTTTTTCATTTGTTTTATTAACTACATTAACTACCTTCTTATGCCCTTCTATTAGCTCAACAATAAATTCTTTAATATTGCCAAAGACATTTAATACAGGCGTATAAAGTTTTTTATGATAATCATGCATAACAACTAAAACACCTGCTAATATATGCTCTAACCCTATATAAAAAGAACCAGATTTCTGAGCAAATCTAAGAGCTATTTCTAAAACTTGCATTACTTCTTTGCTAAAACTTAAACTTTCAAGGGTATTAATGCTTTTCTTCCTACTTTTAAACAACTGCAACACTCCGTTTATTCCATTTTGTCGTTCAATAAGTTTATTAATTTTTGAAAATAGCCTTGGCTTAAGTTTTATAACTGGTTCCATATTTTTAGAAAATTTTTGAGCAAGTAATTCTTGAACACTCGAAGGATAAAATAACAAGGCATAAAATAAATCAACAATACTAATACGTTTTCTTCTGTCTATGTTGGTAAATTCTGATGCCAACAAAAAGCACGTTTTTACATTGTCTGTAAACCGTGCAATAGGTTTATTACTATCTTCATTATTATTAATCTTAACAACCATTTAGGAATTATATCACAACAATAAAGTTAAATAACAAAATGGAAGGATAAATTCCAGATAAAACGTAGAAAATTCTAAAACAAAAATAGCACCTTAGACAATGTGGGTCTTATTTGTAAAGCTTTCGCCCTATTAGTACCACTTGGCTCAACACATTGCTGTGCTTACACCTGTGGCCTATCAACCTGGTGGTCTACCAGGGGGCTTCAGGACTTAAAGTCCAACGAGGACTTGTCTTGGAGAGGGTTTCGCGCTTAGATGCTTTCAGCGCTTCTCCCGAAATGGCGTAGCTACCCAGCAGTGCTCCTGGAGGAACAGCTGGTACACCAGAGGCCACCTCACCCCGATCCTTGCGTACTAGGGGCAAACCTCCTCAGTCCTCGAACGGCTCCACCGGATAGAGACCGACCTGTCTCACGACGGTCTGAACCCAGCTAGCGCGCCGCTTTAAGGGGTGGACACCCCCACCCTTGGGACCTCCTACAGCCCCAGGATGCGACGAGCCGACATCGAGGTGCCGAACCGGGTCGTCGCTGGGAACGCTCGGACCCGACCAGCCTGTTATCCCCGGGGTAAGTATTATCCGATAAGCTCTGGCCCTACCATAAAGAACCAGAGGATCACTAAGCCCTGCTTTCGCAACTGCTCGGCCTGTCAGCCTTGCAGTAAAGCTCGCTTCTGCCTTTGCACTCTACGATGGATTGCCATACCATCTGAGCGAACCTTTGGACTCCTGCGTTACCTTTTAGCAGGAAGCCGTCCCAGCTGAACTGCCCACCACACACTGTCCCTTCCTATAAGACTAGCATATAAATATGCTTGCCTTATAGTTTAGAAGGTTAGGTGTATAACGTCTAGTGGGTGGTATCTCACTGGCGGCTCCACACACCCCAAAGAGTGTGTTTCATTGCCTCCCACCTATACTGCGCACCAGACGCCACACACCAATGTGAAGCTGCAGTAAACCTCCCGGGGTCTTTTTGTCCTGGTGGAGCTCGGCCGCATATTCACGGCCAGTTCATTTTCGCCGGATCCCGGATAGAGACAGTGCCCAAGTCGTTACGCCTTTCATGCAGGCCGGCAATTAACCGGCAAGGGATTACGCTACCTTAGGACCGTCAGAGTTACAGCCGCCATTCACCAGGGCTTAAGTTAGAAGCTCACACAAGGCAAGCCTTGTGATCACCTCCTCCCTTAACCTTCTGGCATTGGGCAGGCGTCAGCACCTATACATCCCCTTTCGGGTTTGCAGGCACCTGTGTTTTTGATAAACAGTCGCTTGGGCCTATTCTCTGCGGCCTAGATCATACAATAATCCGAAGATTACTGTATGCTAGGCCCCCCTTCTCCCGAAGTTACGGGGTCAATTTGCCGAGTTCCTTTATCCGGGTTGATCCGTACCCCTTGGTGCATTTACACCAGTCTGCCTGTGTCGGTTTCCGGTACGGGCATAAATAAGCTTAACACCTAGAGGCTTTTCCTGGAAACCTACTATATAGACTCACCACTTTCGTGGCTTGGCGTTACAGCTCGCCTAAAGGGCAACGGATTTTCCTATTACCCCAGGCTTACTGCTTGCACCAGCAATCCTTAACTGGCTCTATAATCGCAGGTTTCGTCCCCCCATCGGTGCGAGCAAAAGCTCACGCTTATTTATGGGGCTGGAATATTAACCAGCTGTCCATCGGCTTCCCTAGCATTATACTAGGTACACCTTAGGTCCCGCCTAACCCGACGTTGACTGACATAGCGTCGGAAACCTTAGACTTTCGGGGGGCAGGGTTTTCACCTGCCTTACGCTACTCGTGCCTGGATTCTCACTACCTAGCGCTCCAGCATCTCTTACGAGTATACCTTCATCGCTAAATTCTTACTCTCTTATGCAAATAAGAGGTAAGCATGCTAGGTACGCTCCCCTACCGCGCAGTATAAGCTCGCAAATGCTAAACCTATACTGCACCCTAAACTTCGGCGGCAAGCTTGAGTCCCGATCATTTTCGGCGCAAAACGCCTAGACCGGTGAGCTGTTACGCACTCTTTAAAGGATGGCTGCTTCTAAGCCAACCTCCCGGCTGTTTTAGGCGTTTCACAACCTTTAAAACACTTAGCTTGCACTTAGGGGCCTTAGATATAGGTCTGGGCTGTTTCCCAGCTCGTCCACTGGAACTTACTCCCAGGGACTAACTCCCACGCATACACTTGGGTATTCGGAGTTTGCCTGGAATGGGTACCCCTAGGGGCCCCACCCCAAACAGTGCTCTACCCCCCAAGCTTAAGCGTGAGGCCAGCCGTATAGCTGTCTCGGGGAGAACCAGCTATCACCGACCTCGATAGGCTTGTTACCTCTATCCACAGGTCATCGGAACCCTTTGCATCGGATACCCGTTCGGGCCTCCAGGCGGGTGTAACCGCCCTTCACCCTGCCCATGGATAGCTCGGCCGGTTTCGGGTCTACTGCTTACGACTAAACGCCCTTTCAGACTCGGTTTCCCTGCGGCTCCAGCACTGCAATGCCTTAACCTTGCCGTAAACAGTAACTCCCAGGCTCATTCTTCAATAGGCACGCCGTTAGGCAGCAATGCAAAAGCACGCTTGCCCTCCGACTGACTGTAAGCATAGAGTTTCAGTGATATTTCACCCCCCTTCCCGGGGTGATTTTCACCTTTCCCTCGCGGTACTAGTGCACTATCGGTCACAGCAGGTATTTAGCCTTGGATGATGGGCCACCCAGATTCACACAAGGCTCCACGGACCCCGTGCTACTTGGGAATACTCCACACCTGTTTAAGAAGTTTCGTATACGGGGCTTTCACCCTCTATGGCTGCTTTTCCCAAAGCATTCTACTACCTCTTAAACAAAGTGTTTGCACTGTCATGGCACGCAACAGGAGCATCCCGCAACCCCTTTAAGGGAATTCGCCCATGAGCTTAGGCAAAGCCACCCTTAAAGGTTTAGGCTATACCGCTTTCGCTCGCCACTACTTACGGTATCTCCACTAGCAAAGCTAGCGCTTGCCAAAAGGCAAGTGTTGATTT
>Ga0256833_1003647_pt1 | contig 10499 bp, 12 predicted proteins | sample 356284metaG_FD_190535 | JGI IMG/M metagenome (GOLD analysis project Ga0256833, IMG submission 190535) | Hydrothermal vent microbial communities from Mid Atlantic Ridge, Atlantic Ocean - 356-284 | ecosystem: Environmental > Aquatic > Marine > Hydrothermal vents | place: Atlantic Ocean: Mid...
TGACGGCCACCAGCCTGCCGGAGGATGTGGAAAGCGCCATCGCCGCCGCGCGGGAGCGGGAAGACGAAGGCTCGGTGGCGCGCAGCGTGCTGGATACCATCCTGCAAAACGTCGGCATGGCGCGCGAGCACTCGACGCCCATCTGCCAGGATACCGGCACGCCGATTTTCTACGTGGACATTCCGTCAGGGTGGAGCACGCGTGCATTCCGCCGCCAGATCGAAGCCGCGGTGGCCGAGGCCACCAAGCGGGTGTACCTGCGCCCCAACGCGGTCAACTCGCTGACCGGCAAGAACACCGGCAACAACGTCGGCGATGAATATTTCCCCACCGTGCACTTCCACGAAGTGGACGGCGACACGGTGACCGTGAAATTGATGCTCAAAGGCGGCGGCTCGGAAAACGTCTCCACCCAATACAAACTCCCCGACACCCGCCTGCACGCCGGGCGCGACCTGGAAGGCGTTTACAAAGTGGTGATGGATGCGGTTTACAAGGCGCAGGGCAAGGGCTGCGCCCCCGGCTTTCTGGGCGTGGGCATCGGCGGCGACCGCGGCTCCTCCTTTTATGCTGCCAAGGAAGCCCTCTGGCGCACCCTGGACGAACCCAACCCCAACCCTGAACTGGACGCGCTGGAAAAACGCATCACCGAGGACGCCAACAAACTGGGCATTGGCCCGATGGGGCTGGGCGGCAAGACCACCGTCTTCGCCACCCGCATCAAGGCCATCCACCGCCTGCCGGCGTGCTACTTCGTCTCCATTGCCTACATGTGCTGGGCGTACCGCCGCCACACCATGATTTACCGCAACGGCCAAGCCGAATACAAGTAGGTTGCCGTTTCCGAGCCATTTTCCGAAAAAAGGAAGGGTGTTATGCGCAAAATCACAATTCCCATCGACGACGAAACCATCCGCAGCCTGAAAGCGGGCGATGCGGTGCTGCTCTCCGGCGTGATGATGACCGGGCGCGACGCAGTGCATAAGTGGATGATCGACACCTTCATCCGCAAGACGCGTGAGCCGCAGGGCGACGACCTGGAAGTGTACGAAGCCATCAAGAAGATCCTCGATGGCGGGGTGCTCTACCACTGCGGGCCGGTGGTGGCCGGCATCGACACCGGGGATTACAAATTCGTGGCCGCCGGCCCGACCACCAGCATCCGCGAAGAGCCTTACGAGGCCGAGGTCATCAAGCATTTCAACATCAAAGGCGTGATGGGCAAGGGCGGCATGGGCCCGAAAACCCTGCAAGCCTGCCAGGAAGCGCCGGCAGTCTATTTCCACGCCGTGGGCGGCGCGGCTTCGCTGATTGCCCAAAGCGTGCAGAAAGTGCTCGGCGTGTACAAACTGGAATTTGGCGTGCCCGAGGCCATGTGGGTCATCGAAGTCAAGGATTTCCCCGCCATCGTCACCATGGATAGCCACGGCAACAGCCTGCACGAAGTGGTCGAGAAGGCGTCCACAGAGCGGTTCAAGGCGCTGGTGGGCGTATAGGCTGCCGGAGGTCTATGGCTCCGTTTCCAACCGCGCCAAGGCGTCTCCCTCCGGCGGGAGGGTTGCCATCTTCCCAGAGCAGTCTTTCGAGGCTGCTCTGGTTTTTCTCGGGTTTTTCTAAATTTGACAATCCTACCCGAACGGCGTATACTTGAAACACCAAGGAGCGATGCCGTTATGCGAGTATCCACCACTACTTACCCCCTGCCGTAAATCCACAGGCACGCCGCGCGTGCCTGTTTTTTTATCCTCTCTTGGAAAGGAGCGCATGATGGATTCTGGGATGGTTCGAAAAATCGAGAAAGCCAAACGCTACGCTCAGGAACGTGACCGCCTGCGCTTCGACGCGCTCAAGGTCACGTTTGCAGGAGCAAACAACCCCCACGTGGTAACGTTCGAAAACGGTCGCTGGCAATGTGACTGCGATTTCTTCCGCTTGCATGGACGTTGCAGCCATACCATGGCCATTGAATACATTTTCGAGGACTGCCATTTGGTCCTGGCCGAAGAAATCGGCTGAGCGACCTCTTCCCACTTGTAACGCACAAAACCCCACCTCATGGTGGGGTTTTTGCATTGGCGGAGAGGGTGGGATTCGAACCCACGGTGGCCATGAAGACCACAGCGGTTTTCGAGACCGCCCCGTTCGTCCACTCCGGCACCTCTCCAAGCAACCGAATTATACCAGATTTTCGTTTCTTCAATCGCGGCGCACGTTGATCATCCCCTCACATACGACAACCCACCGCACTCAATTCTGTGCCCCGTGGGTGACAAATCACGGAGAGCGCGCCCTATCCGCCGGCTTCTCCCTCGCCCACAAACCGCCGCTTCCACTCTACAGCCGGTTGAGCGCCTCAATAGGGGTCAGGTTGTGGATGCCCAGGGCTGTGAGTTCTTCGATGATGGAGTGGGTTTCGGGAAAGAGGGCCGGTGGCACATTGCCTCCAGCCGACGAACTGCCAGAAAATGTACGTAAAAATACGGACTTGACAAGGGGGGGGAGAAGAGAGTAAGATGAAAATGACGCTGAGGCACGCATCGGGGAAAAAAGATCGTTTGTCCACAGGAGGTGAAAGATGAAAAAGTTCGCGTTTATACTCCTCATAGCCATACTGATGGCAGGAGGCGTAGGAGCGGCGCGAGCAGCAAAAGGAAATACCTCCGTTGACAGCGCTTCTGTGGCAGGGGGGCGTGCGTTTTCCCTTGTGCTTTCCGAGAGTGGCAACGCCGATCACGACGTGGCCGCCTTTGCTGAAGCGTTACGCAAGCAGGGGTTTTCCGAGAAAGAAATCCAAGAAAACGTGCAGCATTACCGAACAGCATGGGAAGAAAGCCGCCGGAACGTCTCCAGGGTCGAAACCATTACCTTCTCGGTCGTGGTGAACAGTAACGACATCCGGACCTACAAGCAAAAGTTGGAGCAAGCGGGCTTGACGGACGAAGAAGCCACCGCGCTGGCCGCGGAGTTACAAGAAGAGGTAAAGTTGCAATCCCCCCAAACGGCTAAAGACCCGTGCAGAATTCGTACCGACGGTGCTGAAGCACGCAATGCGTTGGGGCAAGTGCTTTACCGGTACAGTTCCTCCATCCACTGGTGCTACAATGGAAGTCAGATTACCTGGCTGCACACCTGGGAATCGTATAGCACCTATTGGGGATGGCAGTTCAAGGGCTCACGCCACAACAGCAGCGGCAGCGTAGGAGCATGGCGATTTACTCTCGACCGCTATGCGACTATGTATAACTCCATTACAGGCAATTATGGCTACCCAGACACCCACCAGATGGTCTATGGGAACGGCTATTCGTGGGGAACCGCCAGCCCCTAAGGTCGGAGGCGAGAGAAGCAGCATTTTGCCGTGCTCCCCTAAAAAGCGTCTGCCATCTTTCGTCAAGGCAACCAAGAGGCAAACACGCCGATGGGCAGAGACATCCCCATCGGTGTGTTTTTGTTCCTTGGCGTAGCCCGCAAGTACTACAAAAGCGCACTTGACCAGGAGGAAAAGAAAGGGTAATATGAGCAAAACTTGAGTGATATGGCGGCGTCTGTGAGCCGCTCCCACAGCAGGAACCAGTCGGGGGATGGGAAGATGGAGAAACTTTCATCACGCGAAGAAGAAGTTTTGGCCTTGCTTGCCGAGGGGTTGAGCAACCGCGAGATTGCGCTGGCGCTGGGCCTTTCGCGGCGCACCATCGAGACCTATCTGCACCGCCTCTACAAGAAACTGGGCGTGCACAACCGCGCCGGTGCTGTGGCACGCTACCTGCAGCGCGCCGCCGATGGGCCACAGGAGCCATGATGTACGTAAAAATACGGACTTGACATGGGGGGGAGGGAGTAAGATGAAAATGACACTGAGGCACGCATCGGGGAAAAAGATCGTTTACCCATAGGAGGTGAGAGATGAAATCTGGACAGAAGGGAACGATGTTCGGAAAAGCACGGCTTCGAATAGGGGTGATCATGCTCCTCATGATTGTGTTAGCAGGGGCAGCAACGACCGTGCTGGCGGGATCCACCTGGTTTTACGTCAACGTTCCAAAATTTGGAAGATGTGCAACCACGAGCATCACTATAAAATCTACCGCCAACCAGCAATGGGTCTTTAGCAATATCCGAACCGGGGGAGACAAAGTGATGCGCTTCCGTCCCCTCAAGAATGGGAGCGCCATTGGGTATTTCCACGACGGCAAAACAGGCTCGTGGGTAGCAGGCTACTACACCCAACATCAAAACCCCGGTGCGCGCATCTACGGACAAATTTGCAACAAGTGGTGGCAGCCTGTCAATGTAGAAGTGAGTGGTCGCTTCGACTCCCATTGAGTATTCAGCCCTCAAACCCAAACGAACGCTCCCTGTACTACGGTGCCATTTGCAGGGGGCGTTTGAGCCCACGTAAAAAGGGGCTCGTGCCTTGGGGATGCGCCCATTTACCGAACTCCATGAGAGGAGAATGACTTACTTCTTACGCGAACTCACCCGGGCGCTAAGGTCTCGCCGCTTTGGCATAGTGCTGGTATTTCAGAGCATCCTCCTTGTCGTAGGTCTCAGCGCCATTTATGGTTTCGCCAGACGCGTGCCCGGCGCGCCGGTGGGGTGGCGCAACGCCTACAGCGCCTGGTTGATGTCTTTGGACGCGTTTGTACTTTTTGCACCCCTGGCAGCGCCGTTGACTTACGCCGACGCCATCATCGAAGAAAGGCGACAGGGCTTCGGGCGGTACGTGTTGCTGCGCCTGCCTTATCGCACGTACCTCGCCGTCAAGGTGCTTGTGAATGCCATTGCAGGGGGGCTAAGCCTCACCGTGCCCTCGGCTTTATTCTTTTTGGGGGTGTTGATGTATTTCGGCCACACACTCCCTCCAATGCATTCCTCGCCATCGGTCCCTCTCCCTTGCGTATCAGGGACATACTTGTGTGATCATCTTTTCCCCACACACCCCAACCTCTACATCGCCGCCCGCATGGGATGGATGGGTGCTTTTGGGATGGTATACGCCACCCTGGGCATGGCTTTTTCTGCTTTTTCGAACAATCGCTACGTCGCTCTTGTGGGGCCGCTTGTTGTACATTACTTGGTGGTTTACCTGCTGGAATTCGTGGGGCTTTCACGGTTTTCGCCTTTTTACGTTCTGGATCCAGCCGCTATTGGCGGGTCTACCGCTTGGACGATGGCCATACCTTTGCTTATAATGGGAAGTGTCAGCCTGGCCATTCTCATAGGCGGATTGCACAAAGAGCATCCTTTTGTATTTTGACACACGGGGTAGAGAACGCACTTTCATGGCTACGCAACACTCGTCGGTGGCCGCGAAATTGGTCACGTATCACTTTGGGGAAAGGCTATGCTCCCGCCGGGGGATCATCGTATGGGGCATCAGCGGGGCACTCATGGTCTATAGCCTCTTGAACATGATCTCGCTCGCCCACCGCCTTGGCATCCAGCAGCCCGACCTCGGAAGCGTAGCCATGCTGATCTTCAACGACGCGTCCATCGTTCAACACGGTTGGAGCAATCTCTATCTTTTTTGGGTAAGCGGCTTGGGACCTCTCGCGGCTTTTGATACGCACCTCATGCTCCGTGCAGGGAGCCGCAAGAAGTGGGTCAGCTCTTTGCTCTTTACTCTGGCCTTGAGCGCCGTGCTTTATACTGGCATGCTCTTTCTCTTCTTGGTGGCCTCCTCTGCGCCATTCGTTGCCTTTACCCCCCATTGGTCGAACCTCATCAACCGTTATCAGGCCGTTTTCGCGCCTCACTTGCTCACCACAAACTGGCTATCTCTCCCGCCGCTCCCCTCGCTGCTCTTTTCGTTCTGCCTGCTCACGCTCGCATGGTTTTTCATGGGATTGATCGCCGTTATGGTGGGGTTGGTCACCGGAAGGGCTTTGTGGGGTTTCGTGGCCGGCTGGCTGGTAAACTACAGCGCCTTTTTCGCCGAAGCAGTGCCCGGTCTCCAGCAAACCTGGTACCCCCGATTTATGTTCTTCTGGAGCCCATTGGCTCAAAACCAGGCGCCCATTGTGCATTTCCTTCAAGGGATGGCCTATTGGGGTATCCTGCTCATCATCACGATTTCGCTTGCCTTGAATGCGGCCCACTGGTTGGAAGCACCGCGCTCTTTCACCCTGTTGCGCCGCCGCCTGGCAACGACATGGCGCGCCTCTTTTTACACCACCAAACATTACCTCACCCTTTCGTTCGCCCACACGCGCTGGCTGCTCGTGATAGGAAGTATCAACATCTTGCACGGATTTCTGATGGCTTCTCAAGCCACAGAGATGGGGAGAATCTTGAACGTCTGCCCGGGCACCGGCGACACCTTCTTTTGGGCTTATGCCGGCCCGTCGCCGACGGGAATAGATTTTCTTCCTTTGGCAATTTGGCTGTTGAACTTGTGGTTCTTTGTATTTGGGTTGTCTGCTTATTTCGCCCCTCACGCCTCGGCTGTTCACGATCTCTTGTTGCCCCGTGTAGGCTCGCGCCGTCGTTGGATCGCCAGCCTGATAGGCGCAGAAATCACAGCAGCTTTTCTCTTCGTTGTAGCAGTTACCGCAGCAGGGACTTTAGGAATCCTCATAGGCCAGGGATGGCATCCTCAACCTACGGGGTTTTATTCCGCCGCAGGGCAATGGGAAATTCTCGCGACATGGTCTTTCTGGAAAACCTACCTCATCGTCAATCTCCTTCTCGGTTCAAGTTATGCTCTCCTCTCTTGCCTCACCACGCTTTTGACATTGTGGTCTCGCAAATTCACCCTGAGCGCCCTGGCTGTTGCGTTTCTGGCCTTAGCCTCTTGGCTTTTGAGCTGGGGAGACCCAAATGCTGGATGGACAAAATGGCTCCCGCCAACCCAGGCCATGGTGAGTTATCACTATCCTTTCACGCCAACTTCCTCCGGTTTTACCATCGGCTTTTCCTTGCTCTACATCTTAGGAGGGATGGTTATCCTTCTCATCCTTATGAGAAAGCGCGCGCCACAATACGAGTTCATAGGAGAGGAAAATGCCTTTGAATGAATGGGTTATCGAGGTACGGAACGCTTCCAAGGCGCTAAAACGACGACAGGTATTGGAGCAAATTCAGTTACAAGTCGCCATGGGCGAATGCGTGGGCATCAGTGGCCCTAATGGCGCCGGGAAATCCATGTTGTTACGCTTGCTGACCGGCCTAATCTACCCAGATCAAGGCGAGGTAAGGATATTTGGGTACCGCCTGGGGCGCGATGTCGAATTCGCTCCCCACACCGGCGCATTGATCGACCGACCAGGTTTCTTGCCCCATCGAAGCGGCCTGTACAATCTGGAACTCCTGGCTTCTATTCAGGGGCGTATTACCAAACAACGCATTATAGAAACGATGGAAATGGTGGGTTTGGATGCGGAAGACCGCCGTCCCGTACGGACTTATTCCACAGGCATGCTCCAAAGATTAGGCATTGCCCAGGCCATTATGGAATCCCCCCGCCTGTTGCTGGTGGACGAACCTACCAGGGGGTTGGACCCCGCAGGGGCAGATCAAATTGTGCGCTTGCTCCACGACCTCCACAGCAAAGGCACGACCATGGTGCTTGTCTCTCACCGCAAAGATTTGCTTGGTCCGTTGTGTCAACGATGGTTCACCATGTGGGAAGGGAAACTGCATTCAGAGGACCGCGACAACCTTTAACTCACACCGGCCGAAAAATTTTCCAAGAACCAAAGCATTCACTTCGAGGGGTGAAAGATGAATGGCCTTTCCACACGCGAAGAAGAAGTTTTGGCCTTGCTTGCCGAGGGGTTGAGCAACCGCGAGATTGCGCTGGCGCTGGGCCTTTCGCGGCGCACCATCGAGACCTATCTGCACCGCCTCTACAAGAAACTGGGCGTGCACAACCGCGCCGGTGCTGTGGCACGCTACCTGCAGCGCGCCGCCGATGGGCCACAGGAGCCATGATGTACGTAAAAATACGGACTTGACAAAGGGGGGGAAGGGAGTAAGATGAAAATGACACTGAGGCACACATCGGGGAAAAAGATCGTTTGCCCACAGGAAGTGAAATCGGGCGCTGTAACATATCCTTGCACACTGTCCGCCACAAATTGAGAGACCGTTTTCTCTCTTGGAGGCCAAAAATGAAACGCTTGTGGTTCGCTATGTTGATAGCAGGCGCAGTAGCCATCGCCGCCATAGCCGTGGCCATGGCCGGACCGAGAAAGATTGTCCAGACTGAAGCCCACGTGGATCGCTCTGCACCCACGTTCGTGCCTTCACCCGCCCCGCCGCAGCATGTAGCCGCCAAAGCCGAGGCAAGCAAAACCGTGCGCGGCATCACCCTGGAACTGCGTCACGCCCAATGGGCAGGCCAACGCTTGCGCCTGGATATTTGCTACACTTTCCCCGACGAAAAGCACCAGTGGCTGCTCACCAACCAGCCGAAAGACGCTTACGTCCGCATCGGCAGCCAGAAGTTCCCCGTGCAGGATTTTGGCCTGCTGGCATGGGAAAAGGACGCCCAGGGGCGCACCGTGCGCTGTGATGCGGCCTACTTTGGCGTTTCCCCCGACGAAGCCACTGCCGCCGAAGCCACGCTCCACATCGGCGCGCTGGCGCAGGATATGCCCGAGCAGCCTGATTGCGCGACGGTTCAGAAGGCTTTGGCAAAAGAGGACATTCAGGTGGAATGTCAGTCGGCCTCGCTGGGTTCGGGCGTCCAGGTGATCCAATCCCCGCCGGGCATGAGCAAAGAAGAAGTTACCCGCAGGGTCGCAGAAGCCATCGCCCCCCACTTCACCGGCCCGTGGGAGATTGCTTTTTCCCTGCCCTAAATCTACCCCTTGCCCCAGCAAAACCGATGGCGGAGAGGCGCTTTTGCCTCTCCGCCTGCTTCTCCCTCATCCACAAACCGCCGCTTCCACTCATACAGCCGGTTGAGCGCTTCGATGGGGGTCAGGTTGTGGAGGTTCAGGGCTTTGAGTTCTTCGATGAGGGGGTTGGTTTCGGGGAAGAGGACCGGTAGCACATTGCCTCCAGCCCCCGCCGACAAACTTCCAAAAAATGGACGTAAAAATACGGACTTGACAAAAGGGGGGGGGATAGATGTAGAATGTCAATGACGACGAGCCACACTTTGAGGAGGAAAAGCCGTTTCTCATTTTGGACGAAATGGCTATACGCCAAAGTTTGGGAAAAGGCCCAACCGGGATGGCACTATTATTACTACGTGGGGGGCAATCCTTTGCCCATAGGAAGTTACTGCTGGACAGACATGGTCAACGGGCAAGTCACCACTGTTTCATTTGCTGGTATTTCGAACGTCTGGTGGTCTGGGCCATACGACCCAACGAGCAAATATGAAGGATAACTTTTCCACAAGTTTGTAAGATTTTGGAGAAGAGCTATGAACATGAAAAGGAAGATTGCACTTTTCCTCCTGTTGGGCGTGGTGTTATTCTCGTTAGTAATGATTGTGCCTGCTGTGGCACGATCGCGAACGACTCGCAATATCACGCCCTCGGATGTGAAAGTTACCATCCAATGGGCAGCCTACGACAATGACCATGCCGTTGTGAATTATCTGGTAGAAGACCCCTTCGGCGCTCCGGAGGGATATCTGCCCATAACATGCCCCGTAAGCAAAGCGCAGATTGTAGACAAAAAAGGACAAGATATAAGCGGCTCAGAGTTCACCTGGTGTCGCCCAGTGGGCGCCGGAAAATTTGAGGTGGTTCAATTTTATTACCACGACTTCCATGCTCCCCCCGCGGCACTCGTCGTTACCATAGGGAATGTGCCCTTCATCCCCGTGGGAAACGGCAAAATCAAGCAAATGCCATTTGTGGGGAAGTTCACATTTACTGATATCTTTCATCCGGCCACTGCCATTTCGCTTCGCCCGAAAGCATCTGTGGAGCATAATGGCGTGACCTTGCAAGTAAGGCGTGTGGATTTAAGCCCGGCCTTGATCAGAGCGGAAGCATGTCTTCACCTTCCCAGTACCCAAGATTGGACACCGGAGGCTTATCTTCGAGTTGGGAAACACAAATTCCCTGCTGACGAATGGATGATTCCACACTTTCGGAAAGACCCCCGTATCTTTACACGACGATATCGTTGTTACGTCTTTCTTTTTTACACAGACATTCCCGATTTCCGAAAAGCAGACTCCGCTCGGATGGCCTTTGGGATAGACACCTTGCACACCGCTCTTCCGGAATGCGTTGATGCGCGCGGGTTGGATAAAATTCGGACCATTTTCACCCACCATGGTCTTCAGCCACGATTAGATTCCTCAGGCTATTACTGCTACATGCCCGACCTGAATGATAAAGGACTGAGCCCAGCAGATAAAGAAACACTCTGGGCATATGTCCAGGATGCCCTATCTACCGTGGTCCACGGCCCATGGGAAGTATCCCTTCAGGGCTTGCACCATTGAGCAAGAGGAGCAATGCCTGGTTGTTCGACCGAAGACAAGTGAACATGGCAATGAACAGATAAAGGCGTCTCCACTGCCCTTTCTG
>Ga0256833_1003648_pt1 | contig 10498 bp, 12 predicted proteins | sample 356284metaG_FD_190535 | JGI IMG/M metagenome (GOLD analysis project Ga0256833, IMG submission 190535) | Hydrothermal vent microbial communities from Mid Atlantic Ridge, Atlantic Ocean - 356-284 | ecosystem: Environmental > Aquatic > Marine > Hydrothermal vents | place: Atlantic Ocean: Mid...
GGGGTGGTGATGGTGCTTACCTATTTGATGCTGGTGCACTAGACTTTGCTGGTGGTACTGTTGTACATATGAATGGTGGTCTTGCTGGTTTAGTATTAGCTATTTTAGTTGGTAAAAGAGCAAATTATCCAAAAATCTCTGTTAAACCTATGAGCGTTATGCTAACTGCACTTGGTGCTGCATTACTATGGTTTGGTTGGTATGGATTTAATGCAGGTTCTGCATTTGGTGCAAATGCTATTGCTGGTTTAGCTCTTCTTACAACAACAATTGCTACAGCTGCTGCTGGTGTTGCTTGGATGTTAATTGAGTGGATTGTTTATAAAAAACCAACTCTTTTAGGTTTAGCTTCTGGTATCGTAGCTGGTCTTGTTGCTATTACTCCTGCTGCTGGTTTTGTTGGTGTAGGCGGAGCAATCGCAGTTGGTGTTATCGGTTCAGTTATTGGATTCTTTGGTGTTGTAGCTCTTAAGAAGATGTTTGGTTACGATGATAGTTTAGACGCATTTGGTATCCACTTCTTAGCTGGTGCATGGGGTGCATTAGCAACTCCATTCTTTGCACTTGCAGACAAAGATACACTATGGGATGGACCACTTAAAGCTTCTGTAGCTGCTGGAAAAACTCCTGATGTATTTGGTCAATTTATGGTTCAATTAGAGTCTGTTGGTATCGTTGCACTATGGACACTTGTAGGAACAGTTGTTGTTTACTTTATAGCTGCAGCAGTAACTGGTGGAGCAAGAGTAGATAAAGAGACTGAAGAGATTGGTCTTGACGAATCAATTCACGGTGAAAAGAGCTTTAACTAACCAAAATAGTTAAAATTAAGGTATAATATCAAAAAAGTAGGTTTAACTCCTACTTTAACAAAGGAGAGAAAGTGAAAAAAATAGAAGCAATTATTAAGCCTTTTAAACTAGATGAAGTAAAAGAGGCTCTAGTAGAAGCAGGAATTGAAGGTATGACTGTATCTGAAGTTAAAGGTTATGGTCGTCAACAAGGACACTCTGAGTTATATAGAGGTAATGAGTATATTATCGATTTTATTCCAAAAGTTAAAATAGAGATTGTTGTAAGTGGCGAAGAGTATGCAAACACAGCAATAGATATTATTAAAAATACTGCAAATACTGGTAAAATTGGTGATGGTAAAATATTTGTTAGCACTATTGAGCATGTTGTAAGAATAAGAACAGGTGAAACTGATTCTGACGCTCTTTAATATACTTATACTAACTACTTCTTTATTTTATAAATAAGTAGTTAGTTAAATTTTAAAAATCCAAATTCTACAAGTTATAATACCAAGAATAATCATAAACTACGGAAATTATTTTTTTCTCAATGTCAATTGGCTAAAAGCTGAAGGCAAAAAGCGCAAAGCTTTTTTAAGTAGTAATCTAAAATTAAAATCTAATAACCTGAGTTCGACGGAATATCAAGGAGAAGAAGTGTATAGGGAGTAGTGTCATATTATCAATTTGTTATCTCTACTCCTTCAGAGCTCTATTTCTAGACCCCTTGATATTCCGTCGAACTTAGATTAACAGCATTAGTGTTTATAATGCATAAGGTCAGTTAAAAACGAAATTACCCACCTAAATATTTTGCACGAACCTCATCATTACCAATAAGAGTTTGGGCATCACCCTCTAACTCTATTGAGCCATTTTCTAAAACATAACCATAATCTGCAATTTTTAGTGCTGCAAAGGCATTTTGTTCAATTAGTAATATTGGTATCTCTTTTTTTAACTCTGTAATAATTTCAAAAACTTCACCAATAATTTTTGGTGCTAAGCCAAGGCTAGGTTCATCAAGCATTAGCATTTTAGGTTGACTCATCAAAGCTCTTCCAATTGCTAACATTTGCTGTTCACCTCCACTTAAAGTCCCACCCATTTGAGACTTTTTTTGTTTTAATCTTGGGAATTTATTATAAATTTCATCTTTTAAATCTTCATAATTTTCATTATTAAAAGCACCCATTCTAAGATTTTCATCTACAGTTAAATTTATAAAAATTTTTCTTCCTTCAGGAACAAGTGATAATCCATCTTTAACTATTGTATGAGTTTTCTCTTTTGATATATCTTTACCATTAAATATAACTTTACCACTCTTTTTTACAACATTTACTATAGAGTTTAATGTCGAAGTTTTACCTGCACCATTTGCACCAATTAGGGTAACTAACTGCCCACTCTTTACCTCTAAATCAATACCTCTAACAGCAGATATAACCCCATAATTTACTTTTAAATCTTTAACTTTAAGCATGTGTAAAATCTCCTAAATATGCGGCAATTACATTTTTATCTACAATTGCATCTGCTGGTTTACCTTCGAATATCTTTTCTCCATAATCAAGAACAGTTAGTTTATCACACATCTTATTAACAAATTTCATATCATGCTCAATTAAAAGAATAGTTAAATTAAACCTCTTCTTAATTTCAAAAATTATATCTGCTAATTCATCTGTCTCTTTTGGATTCATACCAGCTGCTGGTTCATCAAGTAATAAAAGTTTTGGATTTGTTGCAAGAGCTCTAGCAATTTCAACTTTTCTTTGAACACCATAACTTAAATCGGTTGCTTTATTTTGAGAATATTGAGTAAGTCCAAATATATCTAAAAGCTCTCTTGCCCTCTCTTCTATAATTTTTTCATACTTAAAGTATCTAGGAAGTCTAAGTATTGCCTCAAAATATCCATATTTAGCTTGTGCATCAAATCCTATAAGAATATTTTCTAAAACACTCATACTTTTAAAAAGTCTAATATTTTGGAATGTTCTAGCAACTCCTTTATATACAACTTTATTAGGCTTTGTGCCAGTAATATCATTACCTTCTAAAATAACTTTACCCTTAGTTGGATATAAGTTTCCAGTAATAATATTAAATATTGTAGTTTTCCCTGCACCATTTGGACCTATGAGTCCATAAATAGTCCCTTTTTCAACCCCAAAACTTAAGTTATCTATAGCAGTAACTCCACCAAACTGCATTGTTATACTATCTATTTTTAAAAAACTCATCTTTTACTCTTTTTAAAGAAATCTAATAGCTCTCTATCACCTAATAATCCTCTTCTTGCAAAAAGCATAACTAAAATTAAAATTATAGAAAAAATTACCATTCTTAAGCCTGGATGTGCTTCGTTTCCAAGACCAAAAATATTTGGCTCATCTAAAAATCTTAATGCTTCCATGCCAACCATAACTAATATTGTTGCAATTAGTGTTCCACTCATACTTCCAAGCCCTCCAAGAACTACTATAATTAATAACTGGAATGTTAGTAAAAAGCTAAATTGATCAGGTGTAATTGTTGTAATTAAAGCAGCTAATAATCCACCACCAACACCTTCGAAAAATGCACTTGTCATAAAAGCATATGTCTTCATTTTAAAGGTATTAATACCCATAGCAATTGCTGCATCTTCATCGTCTCTAACAGACTTCATAGCTCTTCCAAATTTAGAGTAAATGATATTTAACATTGCTATAAATGTAATTAAAAGAATTCCCCCTACCCAATAGAAGTTTATACTACTACTAATATCATTTAAGCCCATTGAACCATTTGTATATTCTGGATTATTTATTGCAAATATTCTAATAATAAATCCAAAACCTAAAGTTACAATCGCTAAATAATCGCCTCTAACTCTAAAAACAGGGAAAGATAGAAGTAAAGCTATAATTGAAGCAGCAATACCACCAATAGTAATAGCAATAAGTAGTGAGTTTGTATGCATACTTAAAATTACAGGAGCTGGGTCAACAAGTGCAAACATATCTACTTTTGCATCTGTTGGTAGTAGCAATATAGCAGTAAAATATGCACCAATTGCAACAAATCCATTTGGCTCAAGAGAAAATTGTCCAGTTACACCATTTATTAAGTTATAGCTTAGTGCTAAAATTGCATATATACCTATTGTATTTATTAAAAACATTTGATATGAACCAAATATAGAATTAGCAAAAAATATAAATGCAATACTTAGTGAAATAAATATTGTATTTCTAATTAAATTATTCATAGCCACCTCCTAAAATCTTGATCTCTCTAAATCTTCACCCATAATTCCAGTTGGTCTAAATAGTAAAACTAAAATTAAGAAGAAGAATGCAAAAGCATCTTTATATCCACCAAGTTCAGGAAACAAGGCTACAACAAATATCTCTGTAAATCCAAGAATAAAACCACCAAGCACTGCTCCAGTTACACTACCAATTCCACCAAGCACAGCTGCTGCAAAAGCTTTAAGCCCAACAATAATACCCATTAGTGGGTCAATAGAGGGGTAACTAACTGCATAAAATATACCACCAATTGCTGCAAGAGATGAACCTATAATAAATACAATCATAATTACTTTATCTGCATCTACACCCATTAACTTAACAGTTGGAATATCAAAAGCTAAGGCACGAATTGCCATACCATATTTTGTTTTATATAAAATATATAGAACAATAGTTAAAATTAAAACAGTAACTATTGGTATAATAACAACTGAAATTGGTAGATAAATTTCACCTAAATGAAATACTTTCGTTAAATACTCTGGTGCATTAAAAGCTCTTGGTGTTGCACCAAACAAAACAATAAATATATTTTCTAAAAAGAAGCTAATACCAATGGCTGTAATTAAAAGAGAAATTTTAGGTGCATCACGAAGAGGCTTATATGCTACTTTATCCGTTAATACACCTATTATTGCAGAACCTATAATTGCAATTAAAACTGAGAGTTCAAATGGCAAACCAGAGCTAAAGCTAAATAGCGTTAAGAAAGCACCTACCATCATAAAGTCACCATGTGCAAAGTTAATAAGCCTCAAAACTCCATATACCATAGTATAACCAATTGCAATTAAGGCATACATACTACCTAAACTTGCACCATTAACAAGTTGTTGTAAAAAGGTAGAAAACTCCATATAAACCCCTTTATAATATTTTTATAGATAATTAAACAATAACAAATTGATTTCAAAAAAGTATATAAAAGAATAGCTATTCATTATTTTTACTCCTTAATACCTATACTTCTTTAAAGTATTTATATATATATTTCATAAGTAGTAACATAAAATTAAAATCTAATATAATATCAAGGGAGTATAGGTATAGAGGTGTGAAGGAGTAGAGATAGTAAACCGATAATATGTTGTTACTTTCTCTACACCTCTTCTCCTATACCCCTCTACTCCTTTGAAAGTTATTATTGTTTAATTTTTACTAGTTACTTAAAATATATACAAAAATACTCTAGGTGCAAAAGCACCAAAGAGTAAATTATGGATTTACAGTTGTTTTATAAACAAATTTTCCATCTTTTACTGCATTTACAACTGCAGATTTAACTGCATTACCATCTTTATTAATAGTAATTACACCAGTAATTCCCTTATAATCTTTTGTATTTCTAAGGTTTGTATTGATACACTCTTTATCATCACTAGCTTTACCATCTGCTATACACTTATTCATTGCTGCAAGAATCATACCATAAGCATCTGCTGCTAAAGCACCCATAGAATCAGCTGTTTTATTAAATTTCTTATGATATGCTTCTACATAAGCTTTAGCTTCTGGTGAAGTAGCTGCCGCTTCGTTAAAGTGGTCTGTGTACATAAAGCCTTCAGCAGCTTTTCCTGCAATTTTAATAAGTTCTGGAAACCCAACACCATCAGCACCAATAAATGGAGTTTTAACACCCATATTTCTAGCTTGTTTTGCTAAAAGTGCTGCTTCATTATAGTAGCCTGTAAATGCAATAATACTAGGATTTGCAGCTTTAATTGCGGCAACTTGTGCATTAAAGTCTTTATCTCCAGAGTTAATTAATACAGTTTTTACAATTTTACCTCCACCAGCTTCATAAGCTTTTTTAAATGCTTTAGATAGACCAACTGAGTAATCTTGTTTCGCATCCGTAACAACAACAGCTGTTTTTAAACCATTATCAAGTGCATATTTAGCCATTACAGCACCTTGGAATGGGTCGATAAAACAAGCTCTTGTTACATACTTTTTACCCTTAGTTACTCTTGGATTTGTTGAAGCATGAGTAATCATAGGAGTTTTAGCTTTTTCTGCAACAGGAGCCATTGCCATAGAGTTAGAAGATGCAACTTCTCCTAATATTACACTTACTTTATCCTTATCTAAAAGTTTTTTAACTGCAGTTGCAGCTTCTACCTTATCACTTCTATCATCAACTACAACTAATTTAACACTATCTCCATTACTAAGTTTATGATTTTGCTCATATGCTACATCAAGACCTTTTTTACTTGTCTCACCAAATGCTGCAACACCACCAGTCATTGGTAACACTACACCAATCTTAACCTCTTTAGCATAAGCCATACCACCCATTAATGCAACAGTAGCTACAATACTTGTTAATTTTTTCATTCAATCTCCTTAAGATAATTTGTATGAACCAATTATCTCTAACTTAACTTAAAATTTCTTTAAAAAATTTATTTACTTTACTTCCATCTGCACGAGAACCTACCTCTTTTTTAATTGCTCCCATAACCTTTCCCATATCTTTCATACTCGTAGCTCCAACTTCGTTAGCAACTTTTTTAACTAACTCTTTTAACTCATCATCACTAAGAGGTTCTGGTAGATACTGCTTTACTATTGCTATCTCACTCTCCTCTTTTGCTACTAAATCTTCTCTTTTTGCTTCTTTAAATTGAGATAGCGCATCCTCTCTTTGTTTTAGATATTTTGATAATATTGCTTCTACTTCACTATCATTTAACTCTCTTCTCTCATCTACTTCTATCTGTTTAATCGCTGCATTTAAATTTCTTAAAGTGTCTCGTTTTGTAACATCTTTTGCTCTCATAGCCTCTTTAATATCGGCTTTAATTCTCTCTTTTAAACTCATATTTATCCTTTATAATTAATTTTTATTTAGCAATTATATTACTATCTATCTTTAGCTCTTCTTTATAACTTTTATCATATACTTACAGAATGAATGAGATACAATTAATATTAACAATAGTCGCAATAGCAATTTTTACAATCTTTTTTAAACAACTATTTAGTGGTAATCATCCTAAAAGAGGAGTAGATTTTGAGCCAAAACTTCCAGATGAGCAAATAGGTGGTATAAGTAGAGCCGATAAAATATTTAAAAAAGATAATAATCAAGAGGTGCCTAAAAGTAGAGTTCAAGAGTTGATGGATATTGCCAAAGAGTCAATAGAAAATGGTGATAATATAGAGGCAAAAAAGGCATTAAATGCACTTTTAATAATTGAACCAGATAATTTAGAGGCTCTTAGAGCTTTAGGAGCTGTCTATTTAAATATGAATGATTATTTTGATGCAAAAGAGACATTTAAAAAGATTTTAGATTATGACTCTAGCGATGATTTAACACATAATCTTTTAGCAAATACATTACACAAACTTGGAGAAGATGAAGAGGCAATAGAGCATCATAAAATTGCAATTAAATTAGATGAAACTTATGCACCATACTACTATAATTATGCAAATACACTTTATGATTTAGGGCAAAAAGGTGAAGCCTTAAAACTATATAAAAGAGCATTAGAGTTAGACCCATCACTAGAGGATGCAAAAAAGATAATAAGAGAGATAGAAAATGGTAACAATTAATCAAAATATTTTTATTAAAGAGCAAGATAGTCTAAGAATTTTAAAAAATATTACAAAATATTGCTCTAAATGCTACAAAGAGTTAAAAGAAGATGAAGATATATATCTTAATATTTTAACTTATGAATATATTTGTAACTCTTGTGCTTGTTGTCTTAGTGAAGAGTTAGATACAAAAGAGGATTCTATTTTAGAAGAGTATAGTGAAAATAGTCTATTTTAACCCAAATAATATTTTGGGTTTATCTAGTTTTACTTTTTATATATTCAATGCAATTTAAGTAACTATCTAAATTTATTTTAGCACTTTTATAGGCAATATCAAATGCAGTTCCATGGTCAACACTAACTCTTAATATTGGTAAATTTAACGATACATTTATACTCTCATCAAAATATAGTGCTTTTAGTGGTGCTAAACCTTGGTCGTGGTAGATTGCTACAAAATATCTATAATTTTTACGAAAATTTGGAGTAAATGCGATATCTGGAACTACTGCTCCAATAAATTGCTCAAATCCAATCTCTTTATTTGCTTTATCTATTGCCCTATTAATAAACTTCTCTTCATCACCTAAAACACCATTATCCCCTGCGTGAGGATTAAGCCCAAGCACTGCTATCTTTTCATCCATATGTAAAGAAGCATTTAAATCCAACAAAAACTTTTTAAATGGTTTTGTTTTAACTCTTTTAGCAACATCTTTTAGAGGAATATGCTCAGTATATAGTGCAACAAACATCTTAGAGCATCCTAGCATCATAATTGCATCTTGCTTAAAATATTCTCTTAAATAGTCGGTATGACCTTTATATTTAATATCTGCCTTATCCCAAGCCTCTTTATTAATTGGCAAAGTTAAAATTGCTTCAACCTCTTTTGTTTTAGCTAACTCTATTGCCTTTTTAAAAGATTCAAAGCTATATTTACCACTTTTTTTGCTAACCTTTCCAGGCTTTATCTTAAAATCATCTGCATCAGGATTAATCGTTTTAAAATCGCTTGGAATTTCAACGCCTAATAGCTTGCATGCCTCTTTTAGCATAGTTTGACTAATAATATAAATTGGCTCAATCTCTTGCTTAATTTTACTGTGAGCCTTTAGAGCAATCTCTACACCTATTCCATTTAAATCACCTATGCTAATTGCTACTTTTTTCATTGTGTTCCTCACTATATAATTTTAAGTAATGATAAATATGATGACTTAAATAGCATTATAGCAAATATAAAAAATATAATAGAAGCAATCTTATTAATTATAATAAGCATTGAATCGTTTATATTAAACCTAGATGCAACAAAAGCCGCTACAAAAAAGCCCAAAGCAATAGCAGAAAATAGCGATACTATACTAAAGAGTATATTTTTTGTTAAAAATGGTGTTATGACAGCAGAAAAAAATATTATTGCTTTTGGGTTTGTTATATTCACTAAAAATCCCTCTTTAAGAACTTTTACTTTATTAATATTTTGACAACTCTTCTCTAAATGAGGCTTTTGTTTAAATATTAAAAAAGATACTCTAAGCAGATATAAACCACCAAAAACTCCTATAATTAACTGAAAATATAGATTCTCTCCAATAGCACCAAAGCCTAAAGCTACAAGTGAGAGATAAATCACATTTCCAAGTAATACTCCTAAAATAGCAAAAATAGCTACCCAAAAACCTCGACAAATTGCTTGTCTTAAAATATAAAAGATATCAGGTCCAGGGGTAATTGCAGCAACAAATCCTACAATAGCTAGTGTTAAGTAATCCATTAATTTATTAATCTTTTCATATCAATAATTGCTTTCTCTAAGCCTGTAAATATACTTCTTGCTACAATTGACTGCCCAATATTTAACTCTTCTATTGTCTCTATTTTTGCAATATCTTTAACATTTTGATAGTTTAGCCCATGCCCTGCTGCAACTTTTAACTTTAACTCTTTTGCTAAGTCTGACATATTTATAAGGTTTTTTAACTCTTCATCTAACATTTGTTTTAAACTCTTTCTATCTAACTCTAACTCTTTTATAGAGTGATTACTATGAGCTAAATTGCTATAAAGCATTGAGTATAGATTAGAGTATTTACCAGTATGTAACTCTACCCAATCAACATTAAAAAAGCATTTTGCTGTATCTATATCTTTTAGAGTTGGTTCAATAAATAAGCTTACTTCTATCTCGTTTTGTTTTAATTTCTCTACTGCATCAACTAACTTTTGATTAGTAGTATCTAAAAGCAAACCACCCTCTGTTGTTACCTCTTCTCTCTTTTCTGGAACTAAAGTTGCACGATGGGGTTTTAAAGAGCATACAATATCGATAACTTCAGGGTCAATTGCACACTCTAAATTTATTGGCAATACAGAGTGATTAATTATATCTGATACATCTCTATCTTGTATGTGTCTTCTATCTTCTCTTAAATGTATTGTAATTTGCTCAGCTCCTGCTCTTTCACAAATGCTAACTGCATCTATTAAGTTTGGGTTATTAACTCCACGAGCCTCTCTTAAAACTGCAATATGGTCTATGTTTACACCTAATTTCATCTCTACTCTCTTTATTTTACATTACTTATGGTAAAATTATACCAATTTTTTTAGAAGGTAATGATAGATGAGTAAAAAAGAGGTAAAAAAAGTTGTTTTAGCTTACTCAGGTGGGCTTGATACAAGTGTTATTTTAAAATGGTTACAAGAGGAGTATGGTGCTGAAGTTGTAACATTTACAGCCGATTTAGGGCAAGGTGAAGAGGTAGAACCAGCAAGAGAGAAAGCTCTAAAGCATGGTATAAAGCCAGAGAATGTATTTATTTTAGATATTCA
>Ga0256833_1003649_pt1 | contig 10498 bp, 12 predicted proteins | sample 356284metaG_FD_190535 | JGI IMG/M metagenome (GOLD analysis project Ga0256833, IMG submission 190535) | Hydrothermal vent microbial communities from Mid Atlantic Ridge, Atlantic Ocean - 356-284 | ecosystem: Environmental > Aquatic > Marine > Hydrothermal vents | place: Atlantic Ocean: Mid...
CAGCGCTTCTTTGCGTGCGGCCTCTTCGGCGTCGTGCTGGGTGCCGTAGATCGGCAGCGAAGCACCGACGGTAATGCTGGCGTAATCGGGATGGGCTTCACGGTAGAAATAGCCCATTTTGACGTAGGGGTCCGCATCGCTTTCGGCCGCTTTGAGCGCACTTCGGGCTTCGGCGGCTTCGGTTCGGGCGGATGCCACCCGTACGTCGGGATTGGTATCGAGACGCGCAAGCAGGGCGGCTTTGTCGGGCAGGGGGCCTACGGGTACGCCGACGTTCACCGAATCGGCGGGAGCCTGTACGAGGTAGGCAAGTTTCGCCCGCTGTGCCGCCAGGGCTGCACGCAGCTTTTCGGTGCGGATCTTGATCTGCGAGAGGGTCAGTTCCGCCGACATGATGCCCATGTGCCGGCTGTTCTGCGTCGAGGTGTAGGCGGTGTTGAGTTCGATGTTCTGGCGGGTCAGTTTGCGGTAGTCGTCGAGAACCTGCAGTCTTTGCGTCAGTTCGTCGATGGTGTAGGCGGTTTTGCGGACCGCTTCGGCGAGTTTGACGCGAGCGGCTTCGAGCGAGGCGAAAACGACGCGTTTTTTCGCGCCGACGTCACGGGTACGTGCATCGCGCTTGCCGAACCACGGAAATTTCTGCGTCAGGTTGACGGCGCTGTACTGCATCGGTTCGAGGCTGCGGTCGAACGGGTCGTCGAACTGGATATCGTTGAGCGTCAGCGAAAGCTGCGGGTCGTAGAAATTTCGGCTGGCACTTTCGTAGTCGTCGAAGGCGCTGAGGCGTTTTTCGATCGCTTGAAGCGACGGATGGGCCGCAAGTGCGCGTTTGACGAGCGCTTCGGTCGTCGCACCGAAGAGCGCGGCGGCCGTCAGCAAAAGCAGCAAAAAAGACTTCATGGCGTACCTTTGATCAACCCGGTCGGGGGTTTTGATGTTTTATTGTAGTGAACTTGCGTGCATAAAGTGTGCACGGAGGCCTATTGGTCCCGTTCGGCTTATTATAATTTACAATAATAAGAATAATTATTTTCTTTTTATCAACATAAAAGCGTTGCCTTAGTTTGCTTCATGACGAATAAATTAACGAAAAGTAAGTATTATTTCGTCAGCATGCCGGAGGAGAAAGACGATGAAATGGCCCGGAAAAGTCTACCGCTTCTATCGTGACGGATTTGCGTCGATGCGTTTGGGCAAAAAGCTTTGGACGATCGTGGCGATCAAGGTTTTTATTTTGTTTGCCGTCGTCAAATACTTTTTTTTCCCCGACATACTTTACACACGCTTTCACAGCGACAGGGAGCGCAGCGACTATATGCTGCGCCAGCTTACTCAAGGAGAACACAATGCATCCGATTGATCCTTCACTGGTCGATTGGTCGCGGGCACAGTTCGCACTGACCGCACTTTACCACTGGATCTTCGTCCCGCTGACGCTGGGGCTTACTTTTATCGTCGCCATTATGGAGACAATCTATGTCAAAACCGGCGATGACTGGTGGAAAAAGACGACCCGTTTTTGGATGGGACTGCTGGCGATCAATTTTGCCATCGGTTTGGCGACGGGTATCATTATGGAATTCGAATTCGGTACCAACTGGTCCAGTTACTCTTGGATCGTCGGTGATATATTCGGTGCACCGCTTGCGATCGAAGGCCTGATGGCATTTTTTATGGAGTCGACGTTTTTTGCCGTCATGTTTTTCGGGTGGGACAAAGTCAGCCGGCGCGTCCATCTGCTTTCGACATGGCTGGTGGCGATCGGGTCCAATCTCTCGGCATTATGGATTCTCGTAGCTAACGGATGGATGCAGCATCCGGTAGGTATGCGTTTCAATCCCGATACCGCACGTAACGAGATGACCGATTTTTGGGCCGTTGTTTTCAACCCCAACGCGTACAGCAAGTTTTTGCACACGATCAGCGGCGGTTACGTGCTGGCATCGCTTTTCGTCATAGCCGTTTCCGCCTGGTATCTGCTTAAAAAACGCGAGATGCGTTTCGCAAGACGTTCGATTATGGTCGCGGCGAGTTTCGGGTTGATCGTTTCGCTGTTCAACCTGACGACCGGCGACGATTCGGCCCGTCATGTCGCGCAGCATCAGCCGATGAAACTGGCGGCGATGGAGGGTCTTTACGACGGCACGCCGGGCGCCGAGATCGTGGCTTTCGGGATTCTCGATCCGGACAAAAAGATTGCAGACGGCACTGATCCGTTTCTTGTCAAATTCTCGATTCCCTACGGACTTTCTTTGCTCAGTTATCACAGCGTCGATGCCTATGTTCCGGGGATCAAAGAGCTGGTATACGGCGACAAAGTACACGGCATCATGCCTGTTTCCGAAAAGATCAAAAAGGGCAAAGCTGCTGTTAGTGCACTGACGGCCTACAAGGCGGCGAAACGTTCGGGCGATACTGCGGCAGAGCAGCAAGCGCGTGCTGCGTTCGAGGCCAACAGCAGCTACCTTGGCTACGGCTATCTCGAAAAACCCGAGGATATCGTGCCGAATGTCCCGACGACGTTTTATGCCTTTCATACGATGGTCGGATTCGGAACGTGGTTTATCGTGCTGTTTTTCATCGTGCTGTATCTGACGATGACCAACGAGCTGCACCGCACGCGCTGGGTTCTCTGGGCGGCACTTGCAAGCCTTCCGATGGGATACGCCGCACAAGAGGCCGGCTGGATCGTGGCCGAAGCCGGCAGGCAGCCGTGGGCGATTCAGGATATGCTGCCCGTAGGCATGGCGACTTCGCATATCGCAACGGGATCGGTGATGCTGACGTTCTGGCTTTTTGCCCTGCTGTTTACGGCATTGCTGATTGCAGAAGTCAGAATCATGACGGAACAGATCAAGATCGGACCGGAGGGACACAGCCATGTTTGATACGCTTTCTTACCTGCAGCTCCAGCAATACTGGTGGGTCGTCGTCGGGCTGCTCGGCGCGCTTTTTGTTTTTATGACGTTCGTGCAGGGTGGCCAGACGCTGTTGTGGTCGCTTGGAAAAACCGATGTACAGCGTGACGTGATCGTCAATGTTCTGGGGAGAAAATGGGAACTGACGTTTACCGCACTGGTGATGTTCGGTGGTGCACTTTTTGCGGCGTTTCCGCTTTTTTACGCGACAAGTTTCGGCGGTGCCTACTACGTTTGGATGGCGATTTTGTTTTGTTTTATCATTCAGGCAGTCGCCTACGAGTACCGCAGCAAACCGAACAATGTTTTCGGCAAGCGTACTTATGAGTTGTTTTTGTTCATCAACGGTTCGCTGGGGATCATTCTGATCGGTACGGCACTGGCGACGCTTTTTACGGGCGGTCATTTCATTGTCGATGGGATGCACCTGTCACGCTGGACAAAAAGCAGCTACGGCCTGGAGGCCGTGCTGAATCCGTTCAATATAGCATTCGGCCTGATGCTCTTTTTTCTTGCACGTTTGCTGGGGGCAATGTACTTTGTCAACAGCATCGATGATGAGGAGATCGTACAGCGTGCACGAACTGTTTTGAAACGCGAAACGCTCGTTTTTTTGGTGCTTTTTCTTTATATTTCGGGATCGGTTTTGACGATGACGGGATACGGTTATAATCCGGTTACGAAGGCAGTTGCGGCGGAAGCCGGCAAATATCTGCATAATTTTGAGCAGATGCCCGTCGTTGCACTGATGTTTGCCGTAGGTGTCTTTTTACTGCTTTGGGGCATTGCCGCAGATGTGTTTTTCAAAAGCGACAAAGGGATTTGGCCGGCGGGTACGGGCAGTGTATTGACGGTACTCTCGCTGTTTTTGCTTCTGGGCTTCAACCATACCGCCTTTTATCCTTCTTTGGCGGATATTCAAAGTTCCCTGACGATTGAAAACAGTTCGGGCAGCCGCTACACGTTGACGACGATGGCATATGTGTCGTTGATGGTGCCGTTTGTGCTGGGCTACATCGTCGTCGTATGGCGTGCGATGAACCGCACCAAACTCAGTGCGGATGAGGTTGAAGACGATCCGCACCGCTACTGAAAGGAAAAGATGATGCAACAATATACCGACGCGATACTCTGGTACGCCGCCTGGCCGGCGGTGATCTTCATAGCCTATAAATTCGTATGGCTCAATTTGCGACACCATGCCAAAATGGAACGCCTCGAAGAGTTTGAAACACGCTATGGGCAAGAGGGCCTGCATGAATGAACACCGGTATCGGATATTGGCCGTCATTCCTCTTTCGAGAGTTTCCCCGCCGCACACGATACGAAGCTTTTGACTTTGGTTTCGGCGGTTTCGACGAAGCCGAGGGTGTCGTTGCTGAGCGGGTAGCCGATACTGCGCAAGGCATCGCGCAGCGCTTCGGTCTGCGTTTCGTCGATGTCGAGCGTGATTTCGCGCGGCATGACGTCGAGGTTGACGCAGACGGCTCCGAATAGGGGTTCGAGTTTCTTTTTCAGCGTGGCGGCACAGCCGCCGCATTTGACGTTTTGAACGCGAAACGTGCGTGTCATGAGAGCTCCTTTTGGTGTGTTCGGCTGTGTTTAAGCAGCTGGGCGTTGAGTGCGACGATGACGGTGCTGGCCGACATCAAGACCGCACCGAACGCCGGGCCGATGACGACGCCCCACGGGGCGAGTACACCGGCGGCGAGCGGAATGGCGACGATATTATAGCCGCTGGCCCACCAGAGATTCTGTTTCATTTTGGCATAGGTTCGGCGCGAAAGCTTCAGGGCATGGACGACGCTCATAAGATCGCTTTGCGTCAGAATGATATCGGCGCTGTCGATGGCGATGTCGGTTCCGGTGCCGATGGCGATGCCGATATCCGCACCCAGCAGCGACGGGGCGTCGTTGACACCGTCGCCGACCATGGCAACGCGTTTTCCCTTCTTGCGAAGCGATTCGATGATGCGAAGCTTGTCGTCGGGAAGCAAGCCGGCACGAAAGCGGGCGATCTTCGTCTGCGCTGCGATTTTTTGTGCCGTCGCTTCGTTGTCGCCGGTAAGCATCCACGTTTCGACGCCCATGGCATGCAGGGCTGCAACGGCGGCTACCGAGGTGTCGCGCACGGTATCTTCGAGCAGCAACACCCCGGCGACAGTATCGTCGACGGTGATCCAAACCTGAGTAGCCGCACTGGAAGCCAGCGGCCGAAGTACTGCCGGAAGATCGATTTGTTCGCGTTCGATCAGCCGTGATCCGCCGATGCCGATGCGTTTGCCGTCGATGACGGCATAAACACCGACGCCTGCGACGGCATTGAAGTTTTCGGCGTTGAAACGGGGCGCACCGGCTGCTTCGGCGTAGGTGACGACGGCACGTGCGATACTGTGTTCGGAACGGGTTTCGATGGCGGCGGCGTAACCGAGCAGGGTCGCTTCGTCGATCAGCGAAACGATGCGGTTGACGGCAAGGCGGCCCCGGGTGACGGTACCGGTTTTGTCGAAACAGACGATATCGATATCGCGCAAGGTTTCGAACGCCTGACGGTTGCGGATCAAAATCCCCTGCCGCGCCGCGATCGACGTCGAAATAGCGACGACGAGGGGCACGGCAAGTCCAAGGGCGTGAGGGCAGGCGATGACGAGGACTGTCACCGTGCGCAGTACCGCATCCATCGGCGAAGCGAGCACGCTCCAGACGGCGAAGGTGACGGCGCCCGAAGCAGTGGCGGCGTAAAAGAGCCATCCGGCGGCTTTGTTGGCGAGGTCCTGGGTGTGCGACCGGCTGCGCTGTGCTTCTTCGACAAGTGCGATGACCTGTGAAAGGTAGCTTTGTTCACCGCTTTTGGCAATGCGCACGCGCAACGAGCCGTCGAGATTGGTCGCGCCCATGTAGACGGGGCTGCCCGGACGTTTGGCTACGGGTTTGGATTCTCCGCTCAGCAAGGCTTCGTCGTTCATGCTTTCGCCTTCTTCGACGATCCCGTCGGCCGCAACGGTTTCTCCGGGATGCACGAGAATGATATCGCCGGGTTGGAGCTGTGAGATATCGATGCGTTCGAGTTTGCCGTCGGCGTTGAAACGCATGGCCTGATGCGGCATCAGTTCGACAAGGCCTTTGAGTGCGTCGGCGGCACCGAGTACGCTTTTGGCTTCGATGTAATGACCGATCAGCATGATATCGATCAGCGTCGCCAGCTCCCAGAAAAAAGCTTTTTCGGTCGGAAGCAACAAGCTGGCGACCGAATAGAAATAGGCCACGCTGATGGCCATGGAAATGAGCGTCATCATGCCGGGTTTGCGTTCACGAAGTTCCGATGCCGTCATGCTCAAAAACGGCTTGCCGCCGTAAAAGTAGATGAATGTCGCCAGCAGGAGCGTGACGATGTCGCGGTAAGGAAAATCGAGACGAAATCCGGCCCATTGCTGGATAGTCGGCGACAGCAGCAAAACGGGGAAGGTGACGGTGGTCGAAACGACGAATCGCCGCCACAGATCGTTTCCGTGGTGCGTATGCGTGCCGTGCGAGTCGGTATGTTCCATAAGCAATCCTTTTAATCGTACTGCTGCCATTGTAGAGAGCTGCCGTGCAAGAAGTGTGCACGTTCTTTGCACGGGAGGCGATTACAATGACGTAAATTCACCAAAGGATGTCACGATGATTTATACCGTCAGTACGGCCGTTTCGGCCGAAACGATCAAAGAACAAATGTCCGAGCACGCCAAAGCGGTCGGGTTTGGTGTATTGAACGTTTATGATTTCAAAACCCTGCTTGAGAGCAAAGGTTTTCCCATTTCGAGGGAAATTACCGTATTCGAACTGTGCAATCCCAAAGCCGCACAACATGCGCTCGATGCGTTCGCCGAAATTTCGGTCTATCTTCCCTGCCGTCTTTCGGTCTACGAGCGTAGCGGCCTGAGCTATCTCAGTACGATCGGAATCGACGAAATGGTACATGCCGTCGAGGTCAGTGATGAATTTCGGGTGCAGATGCAGGGGATTTTCGACAATCTTAAAGCGTTGATGCACTCGTGGGAGGAGTGAAAACTACTCCCCTTCGAGGATTTTGGCTCTTTTGGCTTCGTATTCGGCTTCGGAGATTTCGCCTTTGGCGTAGCGTTCGTCGAGGATATCGAGCGCGCGTCCCGATGCCGTGCCGCGATCGGAAGCGATGTAGATGAAATAAATCAACAGAGCCAGAAGCACCAGCGGCAGCAGCCACCCGATGCCCATCGGCCCCAGTCCCATGGTACCCATGTGAATCCTTTGTCAGCGGCCGCCGCACTTGCCGGCACCGCATTTCATGCCGCCGGATGGTTTGTTTTGCATCATCTGCTGACGCATCTGCATCATTTTCTGCTTGCAGGCTTTGAGCTCCGCGCCGGATTCGGCCGCACTGACGCAGGCGCGCATTTTATCGATACGTTTGAGCATCATCGCTTTTTTCTGCGTGAAGTTTTTACCGTTCATGCCGCTTGCGGGCATGGATCCGCCGCACTTGCCGGCACCGCATTTGCCCATACCGGCGTACGCGCCGCTCGAGAGTCCGAGTACGACGACGGCCGCCGTGACGATTTTAAGTGTTCTCATAAGAAATCCTTTTTTGTGATGGGCTATTGTACGGAAATTTTGTGTACGAAGTGTGCACGCCGCTGCTTTGCGGTCAAGACACTTTCGCGTATCAGGTTCGATGCAGTGTTTGATTCCATTCGACGATTTCCCATGCGCCCTCGACCGTTTCGACGACGGCCGTACACGATTCGACCCAGTCGCCGCAGTTGAGGTAGTCGATTTCTCCGATGGTCCTGATTTCCGCTTTGTGAATATGCCCGCATATAATGCCGTCGAAACCCTGTTTGACGGCATAGGTCGCCAACACATTTTCGAAATCGGTGATAAAGTTGACCGATTTTTTGACACTTTCTTTGACGAATTTCGACAATGACCAGTAGCGATAAAATCCAAGAAGTTTGCGAACGTAATTGAGAACGGCATTGAGCCGAAGGAGCATTTCGTAGCCCAGGTCGCCGATTTTGGCCACCCATTTTTTCGTCATCGTGACCGAATCGAAATAGTCGCCGTGGGTGACGAGGTAGCGCTTGCCCGACAGCGACTTGTATTCGGCTTCGTCCACGATTTCGATACGGTCACCCAGCAAAAGCGGGACGAACGGACGGAGAAATTCGTCGTGATTGCCGGGAACGAAGACAATTTTGGTGCCTTTCCTCGCGGCTCTGAGCAGTTTTTGAATGACGTCCGAATGCGACTGCTCCCAGACAAAGCGTTTTTTGATCGCCCAGCCGTCGATGATATCGCCGACGAGGTAGATCGTGTCGGCCTCGTTGTGACGCAAAAAGTCGATAAACTTCTCCGCCTGGGAGTAGCGCATGCCAAGGTGAATGTCGGAAACGAAGATGCTGCGGTATTTCATGGCGGTGATTCTATCCCGCAACGAACACAAAACGATTACGAACGCAGCTGCGTGCGTAACCGTTCGGTGTCGGACTGACGTTACCGTAAGCGTATGAAAATTGCTCTTTTTACCGATACCTTGTGCGATGCGAACGGCGTGTCGCGGTTTTTACAGGATTTTAGCGCGATTGCGTACGAGACGGGCAGGGAGTTTCATGTATATTCTCCGACCGTCAAACCGTGCGGCGTCAGCAACCCGCTGCTGCATCGGATGCCGCCGCTGCTGCGTATGCGTATGCCCTGGTATCCGCAACTCGACCTGAGCGCTCCCGGCCCTGCCGCCGTGGGCAAAGTGCTCGACGACCTGCGCCCCGACGCCGTGCATATTTCTACGCCCGGTCCCGTCGGATGGATGGCCCGTTTTCATGCCAAAAAACGGCTGCTTCCGATCGTAGGGACGTACCATACCGATTTTCCGAGTTATCTTTACGACAAAACGCATCGGACGTCGGTCGAAAAGTTGACGTACGGCATCATGCGGCGTTTTTACGGTGATTTTTCCATGGTGCTGACTCGATCGGAGCGCTATCGCCCCGTGTTGCTGGATCGTCTGGGACTGCCCGAATCGAAGATCCGCGTTTTGCGCCCCGGGACGGATACCGAGCGGTTTTCTCCGCGATACCGCGATGCGATGCGGTGGGAAGATTTCGGTGTGTCGCGTGAAGGATTGAAAATCCTGTACGTCGGGAGGTTGAGCGAAGAAAAGCGTTTTGGTCTTTTGCTGCATGCATGGCAGCGTCTTCGTGAACGTCGCCGGGATATACAGCTGATTGTCGTCGGCGAAGGGAGCCGCAAAATCGTTCAGCAGGCTGCCGCGCTTCCGGGGGTTGTCTATCTGGGCAAAAAAACGGGCAGGGAACTCTCTTTTTGCTATGCGGCCGCCGATCTTTTCGTAACACCTTCGATCACGGAAACACTAGGCCAGACAATTCTCGAAGCCATGGCTTCGGGCCTGCCCGCCGTGGTCGCCGCACAAGGCGGGCATCTCGATTTTTTTGCCGCGGATTACGGTGCGGTCGTGCAGGGCGGCGAACCTGAGGTTTGGGCCGAAGCGATCGAACATCTATGCCGCGACGCAACGAAACGGCAGCTGGCGGGCAAGCTTGCGCGGCAACGGGCCGAAACGATGCGTATCGGGCAAAGTTTCGAAGATTTCTGGAAAATCCATGATCTCGGCCGAGCCGGTAATTAGATGTTGAGTGACGTTTTGACCCGGATTTTTTTGCCGGTTTTGGGCGTGATGTAGATATGCATCTGCCAGGTGCCGCCCATGGCGGCGTTGAGGGTCGCTTCGTAGCGGCCGTTGCCGAGGCTTTTGGCCCGGGCTTCGCTTTTCATTGCGGGCATGCCGGGCATCGCCGGCATGAACAGCCGTACCGCGACGGCGGCGTCTTTCGGAACGTTGTTTTTGACTTTGACATCGAAGACGAAGGTGTTCGTGCCGACATGCAGCGGCTTTTCGCTGACGATATGTACGCGGGCCGTACGGGATTTGGCGGTTTTTTCAAAAGCTGCGGCGTGTGCTCCGAGTGCGAACAGCATCGAGGCGATCAAAAGAATGAGTGTTTTCATGGTAGAAACTCCTTGGTCGGATTTGCCGTATGGTACCGCGACAGCGTGCAAGAAGTGTGCAGGCACCGATGATTTAACTGCGTTTAAGTGTCAGTGGAGTAAAGTTAAAAATATAAAAGGAGTTCTAAATGATTAGTTTAAGTAAAACAAAAGGGATAGCCGCAGGGTTTCTTTTTGCAGTGAGTGATGCGTCGGCACAGTCTTTTACGTGGGCATCGTCAGGGGCTCAGGCCGTACCGGTGAGTACGGCAGGTCTGATGGCGATGGCGGCACTTTTTTCACTGATAGGCGGGTGGATGTTGTGGAAATCCAAGAGGCACATGGCCGGTATGTTCGCCGTGGCGGCGATTGCCGCAGGCGTGTCAGGCGCGTTCGTGACCGAACTGAAGGCGGCAATGGTTGAAGGATACAGTTTTACGATTACGACGCCGTCGGGAACTCATCATATGCAGGATGATGAAGCTGGGCTTTGGACGATCACAAACAACTCCGGTGTGAGGGTCACTATCACGGCGATCGATATGCCTGCC
>Ga0256833_1003650_pt1 | contig 10498 bp, 9 predicted proteins | sample 356284metaG_FD_190535 | JGI IMG/M metagenome (GOLD analysis project Ga0256833, IMG submission 190535) | Hydrothermal vent microbial communities from Mid Atlantic Ridge, Atlantic Ocean - 356-284 | ecosystem: Environmental > Aquatic > Marine > Hydrothermal vents | place: Atlantic Ocean: Mid...
ATCAGAACTTGGCCATGAGATTCACAGATTATATTTGCGGTGGGTCAACGAAACTGGTCGTCGAGTAGTTCAGAAATTGCTTCGGGCCAGCTCTGGAATGGTGCCAATACGTACTGGTCGTTTGTACGGCTCCGGACAAGCTTACTGGAAGGGTCGCCTTATAGATGCACTTGGCCCAGGTCCGAATTTGAGGACATTTAGGACATATCGTCATGGTGGCGATGTTCTTTATTCTCAGGTAAAGCCGACGGAAGGGCGGGTTGCGTTTTATCATGGCGGCCGCAAGTGGTTTGATTATTCACACTATAACGAAGTTGTCCGTGGTCGTTTGTGGCTTAAATCGGCTGTTGATCGCTTTCAGTCACTATTGACACAAGCTGCGCATGAGGCTCTGCAAGTGATATGATTGAGGAAGTGATCCTTAATTTTTTGGATGAGAACACATCTTTGGTTAAGGGTGTTGATCTCTGGATTTTTGAGCTTCCTCAAGATGTTGACTTTGGAGCCTATATAAGAATTCAAGACATTGAGTTCTTTTGGAATCAGCCGCAGAATGCGATAGTTAATGTATTTGTCGTCAAAAACAGTTACAAGGCCGGAAGAACACTTTGTAATGAAATAAAAGATGCTTTATGTACACACAAAGGCTTGATTGGCGATGGCTGGTCATCTGGAGGTTCTGCTAGGATAACATCTTTGGGTGAGAACCCTTCAGGCGATGTGCTTTTCGCCGTTCAGGCTGAAATAAAATATGAAGGAGTTTAATTATGGCTCTTGGGACTTACAGAATTACACCAGCAACAATTGCTGTTGAGCCGTTTTCAACTGTTAGTGGGGTAACACTGTCTGGAGCGATAAACGATTCAGACACAACGGTGTCTGTGTCCGATGCTTCAGATCTTCCGCCACGAGGAATTATAACAGTTGAGAGCGAGGAAATCTTGTATATGGGCAAATCAGGCAATGATTTGACCAACTGTCTTCGTGGTTTTCACGGAACAACTGCTGCATCACACACATCAGGAACGTCTGTGACACTTTCTTACCAGATGCTTGGTGACACTCTCGGTGGGGTCACTGTTAACCAGACTTCTACAAAGAAGCAGCTCAAGTCTGACCAGGCTGGCGAATCACCGATTGATGAATCCATTGCAGGTGTTCAGGTTTCTGTCGAGGCTAATCTTGCAGAGATAACATTTGAGAACCTTGCAATGATCAACAGAACAACAGTTAAAGGCTCTCCCGGCCAACGCCGTGTTGAGGTCACAAGTGATGTTGGCTATTCTTTGTTAAAAAACAGTAAGAAAGTGCTGATCATTCCATATGATGGTTCAATGCCTTCTAACGATCCTGAGGATTTGTTCACCATCTTGAAAGGTGGTCTTTCTTCGGAGACCAGCTTGACCTATGATTCATCAAATCAGCAGGTCCTTAAAATGACAATAACTGGCTATGTTGATACAACTGCCGGTAACAAGGTTGCTGTTTGGGGTCTTGAGGCTTAAATGTTACTGTTCCAGCCTTATCAGATTACTCACAGCGGTGTTTCGCTTGGCCAGACACGCTCTGGTGTCGAATTTGCTTTTCAAGAGCGCACAGAGCTTCGGCACGGCGTTAACGGTCAAGCAAAATTACTGCATGTGCTGATAGGGCTTTATGGAACAATTCATAAAGTTGAGCTTGAACAGATGTCAGTTACGGACGACCTGCTAAGAGGTGCTCCTGGCCAATTGGTCTTTACGGCCCAAGACCATGTAATAACAGTCAACAATGCTCAGTTGTTATTTCCACAGCAGATGCGTGGGGGCGCTTTAAATCAAGAGCCCTTTGACCTGCGTTTTTTCGCCCCTCGAAACGGGAGCGAATTAATAAAAATAGAAGAGGTGTAGAGGCATGGGAAAGAAGGTCATTAACATAGATAAGTTCTTGGAGGAAAAATCGTTCGATGTTGTGATTAAAGGAAAGACTTACACAATTCGAGACATTCCGGCAGATATGGACGATCTGGCCAAGCAGGGCGTTGACGGATTAAGGAAGGGTGTAGCCAAGATGCTTGGTTGTGAGCTTAAAGACATCGAAGATTTAGGTCAAGGGGCTCTTTTTCATATACTTGAAGAGGCACAGAAGGCTTTTTTGCCCAGCCTTGGTTCTCCCCAGAAGACGTCCGAAGGTTAGAGTTGTGCGGAACGGTAGCAAGCGTCCTTCATATACCGTTTCACACACTTATGCGGATGTCAACGGCGCAGTTGATCATTTTGTGCAATGAAGCTGAGAGACAGAGGATGCTTTGGGCCGGTGCACTTGGTCTTGCTATGAATGGTGGAAAGGATTTTCAGCGTGCTTATCAACAAGCCCAACAGGTTCATGCAGACTACACTGAAGGTTATTGGGAACGTGAGATGAAGCGGCTCAAAAAGGACATGGGTTTGATTAATGGCTGAGTATCTTGTTCGGGCAAAAATAGATCTTGACACATCAAGGGCGCTTGAGCAGATCAGTGGTCTTTCAAGGGTTATTGGTTCTCTTGACAGGCAATTGCGGTCCATTGGGTCTGGCAGAAGATTTGGGCTCGGAAATCAAGTCAAGAGTTTTAGATCACTTACTCAGTACCAAAGTCTTTTAACACGTTCGTCTCAACAACTACAGAAAACACTCAGTGGTCTGCATAAAGAAGTTTCTGCCGGTATAAATGTCTGGGAAAATTATCGTAAGCTAAAGCCTGGCCTTGCTGCTGTTAACCGAGAAGCCGCTCGTGGTGCCGATATTTGGCATCGTTATGTCAAAGCTGGTGTTGTATTCACTCTGTTTTACAGGGCAGTTAATGCTGTTGAAATCGGCCTTTCTGAGCTTGTCGGCACTCTAAAAGAAGGCATTGTCCTGTCAGGTCAGTTGACTGAGATTCAGTCCAAGATGGCTATGTGGGGCATGCTCTTTGGTTCTAATGCTAAGACGTTCCAGGATGCTTTCCAAAAAGCCTCTGTGAACATGCAGGCATTTCAAAATGAGCTTCCAACAGCGCTTTCTTCGATGCAGGACCTAACACAAGGTCTTGATGAATTCGCTCAACACGGGCTTATAGCCAGCGAAAAGAACATGCACGCCATAGTCAATTTCATTGACTTGGTTTCTATGGTAGCTAAGGCTACTGGGTCAAGTGCTAATCAGGTACGGCAGGAAATTCAGGCTCTTTACGAGGGAACTGATCGGGCAGGTAACTCTGTTCGGCTTTTGTTGAAAAACCTTGGAATTGACACCAAGACTTTTCTTAAAGATTTGCGGGAAGGCTCAACAAGTCTTACACAATACATAGACCAGCTTAAAAACACACTGGTTAATGCAAGTGTTGAGTTTGCTTCTAACAAGTGGCATAAGGCCATTGAGTACATGATGGTTAATGCTTCGAGGCTGGCATCTGTACAAGAACGTGGCACAGTTAATATCAATTTGTTTGCCGAAGCGCTTAATAAACATGCAACAGCAATTCTTAAAAATGACAAGCTTACGAGAATGTGGTCTGTGGCCATTCAGGACCTTGCCAGTGCTTTTGATTCTTTGCTGACCTTTGCTGATGTTTTACTTGAGTACCTTCCAGCTTTTGTCCATGTTCTTGTCACCGGAACAGGTCCTCTGCTAAAGTGGGTTGGCGCATTTGTTTCTTTGCGCCTTGCAATACCAATGATATTGTCGCCATTACAAAAACTAAAGGCGTTGTTTCAAGTAATGGCCACTGGTGGTGTCATTGCCACTCTTGCCAGCTCTACAAGCGCTTGGGCTATTGCTATAATGTCTGCTGTGTATGCTCAAGAAAAGCTGAATGCTTTGTTGGGCAAAATGCCTGATTATAAGTTGTTTAAACAAAATGAGACGTCTGCTGGAACTATGTTCCCTGGAGGCAATTACACACCGGAAGTTCTAAGCATTCCACTATTCAGTGCTAATGGAACTGTTGTTGGGCAAGGCAAAGAGATTGAGGAAACTTCATTAGTAGATCAAATAAAGAAACAAATTAATGATTTTGTAAGAGAATACACTTATGCTGTTGATAAAGTCAAACTGCCGAAAGGAGAAGGTCTTTTATCAAAACTGCTCGGCACAGGTGCTCGGAGCAAAAACAAGTTAAAGAAGGCCGTTGAAGAAAGAGTTGTTCAGCTACAATCTATGTTCAAAAATCTTCTTCAGAAACATAGATTTGATCTTGCTGAGCAAATGTTGCCTGCCGTACGTGAATCGGTAGAACTGCAAATAACTGAGATTGAGAAACAAATATCTAAGGTTGACAGCGCTCTCTATAAGGCCAGCTCTGTGTTCGAGAAGAGGAAGTTGTCAGTTAAGAAAGTTTCCTTGGTTGCTCAGCTTAGAGAGCTTAAAGAATATCTCAAAGAGTTGCCAAGTGCTATTCCTGAGGCTGAGTTTTCACAGAAGCTAAAGGCACTGTCAGATCTTTTTGATGAGCAAGTATCAAGGTTTGGTGGGGATGCACAAGAGCTTGCTGACATAGCCCAAGCTTACGGGCGCACACTTGATGATATGCTCAAAGCTGCACCTTCAGGCATGAGCGCAGGGCTTTCTCAGCAGGTTGAAGCATTTAGAGAGAAGTTGAGGGGTTATGTTCTTAAAAATAAGAGTGCTGCACAAGAGGTTAGCGAAGGTTGGAAGAATGCTTATAATAACATAACTGATGCTTTGGCTGACAGCATTCTGACTGGTAAGAGCCTCATATCAAGTTTTGTTTCTTGGGGGAAACAAGCACTGGCCCAGCTGGTTGCTAAAGGTGTTGTTGGCTCAATAGCTATGGTTCTTGGTCTTCCAGGTGCTCAGGCTTGGGCAGGACATGGCGGTTTTGGAGGTTTTCTTTCTGGTGGCAAATCACTTATAACTGGCCTTATGAACTTGCCGAGCCTTCTTGGTGGTGGAATCACCAAGATGGGCTCTTTCCTAATGAATTTTCCATCAAAGGTCTGGTCATCCATTTTTGGCCCGTCAACTGCTGGTGATTACACAGGTTGGGGCGCTGCGATGGCTGGTGAAAATGAACTTTTTACTGGTGCTCCATCATGGCTTACAGGCGCTTCCGGCGCAGGGATAACTGCCGGCCTCGGAACATTTTTGATGGAAGGGCTTCTTGGCGGCAACTGGGGCAAAGCTGCGGTTTCTGGAGCATCAAGTGGCCTTGGTGCTTTGGGCGGAGCTGCACTTGCACCTCTTCTTGGCGCTACTGGCCCTGTCGGAGCCATTATAGGTGCCATCGGTGGAGGGCTTATTGGAAACATCTTCGGGGGCAGTCTCTTTGGAGACGGAACCGAGCGAACATATCTAGAACGGGCATACAGGTTCAAATATGATCGTGACCTTGGCGCATCTTACACATATAGGACAAAGCGCTGGGATCGTGGCGATCCTGACTGGATGGATAACCTGACACAGGCTGAAGGAAAACTTGCAGACTCATTCACAGAGACCATAAACAACCTGGTTAATTCATTTTCTGGGATAACTCCTGAGCTTAAAGACCAGATATCTAAGATTGCCATTGAGACATCAACATATTGGGGCGTTGAGACAGAGAAAGAATTTAAGAAGCGCACCGAGCAAAATGTTGTGAAGATGTCTCAGGACCTGATCGGTCCGATTATCGAGCTTTTCAAAAAGGATTTTTATGGGCAAATCAGCGGTCTTGACCTTTCTCTGTTCACGGATGATTTCAAGAAAACACTGTCTGACGGTTTTACCAAAGCGCTCAGTCAGGTCGATTTTTCAAAGATCAAGACTGTTGATGATCTTAACAAGCAGCTTGAGCGCCTTGGCAAGATCGTTCAGGGTGAAAAACAGCTTGAGGCATATGTCAAGAAGGTCAAAGAGCTTGACGATCAATATAAGGTTGCCACAGGCATCTTGGATAAAGTTCACCAGCAAATGCTTGCTGTTAACGAGGACTGGGAAAATCAGCGCCAGTCTCTCATAAATATGGGTGTTGATCTTGAGAAGATGCCTGAGTTTACCGAAGCTTGGCGAAAGGCCATTGTTTCTGTAAGCGAGGAGCTCTACGGGTTTGCAATGGCGCTTCCAGACAAGATAAACGAATCCTGGTCCAAGGTTTCTCAGGAAATTTTAAAGACCGATTTTGGCCAGAATCTTGTTGACCTGCTAAATCAGGCACTTGAGGGCAAAATTGACCTTAGCACTGTTGGTGAGCGCTGGGCTGGTGAGGTCCAAGAAACCATGCGTAAGTCCATAATGTCCGAAGCTCTTAGCGGACTAATAGATCAGGTCAAGGGCGCTTATCTTGCTCCACTTATGCAGAGCTTTCTTGGTGCTGATTTTAACCTTGAAAATATTCAAAAAGGATTTGACCAGATTGCCCAGATGGGTCCTGAGCTTGCTCAAGCGGGTCAGAGCATTGCTGAGGTTTTCTCTTATATGCAGGAGCATCCTGAAGAGGGTCTCAAGGGTTTTAACTGGGATGAGTGGCAAAAGCAGTTTGGGGCTGTATGGGAAAATATAAATGAGCTTAATGCCAAGAGAGAAAAGTCCGCCCAAGATCAGGCTCAGGCAATAATGAACTCGGCTAAAGGACTTGATGAGTCTGCGAAAAGTTTGAGCGCTTCTGCAAGAAGCCTTGATGCTTCAGCAAGTGCAATAAGTGCAGCTGCTGCAAGGGTGCAAGCGCCACCACCTGTTTATGTGACACTTGAAGCTGCCCCTGCTGTCAATGGAGGTTAGTGAATGGCTTATCCTGATTTTCAACAAGATGTTGGCTCTGAAAGAAGGCCACTTTCAGGAATAGCTGTTGACCGCTCAAGCGGAGGACAGGTGCGCAGGCGCATTCTTTATGGGCAGACGCATTATGAATTTTTAATCAAGCACACTCTTAACGGTACTGACAAAAACAGTCTTGAGACGCATTTTCAAGACAACAAGAATGGGTTTTTTGATTTTATTTGGCAGGCAAATGGACAAACTTATAGCTGCGCCTATGCCAGCGATATTGAAGTCAAGCCCCTCGGCGGTGACTGGTATGACATAACAGTTAAGTTGGTGACAGTATGAGATCGGTTCCGGCAACACTACAGAGCGAGATTCAGGGCCAAACAACAAGACCGGGTTTTCTTGTTTACTTGGGTTTTGACCCGGAGCTTTATATGTGCTCATGGGCAGATGTTACTTGGAACGGCCATAACTGGTCTTTTACAGGGCTTGATGTTCAGCGCCTTGGCACAGATAAATGCACAGTGCGGGTTGATAACTCAGATCGGAGCATGAGTTCACTCATTTTGAATCAGGATGTGCTTTCAGTGCCAATAGAGGTCTATATCATTTATTTTGATGCTCAATGGAATGGTACGGAGCCATATCTTTATTTTAAAGGCTTCTGTGATGGTGCAGAGCTTTCAAATCCTGTGGTTGCGAGTCTGTCAGCAGTGGTTTTCTCACGTGCAAATTATTACAGCCCAAGAAAGCGAATCTGTGAGGCCACAGGTTTTCATTATTTGCCGAGAGAAGGACAAGTTGTTAGCTGGGGTAATAACACTGTGTTGATTGACTGATATGTACGATTTTAAGTTCAGACAAAACGGCTCATCTGGCGGGTATGATTTCAATACCTTTGGTGGGTATTTCCAAAAGCCAAAGTGGCCAACACCTGAGGAGATTGCCTTTGCAAAGGAGCATTCATATCACGTGAATGTTCCTTATGTTAGTCAAACAGTACAGAACCCAAAACCTGATCCAAAGCCAGAACCTGATCTTGAAAAGGCTCGTCATGAAAAGGCACTGGCTAAAGACACTTTTCTTTCCCTCATCTATGGCCGTGCATACATTGACGGAAAGATAGCCCTTATCCAAGCAAGCGGTGATTTCCTGTATCTAATCTATGTGTTTGGCATTGGCGAGATTCATTCATTTGAGTCGATCTATGTTGATGGTGTTGAAATTAACACAGCAAAGAAGGGGCTTATAGCTAAGGGTGGCGCTGTTGTAGGAACTTATCTTGGCACACAGACCCAAGGGCCAGATTCAACACTTCAAGGGCTAATTCAGGGCTATAATGACAGTTTTCCGGGTGTAGCATATCTGGTTGTAAAAATTCCAAGCTCTTACTCGTCACTACCCTGCTGTTCGGCTGTTGTGCAAGGAAAGCTGGTTAAGACAAGCGAGTCTGGAACACCTGAGTTTTCCACGAATCCGGCTTACTGGCTTGCAGATTTCATTGAGCACGCAGGTTCTGATTATGGTCTTGGCCAACAGGCTGATTGGGCAACTGTGCAGAACGTTGCCAGTGCATGTGATGAAGACGTTGGTGGTGAGCCTCGTCGTGGTGGTGGGTTTTTCCATCTCAACAGGCAAAGAACTGCAAAAGAGATTATTGACGAGCTACGCAACATGGCCGGGTGCTGGGCAGTTCTTGATCAGGGTGTTTATAAGCTTATTCCTGATCGGCCGGTCAGCTCAACGGCCAAAAGCTTTAACATGGATAATATCCTGAAGCTCAGGTCATTGAAGAAAAATGGTCAGCTGAAGAGGCCGAACGCCGTTCAGGTTTGGTACACAGACACGAGCAAGGTCCCTTGGACAAGAAAGAGCGTTTGGGCAATGACTCAGGGTGCTAAGGACGGTTCAGAGCCTTTTCGCCCGCAGACAGTTCGGCTTGAAGGCATCATACATGCAAGTGAGGCTAAGAGAGAAGCTGTTGAGCGCCTTAACAGGTATCTGAATGACCTTGAGATAAGTCTGAATGTTTTTGATGAGGCCATTGAGCTTCAGATCGGTGATGTGGTTGAAGTAACTCATGATATTGGTCTTACAAACAAGAAGTTTCAGCTTACTTCAGAACCTGTGATGTCGTCACCAGGCCGCTGGTCATTTAAGGCCATCGAGTATGATCCGGCAATTTTCTCGGATGAGGTTGTAACAAATCCAACTTATGATGACACAGACCTTCCTGACCCGTATGAAGCGCCAGATGTTACAGGGCTTACATTATCTGAGAGTTTGAAACAGCTCAAGAACGGGCTTTTCCAGTCAAATATTGTGGCCTCATGGAATCAGGTCGAGTGGCCCTTCCTTGCAGGCTACATTGTCGAGGTAAGCTCGGATGGAACAACACTTTTCACGGCGAAAGTAGGAAAGACCCAGACAACGTGGACAAGTCCACCAGTCAAAGAGCTTAACACTTACACGGTAAATGTGCGTGCCTACTCAACAGTCACGCAGGGCGAGGCAACAGAAAGCAGTCTTTACATTCAAGGAAAGTATGCACGTCCTGCAGACGTCCCCACTTTTTACGGCTTTGAAGCTGGCGGGACAGTGCATCTTTATTGGGAAAAACCAACAGATGCTGACATAATGAGGTACGAGCTCAGGTATTGGGGCTCTGGTTCTGACTGGTCTTCTGGCACAATTATAGATGAGACAGATGCGCTCACATTAACCACAAGCGAAATTCCTGAAGGAACGTGGACATTCGGTATCAAGGCTGTTGATTCAGTATTTCAGAAAAGCCTGAATCCAAAAACCATAGAGCTTACCGTCACAATGGACACTGACGCTTTTAAGCTTCAGGCTGAAGACCTTGGTGTCGGTTCTGGGAACCAGTTTGATCACGTTAGGATGGCCATTGTTAACTCACAGGCTGCTGTAACCGGCTGGGAAGACAGGTACTATACGCATCATGACCAGAGCTGGGCAAGCACGTTTGCAAATGCCATGAACACGTACACAAGTCCTGTGATGAGCTACTGTGACAATGCAGGTAGCTCTGTGTTTGAGACAGATGAGCGTGATTACGGACAGGACTATGGCGGAAATTTTATTGTCACGGCCATGAGTGCAGCGCTTGTTGGTTCTATGAGTGAGACACAGGAGCTCAGAAAGGACGGTGAGACAAGTGCTACGAGTTACAGCCAGATGTCTGTTAATGCAACGGCCCGTTATCAGAGATATAAGTGTCTGACTTCCGGAAGGGGAAACGTGGCGCAGGTCACAGTGCCAGTATTCGGACAGGTTAATGTGATACCGAGAACTGAGTGGGGCCAGTCAACAAGCCTTTCAAGCGGGCCAAAACACATCAGTCTTGAGCGAACATATTCAACGTGCATCGAAGTTCTTATAACTCCGCTTGGTTCATCGGCCATGACAGGCGTTGCAGACAATGTTGACCCGTCAAGTGGCTTTGATGCCTATGTGTTTGACTCAAGTGGGAATCAGGTGAGCGCAGATTTCCTTTGGAAATGGAAAGGGGCATAAATGGCTTACACACTTTTTGACTACTCAAAACCAGATCCGAATGACAACGGGGCAACTGTTGTCAATGATATACGAAATAATTTGAAAGCCGTCCGTGACGGGGCGAACATGGGAGGAATGCCATTTTGGGAGATGAGCTATTCTGGCGCTGATCCGGCGAAGCCTGATAACCACACATGGACAAGGAAGAACGGCATTGAGCGTATCAGGGCATCATACACATATGATTCAAACGATGATGTTACACAGGTTATTT
>Ga0256833_1003651_pt1 | contig 10498 bp, 12 predicted proteins | sample 356284metaG_FD_190535 | JGI IMG/M metagenome (GOLD analysis project Ga0256833, IMG submission 190535) | Hydrothermal vent microbial communities from Mid Atlantic Ridge, Atlantic Ocean - 356-284 | ecosystem: Environmental > Aquatic > Marine > Hydrothermal vents | place: Atlantic Ocean: Mid...
CTACGACCTACTAGTGACGTACGCGAGCCCGCTATACTCGTACGCGGTGAGGACCGGCTGGCCCAGGGTGGCTGGCCGCCACCTCCGCCTCTACAGGCGCATCCTGAAGAGAGCCTCATAGACCCCCACCCCGCTGGGGGGTCGAGGGGTGCCAGCAGGCTTGGGGGGCATCCCGGGCATCGGCCGCGCTGTGGGCGCTAGGGAGGCCAGCGGCCTCCGGGTCTACGAGGTTAGGGATGAGGCCAGGAGGCTCGGCACTATAACTGCTGACAGGCTCTTCCTGAACGGCTTCCCGGCCAGGAACCCAGTGGCGGTCTTCAACCCCGGCATGATGCTGGAGGGCGGGGAGGTCCTACTCTACCCCCGCATCATAGTCGGCTACTACAAGTACGTCTCCGCCATAGTGGAGGCTAGGATACCCCTCGACGACGTGCTATCCGGGTACGTCACTATGAACTCCTACTCGGCGAGCCTCGCGGTGACGCCCTCGACCCCCTTCGACCTCTGGGGCGCCGAGGACCCGAGGGTGTACCAGCTCGGCGGGGTCCAGGCTATGACGTACACTGGCAGGACCCTGTACTACTTCGAGCCCGGCGACGGCGACAGGACGCTGCCAGTAACGGCGGTGAGGAGGGGGCCCCGCTGGGTCAAGGCCGTGGTCCACAGGCCCCCACCGGGTCTGGCCGGGCGGGTCTCGAACGATAAGAACGCCTTCCTACTCACGGTTGGCGAGAGGCTCTACCTCTTCCACAGGCCCCAGCTGGCCGACGGCCGCTACCTCCTCCTGGTGTCGGAGCTCCCCGAGGAGGCGTGGGGCGCCCTCTCCTCCACCCCCAGCACCCCGGTCGAGGTGGCCGCTAGGAGGGCGTGGGTAACCCTCGAGGCCGCGGGCTTCGAGGAGAAGATAGCCTGGGGCGCCCCGCCCATCCACCTGGGCGGGGGGAGGTTCCTGCTCATAATGCACGGTGTGGGGAGGGCCATGCAGGCGTACAGGGTCTTCGCCGCCGAGGTCGAGCTCCACCCCAGCGAGGGCCCCATCGTGAGGGCGGTCACCCCCCGCTACATAATGGAGCCCAGGGAGCCCTACGAGGTGTACGGCGACAGGCCATACACGGTCTTCCCCTGCGGGGCCGCCCTGGTTGGCGGCGAGGTGCTCGCATCCTACGGGGCCGCCGACTATATGGCCGCGTTCGCCTCCATACCGCTAGACTCCATACTCTCAGAACTCGACAGGGGCAGGGTATACTAACGCCAGCAAATCCGCCCCGCCCGGGGGGCGCCTCACGCTGGAGGCCAGCCGGGGTGCCTGTGGGCGTTGGCTGTCGGGGTGTACCGCTACAGGGACAGGCTGGGGCACAGGCTAGTGGTCATACTCAGGGGGCTGCCGTGCGCCTACGGCAAGTGCACCTTCTGCCCCTTCGCCCTCGAGCAGTCGGCGAGCCCGGCTAGGGTGATAGCGGACAACCGCCGCATAATAGGCGAGGCCCTGGCCGAGCTGGAGAGGGAGCCCGTCGGCAGGGTGGCGGTCTTCAACGGCGGCAGCTTCCACGAGCTGCCCTACGACACCGTGGAGCGCCTGAGGCCCCTAGCCCGGGGGAGGGTGTTCGAGGTGGAGGAGAGGAGCGAGTACGTCACCCTGGAGGCGCTGGAGGCGCTGGTGGAGTACTACAGGCCGGAGAGGCTCGTGGTCAGGATAGGCTTCGAGACCGCCTTCGAGGAGATAAGGGAGGGCCTGCTCCGCAAGGGCATGCCCGACAGCGAGATGCACAGGGTCCTCAGGGTTAGGGACGAGGCCAGGGAGAGGGGGCTCCCCGTGGAGGTGTGGACCTACCTGCTATTCGGGATGGAGGGGATAAGCGAGGAGAGCGTAGCCGAGAGCCTCCGCGTGTTCAAGAGGCTCTTCGACGGGGTGATAGCGGTGCGCTACCGCCAGTACCACCCCCGCCACCCGAGGGCCGTCCCGGTCTCGGAGCGCCTCGCCCGCCTACTCGAGTCCCAGGCGGACCTCGTGGACTGGGGTGGGGACCAGTGGGTGATAGCCGGGAGGGAGGGGGCTGCCCCTGGGTAGTCTGGAGCGGCGGCGAGCTCGACTGGGTGACCCCCCCGGCCAGGCTGTACCTCCGGGGGGTGGGCCGCAGGTACCTGAGCGAGTGGCCGTTCAGCGAGGCCCACGAGCTGGTGGTCTCGAGGTACAGGCCGGGGAGGAGGTACAGGCTGGGCCTCTTCCTGCCCTGCAGCTACGGCAAGCCCTACGGGCAGAGCTGGATACACTACCTGATCCGGGCAGCCATAGCCCCCTGGCTCCGGGAGGGCCTTGTGCACGAGATAATCCTAACGAACGCGGGGGTCGTGCCCCGGGAGCTCGAGGAGCACTGGCCCTACGTGGCGTACGACTGGAACCCGGCCCACGAGACGCCCGAGGTTAGGGAGTGCTACAGGCGAGTACTGGCGGCCAGGATCGAGGACTACCTGAGGGCTCACGGCCGCTGGTACGAGGGGCTGGCAGCCTACCTCCGCTGGGAGAGCGACTCCTGGGCCGCCCTCCGCTCGGCGGCTGAGAGGCTCGGCCTGGCCGTCGAGAACCTCGCGCCCAGGAGCGTGCCCCAGCGCGAGCTCGAGGAGGTCGGCCTGGGGCTGGGCTACGAGAGGGACGAGGACTCGAAGCTGGTGACCCCCACAGCCCTCGCCAGCCTCCGCAGGGGCCTCGAGAGGCTGGCCGGCCCGCCGGGGTGAGGGCCCGTGGCGTCCGAGGGCCTAGCTGTGGCTGAGGGCGTCGAGTGCCCAGCGCTCTACTCGAGGGGCCGCGGCGCGGGGGTGCTATTCCTCCACGGCTACAGCTTCGACAGGAGGATCTGGAGCAGCCTCGGCTTCACCCGCCTCGTCGAGGGCCTGGGCCACCCGCTGGCGGCGCCCGACATGCCCTACGGTAGGAGGACCGGGTGCACCCGGCGCACGAGGAGCGTCGAGGTCAACACCGCGATAGCCCTCGACGCCCTCGAGAGGCTTGCCAGGGCCCGCCCCCCGGCGGCGGTGGTGGGGGCGAGCCTCGGGGGCAGGTACGCGGTGTACCTAGCCGCGGCCGGGGCGGCCGGGGCGCTCGTGCTGGCAGCCCCCGCCCTGGGGGGCGACGAGCGCGCCTGGAGCCTGCTGCGGGGCCTGAGGGGGAGGCTCCGCTGCGCCTGCGTCATCTGGGGTGACAGGGACAGGGTCGTGGGCGAGGACGAGGCGAGGGAGGCGGCTAGGCTGCTAGGCGCCGACCTCACGGTTGTCGAGGGCGCCGGCCACGTGGTCTACAGGGACAGCCCCGACACGCTAGCCGCCGCGGTCAGGAGGGCACTCTCAGCCCTCGCCCCGCCCGGCGGGCCAGAGGGCGGCCACGGCGGCTAAACCAGAAGCGACGCCAGCACCCCCAACCCAGGCCAAGGGCCCAGGCGCCACGCCCACCCAAACGCTCCGCGGGGCAGACAGGAGGACACAAGCACCCCAAACCCTAGCCCGCAGCCAACACATTAAAAGCCCAGGCACCACCACCGCCACCGGCACCAGGGGCCCGGAGGGACCCCCAACAGGCGGGGATGACCAACACCACGAGCCCTAGAGTGGCCCGGGTAGCTCAGCCTGGCAGAGCGCCGGGCTGTGGACCCGGAGGTCCCGGGTTCAAATCCCGGCCCGGGCCCCACCCCCATAGTGCAGGAACCCCCCAGCCCATCCTAGCCAACCTAAAGACAGGCACCTAGCCAGAGGCGGAAAGGCTAGAAGATGCGGGGGAGGCACTCACCCGCCAACCCGGTACCCCCCGCACCTCCCGGGCGGCTCGGCGCGCGGCAAGGTATACAATGCCCCATATTAAATCCATACACACCCTTTCAATTCCATTGAATAGATGCACCATCGCCCATGTTGGGCGGCGGCCGCGAACGCCTTGAACACGTTTATCGAGTAGTTCTTTCAATTCTATCGCGTAGATGCTTAAATAGCGAAGCGTCGGTGGTCTATGCCCTGCGGTTCTCGACTTTCAATTCTATCGCGTAGATGCAGGCTCGGGGAGATCCGATGCCAAACCCGACATGGGAGAGGCTGCTTTCAATTCTATCGCGTAGATGCGTGGATCCCTACTCCTTACTCTTGGACGCCGACAAGATGAGGCTTTCAATTCTATCGCGTAGATGCATGCCGCCAGAGGATGCGCGGACGCCGCTCGCACGACTGATGCTTTCAATTCTATCGCGTAGATGCTATGTCAAACTTCATAGGTATCAGATTTGAACCAGCTGCCACTTTCAATTCTATCGCGTAGATGCGGTAGTGAACGAGTGGTTGCGGAACCGGTACCCGTACCGTGCGCCTTTCAATTCTATCGCGTAGATGCCCGAGAGGCTGGTGTTGTACAGCAGGGACTGCGTGGCCGCCCTTTCAATTCTATCGCGTAGATGCCCTCCCTGACCTCGCCATTCTCCATCCAACCCACCCGATGGTACTAACCTTTCAATTCTATCGCGTAGATGCAGGTCATAATGAACGAGAGCCGCGTGAACGTCGAGACTTTCAATTCTATCGCGTAGATGCAAGTTGTTTTTCCCGCGAGTGCAACACTCGAGAAACTATATTATGCTTTCAATTCTATCGCGTAGATGCCTAAAAAATAATACTAAACAATGCACACGACCAATTCAAACTTTCAATTCTATCGCGTAGATGCATGGAACTACCACGTGCTGGTACAGCGCGACGCCGCCAGTAGCTCTTTCAATTCTATCGCGTAGATGCTGTCTAGCCTTGGTTCATGGTTTCCTTTACACTTCTATCTCTTAGATGCTCTGAGTTCTTCAGCGGCTCCTTGATGGCCTCCTTGGGCCCCCGCCCTTGGGGGTGGTGGGAGCCGCGCTCGAAGACTTGGGCTCGGTTCAGGGTTATTATGGGTTTCCGCCGTGGCGGGTATATACTCCCGGAGGGGGCCGGGAGCCGGCTCGACAGCCAAACTGGGTCTATGTTGTAGGGGTTGGGTGGGGCTTGTTAGCCAAATTAGGGTGTGTGGTTTTTAAGAGTCCCGGGTGAGTGTGGGAGTTTCTCGGTGTGGTGCGGCTGTTTGTGCCGCGTGTTTTAGGCATGCTGGTATCCCTTGGCGTGGGACTAGTTCTGGGCAGTAGTTTATCGTGAAGGCTGCTTTCCCTTGTAGGTATTCGGTGAGCGGCCTGGGGTTTCCTCTGGCCCTGTTCTCCTGTAGCACGCAGCGTGGGCCGGCGTACTGGAATATCTCTGGGTCGGCCTTGTTTAGCTCCCGTAGTGTTAGCCATGCTACGAGGCGTATCTCCTCCTGGGCCCTCGTGCAGGTTCGCAGTGGTAGGAAGCTCTCGAGCAGCTCCCTGGCGTTCATGGTGAACACTATCCTCGTCCTGGCCGACTGTGGGAGGATGTAGCGGGCCCACTCCCTGTGGGCGCCCCCCGCCTGGAGGCGGTAGTAGGTGGCCGCCGCCCTTAGGAGGCTGGCCGCGTAGCCCTGGGGGTCGAGCGCCGGGCTCCTGGGGAAGACGAAGGCCAGCCTCGCAGCCTCGACGGCCCACTCCTCCCCCGCCTCCGCAGCCTGGGCGGCGGCGTGGAGCGCCTTGGAGTAGCACTCGAGGGCCAGCCTAGACCGCCTGGGGCTCCCCGGGCAGTCGAGGCCGAGCCTGGCGGCGGCGTGGAGGGCGGCGTCCCTCAGGTAGCCGTCGGTGTACCTCTGGCTCTGCTGTGTGTAGCTGGCGAGCCTGTGGCGCACGAGCTGGTGGGTGCACACCCTGCTGCACCCCTCCGCCGCTAGGGTGTAGGAGCTGTGCTCGAGGGGCGAGCCGTGCCCCCTGCGGATCAGCTCCCAGACCCACCTGGCCACCTCCTCTCGGGGCATCGAGGCTATCTCCCCGAGGGGCTTCCTGGAGAGGCTAACCTTCGCGGCGGCCGCTACTACCCTGGCCCCCTGGGGGGTGTGGGAGAGGAGCTTCACCCGGATCCTGTCCACAACCTGGGCACCCCCACCGCCCGGGTGGGGGCGGGGCGCCTGGAGGGGGGTGTGCCCCGGTGTTACCGGGCTAGACCACCCGCCGGGCGAGCCTCCGGTAGAGCCTCCTGTATATCGCCAGGGTGATGGCGGCCCTGCCGGCCTGGTCCACCAGCATCGCCGCCCAGGCGCCGGCGGCGCATAGCCCCGGGGGCATGTGGCGGGGGAGCCACGCGGCGGGCAGCACCCGTAGGAGGTAGAGGCTGGCCAGGTTCACCAGGGTGGGGACGACCGTGTTGCCGGCCCCCCGTATCGCCATGGAGAGCGCTATGGAGACCGCGAAAGCCGGCTCGCTGGCCGCCGCTATCCTGAGGTACAGCGCGGCGAGGCCAGCCACGCGCGGGTCGCCGGTGAACGCCCCGGGCAGCACACCCGAGAGGCCGGCTAGCACCGCGGCGGTGGCGGCGCCCGCTAGGGCGTTCAGCTTGGCCACCTCCAGCCCCGCCCTCCTCCCCCCGGCGGTGTCGCCGCCCCCCACGCTCTGCCCGGAGAGGGTGGCGGCCGACTCCCCAATCGAGTAGAGGGGGAGGAAGGCTAGGGACTCCACCCTGACCCCGATCGTGTGGGCGGCCAGCGCGGCGTCGCCGCACCTGGCGACGGCGCCCAGGTAGGCTAGGTTGCCGCCGACGAACACGAGCCTCTCAACCAGCGTGGGGAGCCCAACCTCGACCATCCTACGTGAGAGCCTCGACGGCGGCCTGGGGCGGGGCTCGAAGCCCAGCGCGCCCGGGGCGGCGGCGTAGAGGCTGGCCAGGTACACGACGGAGGCGGCGGCGCTGGCGAGGGCGGCCCCCCGGACCCCCAGCCTCGGCGCCCCGAGCATCCCGTAGATGAGCACAGGGTCCAGGCCAGCGTTCACCACGGCGGTGGCCGCTGTGGCGGCCATCACGGGCCTCGTAACGCCGGCCCCCCGGTAGCCGGCGTCGAGGGCTAGGCCGGCGTAGAGGAAGGGGAGCCCCGCCAGCCTGAACCTGAAGTAGCCCACGGCCAGCATCCTCGCCTCGGGGGAGACCCGGGGGCCCGCCAGGAGGTCCACGAGCCCCGGGGAGGCCGCCCAGGCGAGCCCCGCCACTGGGAGTGCGAGGGCGGCGTTGAGCGCTAGGGCCTCCCCAAGGGCTCTGGCGGCGTCGCCCCGCCTCCCGGCCCCCATCGCCTGGGCCGTCACCACCAGGGCGCCCGTGTAGACCATTGAGCCCACCGAGAAGAGGAGCCAGGAGAGGTAGCCGCCCACCCCCACCGCCTCTATGGCCTCGTCGCCGAGGCCGCTCACGAAGTAGGTGTCTACGAGCCAGAGTATGCTGTCCACAGCCTCCGCCAGCATCAGGGGTAGCGCTATCGCCAGCGCCCTCCTCCACAGGCCCCAGTCTGGCACCCGCTTCACCGCCTCTCCGCCGCCACCACGGCTCCCCGCCTAATCAGCTCCTCGATCTCCCCCCGGCTGTAGCCCAGCTCCTCCAGTATCTCCACGGTGTGCTCCCCGAGGAGTGGCGGGTGCCTGGTGGACATTGGCTTCCACCCGTCTATCCTGGCCGGCTCGGCCAGCTGCTTCACCCTGCCCAGCTTGGGGTGGGGCAGCTCCTCCACGATCTCCCCCGTGTAGGGGTCGCTGAAGAGCTCGTCCAGCTCGTACACCGGCGCCACTGGGACCCCCGCCTGGGAGAGGAGCCTGACCCACTCGTCCCTGCTCCTCCCCCTGAAGAGCTCCTCGAGAATCGGTATGAGTAGGTGCCTGTTCCTCACCCTGTCGGGGTTCGTGGCGAACCTCTCGTCCTCGGCGAGCTCCGGCCTCCCGACGGCCTCGGCGAAGCGCCTCCAGTGCCTGTCGTTGGCGGCGGCGAGTATGAACCACCTCCCGTCCCCGGCCTGGAAGGCCTGGTAGGGCACTATGCTCGGGTGGGCCGAGCCCATGCGCCTCGGCTTCCTCCCCGTGAGGAGGTACATCATAGGTATGTAGCTCATGGCGAAGACGGCCGCGTCGAACAGGGGCACCTCGATGTAGCTGGGCCTCCTGCCAGCGTAGAGGGCCGACACGGCGTAGAGGGCGGCCAGGGCCCCGGTTATTATGTCGAAGAGGGCGAAGCTACACCTGACGGGCGGCCTCCCCTCCTCGCCCGTGGTAGCCATCAGGCCGCTCATCGCCTGGACTATAATGTCGTAGGCCGGCCTCGACTCGTAGCTGCTGCCGGGGCGGAAGCCCTTCACGCTAACGTAGACCAGGCGCGGGTTGACCCTCGTCAGGCTCTCGGGGTCGACGCCGAGCTTCTCCCTGACGCCCGGCCTGTAGTTCTCGATCACCACGTCGCTCCGCCGCGCCAGCCTGTAGACCACCTCCCTCCCGAGGGGGTCCTTCAGGTTAACGGCTATGCTCCTCTTCCCCCTGTTGGCCGACATGAAGTAGGCGCTCTCGCCACCCACGTGGGGCGCCCACGTCCTGGTCTCGTCGCCCCCGGGCGGCTCCACCTTGACGACGTCCGCGCCCAGGTCGGCTAGGAGCATGGTCGCGAAGGGCCCGGCCAGCGTGTGGCTAAGGTCTAGGACCCTCACGCCCTCGAGTGGGCCGCCCACCACGCGCCACCCAGCAGCCCCCCGGCTGGCCGGGGGATAATTCGTGGGGGCGCTAACAGCACCTACGCGGGCTGGGGCCGCCCAGAAAATGCCTGCCCCTGGGGGCTTCGGGAGGGGGCGTGGGGGCCGGGGCTACTCTATTATCGTGATGTTCTCCTCGGGGAAGCCTAGCTCGACGAGTATCTTCTTGACCCTGTGGCGGTGGTCGCCCTGGAGCTCGATCCTCCCCTCCTTGGCGGTGCCTCCAGTGGCGAGCCTGCTCTTCAGGGTCGAGGCCAGCTTCCTCAGGTCGAACTCCCTCTCGTTGATCCCCTCTATCACCGTTACCTCCCTGCCGAACCTCCTCTTCTCGACGCGTATCTTGATTATCTGCTCCTCAGCCGAGAGCTGCTCGCAGATCTCGGGGGGCAGTCCTCCGCAGAGTGACGGGTCGGTCATGGCCTTGAACTTCACCCGCCCTGCACCCTCTAGCGGCCCCGCTAAGGGTTAAAAGCTTAGCCCGCCCCAGCCGCCGCCCCAGGGGGCTGCCCGGGTATGGCGTATGAGTACGAGGAGGAGGGGGAGACTCTCTACTACGGCATAAAGCGGAGGCCGGTCTACTACGTGTGCATGCGCTGCGGCTTCAGGGTGCTCAAGGAGGAGCTCGAGTCCATGCCCTCATACATGTGCCCCAGGTGCGGCTACAGGATATTCATGAAGGTCAGGGCTCCCCCGAGCCTCTACCTGCGCAGGGTCTACGCAATCTAAACCCCGCCCCGGCGCCTGGCCCTCCTCAGCGCCCTCGCGTGGGCCGCCACCACCTCCACAACCAGCTTCGCCGCCACGACAGCGGTGAGGCCCGCGGGGTCGTGGGGCGGGGCCAGCTCGACCACGTCGAAGCCGACCAGCCTCTCGTCAACTATGGCGTGTATAAGGTTCAGCGCCTCCCTGAACGTGAGCCCCCCAGGCTCGGGGTTCCCCACGCCAGGCGCCTGCGAGGGGTCCAGGAAGTCCAGGTCAACGCTAAGGTACACGCTGCCGCACTCGCCCAGGAACCTCTTAACCCTCGCCGCCACGTTCGCCTCCCCCAGCCTCTCCACGTCGAGGCTCGTGGAGTAGGCCACCCCCTCCCTTGAGGAGGCTAGCTCAAGCTCCTCGCGCGCGAAACCCCTGACCCCCACGTAGTAGACCCTCGGCGGGTGGAGCCTCTCCAGGACCCTCCTCATGACGCACGCGTGGCTGTAGGGGTTCCCGAGGTAGTCGCCGCGCAGGTCGAAGTGGGCGTCGAGCACCACCAGGCACGGGGTCCTCCCCAGCGCCGAGGCGAGCCCCTCCAGCACCCCGTAGGTGACTGTGTGCTCGCCCCCGAGGACTATGAGCCTCCTACCCTCGCCGGCGAGCGCCCTGGTGGCTGCTGAGACCCTGCGGAGGGTCTCCCTGGCGTCCCCGTGGACGACCCCCACGTCCCCCTCGTCGTATATGGGCACCTCCTCCACGTCGAGGCCCGCGTGGAGGCTCGTGAACTCTATGAACGCCGACGCCTCGCGTATAGCCCTCGGGCCCCACCTCTGGCCGGACCTGTAGGATGACGTGGAGTCGAAGGGCACCCCGACGAGGCTGTAGATGCTCCTAGCCCTCTCGGGCAGGTAGCCCCCGAAGGTCCCCGGCGCCTCCTCGATGAAGGGCGCGCCCCCCACGCCGCCCGCACCCCCCAGCTGGGGCGGGGGGCTCGAATATAATAGAGCCCCGCGGGGGCGCCGCCGCGTAGCTAGGCGGGGGTGCTCGGGGCGTTGGCCGGCGATCTCTACGATAAGATTGTGGACCTCGCCAAGAGGCGGGGCTACTTCTGGCCGTCCTACGAGATATACGGTGGCGTGAGCGGCTTCTACGATCTCGGCCCGCTCGGCGCCGAGCTGAAGAGGA
>Ga0256833_1003652_pt1 | contig 10497 bp, 12 predicted proteins | sample 356284metaG_FD_190535 | JGI IMG/M metagenome (GOLD analysis project Ga0256833, IMG submission 190535) | Hydrothermal vent microbial communities from Mid Atlantic Ridge, Atlantic Ocean - 356-284 | ecosystem: Environmental > Aquatic > Marine > Hydrothermal vents | place: Atlantic Ocean: Mid...
GAATCACCTCTGTGTTGCTCCTACATTCTCTTATCATGATAGAGAGGAGGCTCTTTGGGCAATTGTTGATTTGACTGATTTAAGATTAACATCTGCAAAATGGGCAGGGCTAGGAAAGACTACAACCCCTGCTTGTATCTCTGAGAGAGCTTTTCAAAATCGTGAGATTATGGAGAAATACTGTAAGAGAGATACAACTTACTCTAAAGATGGTTGGAGTCTAAAGTATCGTATTACTGGTTCCGATGGTTTAGAGATTATTGATGCGACATTTAAGGGAGATGCTATTTTAAAGTCAGCTAAAATTGTTGATTGGCATGTTGCCTATAGAGGTAGAGGAGAGTTAAATTTAGATGAGTTGTCAGATAGCTATGTAGCAGGTCGTCAGTTGGAGTATGTTAAGGGGAGTAGAGATGAGTTCTACTTTGGCTATAACGATGCAATGGGGTGTCCAATGTTCTCTACTTCTGTTGTTTTAGCCTTTAATATACCACAAATAAAATCAATTATAAGAGATAATAGAGAGGTAGGTTTCTCTATTAGTCAAGATTTTAGAAACCCTAAATGGCCAATGGCATGTAACTATCGTTATGAGAATCGTTTTGAGTTCTATAGAGATGGTTCATTTAGAGTTGTTGGGGTCAATATTGGTCGTGGGTGTGGAGAGAATGCAATCTATAGACCTGTTATGAGAATAGATATGGCACTTAAAGATAACTCTTTTTTTAAGTATGATGGCTCTTGGAAAAGATGGCTAGTTGAGGGAGAGGATTTTCAAAGAGATGCAAAGAGCTATTTTAAAAACCGATACCTCTATAGAGTTGGAGGGTACTACATTGAACCAAATCGTGGTCAATTTCATGATAATAGCAGAGGAGATAATGCAACACTTTTTGTCACCAAATTTAAAGAGGAGGAGGGGAGCAGAGAGCTTTTAACTCTTGGCTCATGTTGTAAATTAGATGAAGATGGAGTGGAACGCTACCTTGATGAACATGAGTCTATAGAGGGTGAAGATATTGTTATTTGGTATGTCCCACGCATTAAAAATGATGCACGAGAGGGTCATGAGTACTGTTGGGCAGATACACGCCTAGAGAGTGGTGAGTTGGTTGTAAAAAAGTTTCCTTGTAGTGTTGGACCAATGTTCGTTCCTGTAGATTATAAGGAGTAGAGGTGAAGAGATATATACCTATTCTACTCTCTTTAATATTGGTTATTGGTATAGCTTGGTTTGTAAAAGAGTTAAAAGCCTCTAGTAGAGTTGTTAAACAAAATGAGAGCCTTGGAGTGTTTGGTCGTCAGCAGTCGTGTGCAAAACATCCCAATTTTTTACAAAAACTTAGAATACCTCAACCTATTGCTATTGATTTGTCTCAAAAAGCCTATAGAGGATTGGCATTTCGATATGGTCGTGGTTTAACAAAAGTGTTACACCTAAAAACATGGGAGAAGTTTGACCACTTCTCTACCTATAGTTTAACACCTAGTGGAGATATCTTTTTAGCACCAATGCCCTATATCTCTATTAAAGAGCATACCTTTGAGTTTCAGAAAAATATATATAGAGTAGATAGCAACTCTGGAAATCTATCTATTTGGCTAACTTTAGATGATGTTAAAGCAGGAGCAGATAATCCCTATGGCATAACATCTGTTGAGTATGATTGTAGTGATAATACCCTTTGGGTTTCAGCTATAGATGAGAGCGATTACCATACCAATAGAGGGGTAATTTATCATATTGATATAAAAACAAAAAAGATTTTAGAGCGTATGGAAGGGGTAGATGCATTAACTATTAAACTTCTAAGTAGCAATAGAGGTAAGTTTTTACTTATAGGTGATGCTAGAGAAAATAGACTCTATGCACTAGAGATAAAATCATCAATATTACAAAATAGAGCTATTGAACTCTTTTGGCTTCCTACATCTCAAGAGCATATAGGAAAAATTAGAATTAAAGCTAACAGTAGAATTGATATTGAGACCCTACCTTTCTCTTATAGTCTCATTGCAGAGACTACAGAGGGAGATATTAGAAAAAAATATAGTTTTGAGTGGAGTTCTAAAGAGAGTAGATATTTAGAGATTAGATAGTTTTAATCTCCAAAGTTGTAGCTAAAATTAATTCCAATATTGTTCCCATTTGCTGTTACTGATGAGTCATTTTTAAGTTTATATTCAATAAGCGTCCCTTTAAGCCCAACTCTCCAGCTGTCTGTCATTTGATATTGAATTTGAGCTACACCACCTAGTGCATTATCATATCGGTCATTGACATTGTCGTTAAAATAGACTCCATTATCGTACCCTGAAAAGCTTCCTGAAATGTGTGGGTTTAAGTGGTAGGTTACTCCTCCACCAAATCTCCATCTGTTACTTTTAAGAATACCAAGAGCTGTAAATGGAACAACATCCCATGTAACATCACCATTACTTGCTGAGTCTGAATCAACTTTGTAGCCTATTAGAAATTGCATCTCAAAGGCTCCTATATCATCTCCAACAGTAGCACCCATCTCTAAATCTATCCCTGAACCAGCTCTAATTTTAGTAGTATTATTTGGGTGATAAACAGTTGCTAAGGTTTTTCCTCCCCAATCATAACCAAATTGTAGAGTAGGTTGAAGAGTACTATTTGCTTGAATAAGTGAGGGTAAAATCAAACATAGTGCCAATGCAGTTTTTTTAATCATAATTTTTCCTTTGTAATATCTTTAAATAGTATAATTTAAGATTGTGTTACTATTGTGTTATGAGTAGATTATAGTATCTATTCTTAAAAATTGCATAAAATTATTTAATCTAAAATATAAAGAACCAACTCATCGGCAATAAAATAGTTATGGTTATAGTAACAATTACTGTTGTACTCCAACTTCTCTTTCTCAACTAAAAAATCGGCTCGTTTTTTCATTGCTCTAGTTAAAACTTTTTCATCGACTCCAATGTTTGAGCGTAATCCTAAAAAGAGTCTTTCTGTGAGTAGCTCCTCTTCTATTAATCTCTCTTTATGAATATTTAGAGGCTCTTTTATGTAGAGGTCAATCTCTCTAGTTGGGTAGTAACGGGTATCTTGTAAAAAACCAACTGCTCCTGCCCCTACACCTATATAATCTTTAAGCTCCCAATAACCTCTATTGTGGATACTCTCATAAGTCCCAAAATTTGAAATCTCATACTGTTTAAATCCATGCCTCTCTATCTCTTCTGTTACAAAAAAAGCTAACTCATCACTCTCTTGTCTAACCTTTGGAGTTGAGGCAAATTTTGTACCACTCTCAATAGTAAGTTCATATGCTGAAATGTGGTTAATTGGTAGTTGAAATGCTTTTGTAATATCATCTTTTAGTAGCTCTTTAGTATCGCCTTGATAGTTGTAGATTAGGTCTAAAGAGAGGTTTTTAAATCCAATTTTATGAGCTATTTTTATAGCATCTATAGCTTGTTTGGAAGAGTGAGCTCTATTTAAGTTTTTTAGTTTATCTCTGTTAAAACTCTGAACACCAAAAGAGATACGATTTACTCCTAAATTAAACATACCTTTTAACCACTCTTTTGTAGCAGAGTTGGGGTTGGCTTCACTAGTTATCTCAGCATCTTTTTTTAAATATGGTGAAATAGCTTTAAAGATAGGTTCATAAAGAGTAGGGTCAATAGTTGAAGGTGTTCCTCCTCCAATAAAAATAGTTTCAATAGTATGAGGTTGAACTTTAAATCGCTTTAACTCAAAATTGAGCTGTTTCTCTAAAGCCAACATATAGTCTTTTCGTGTATCAAACTTATCAACATAGGAGTTAAATGAGCAGTAGTAGCATTTAGAATCACAATAGGGAATGTGGATATAGAGTAGCATTTTTTCACCATATTTTGGGGTAGTCTTAATTAAGATTTCGATAAAATTTTATCGAAATAATGATGAAAGATGAGTAATACAATAATGCAGAAGAAGCGATATAGACCAAATGTCGCAGCTGTTATACTCTCTTCAACTTATCCACAGAAATGTGAATTTTTTTTAGGTAAACGTTCCGATGTTCGGAATACATGGCAATTTCCCCAAGGTGGTATTGATGAGGGTGAAACCCCTGAAGAAGCTCTATTGCGTGAGCTAAAAGAAGAGATAGGATGCAATGAAGTAGATATTATTGCTGAGTATCCATATTGGATATCTTACGACTTTCCTGTAGGTGTTAAAGCACGTAAAATGTACCCTTTTGATGGACAGAAACAGAAGTATTTTTTAGTTAAATTACATGATGGAGCTAAAATAGACCTTGAGAGTTACCATGACCAAGAGTTTGAAGATTACAAATATGTAGAGTATAAACAGTTGCTGAAAAAAGCAACCTATTTTAAACGACACATCTATAGACGTGTTATAGAACATTTTTTTAAAGAGGGGCATATAGACAATGTTGATAGTGCATAAGTATGGTGGAACCAGTGTTGGTAATTTGGAGCGAATAGGAAATGTAGCTTCAAGAGTAGCAAAAGCTAAAAGTGAGGGTAACGATATTGTCGTTGTAGTCTCAGCAATGAGTGGTGAGACCAATAAGTTAATTGATTTTGCAAAACACTTTTCAGAAACTCCATCTAAACGAGAGATGGATATGTTGCTAAGTTCAGGAGAACGCGTTACAGCTGCTCTTTTGGCAATTGCACTACAAGAAAATGGTGTTGACGCTATAGCTATGACAGGTCGTCAAGCAGGAATTTTGACTGACGATTCTCATACCTATGCACGAATAGAGTCTATAGACCCTACGGCTATGCAAAAAGAGATTAAGAGTGGTAAAGTGGTTATTGTCTCTGGTTTTCAAGGTATTAATGCAGAGGGTTCAGTTACAACCCTTGGGCGTGGAGGTTCAGACCTTTCAGCCGTTGCTATAGCAGGGGCATTAGATGCAGATTCATGTGAGATATATTCAGATGTAGATGGTATCTATACCACCGACCCACGAATTGAGCCAAAAGCAAAAAAGATGGATTTTATCTCTTATGATGAGATGTTGGAACTAGCTTCATTGGGAGCAAAAGTTCTACAGAATCGTTCAGTAGAGTTGGCAAAAAAGTTAAATGTAAAGATTGTAGCAAAGAGTTCTTTCTCGGATGCAGAGGGAACAGTAATAGCAGAGGAGACAGAAGAGATGGAAGCAGTTTTAGTAAGTGGTATCGCCTTAGATAGAAATCAAGCAAGAGTAACAATAAGAGAGGTTTCAGATAAACCTGGTATTGCAGCTGAAATCTTTACAGAGTTGGCAAAAGCACAGATTAATGTTGATGTTATTATTCAAAATGCTTCATCAGATGGAAAGACCAATTTAGGTTTTACTGTTCCTGCTAGTGAACTAAAAGAGGCAAAAGCTGTAATTGAAGCGTTTGACCATGATATTGGTGGTATGGATTTAGATGACTCTGTCTGTAAAGTTTCAGTTGTGGGTGTTGGTATGAAGTCACATTCTGGTGTGGCTTCAACAGCATTTTGTGCTTTGGCAAATGAGAGCATTAATATTGAGATGATTTCAACATCAGAGATTAAAGTCTCTATGATTATTTCTGAAAAGTATGCTGAATTAGCTGTTCGTACACTCCATAACGCTTACAATTTGGATAAGTAGTAGCTATATGAAATCAATTTTAAGCTGGACACTAGATACCATTCGAGAAGAGGACTCTTCGTTCTCATGGATGGAAGAGTGTCGTTACGACTGGGTTCCTGTAGTTCAAACAGCTGTTAATAAGATTATTGAGGGTCAGACCATTCTTCTTTTGACTGATGATAAAAGAGGGTGGTACGCTAAGTATGTAGCAAGTAAAATAAATAGTTTACAAAATGAACGACCTTTTCTGCCTGTCTATACACTAAAGTCTATGTTTCCAAACCTTGACAGAATGAAAAATACCCAAGAGTTAGATCTGTTAGAGGATATGCTTGAAATCTCTTACCCTAATGGTTACTTCATTTGGTATATTGGTTCAGCAGATAGTCACTACACCAAATTTGCTTTTAGAAACGATGAGAACCTTTTGTGGATTATTGATGGAGATGTTCCTAACTCATTCTACTTACGTGGTGGGAACTCATCGTTAGATATTAAGATGATTCAGCTCTTTAAACTTTTTAACAAAACTATAGATGCAGCACTCTATGGTGAGATAACAATAGATTAAACCATGCGTTTAGCCTCTGGAATTTTTATTACCTATCATGCCAATACTCTTTTAGAGGAGTTTGAAGCTCAACGAACAAGTGAACAGTTTACAGTTATAAGAAGTGAAGATGATAAAGGCAAACCTAAAGAGTTTTTAGTAGAACATGCTCAATTAGCAATTGCAAAAGCCTATATCTCAAGTGAAGTGTTAAACTACATTATTCTTATTGCTCCAAAATTTTCAGATATTGCTCAAAATAGACTTCTTAAAATCATAGAAGAGCCTCCTAAAAATAAAGCTTTTATTATTATCACCGAGTCAAAGTCAGCACTTTTAGCTACCATTCAGTCACGACTACCTGTTATGGTTTTAAATGAAGAGGCTGAAGAAGATGATTTCGCTTTAGATATAGAGAACTTAAATTTGGCAAAACTCTATGAATTTACACAAGCAAATAGTCGTATCTCTTCTGGAGAGTGTCAAAAATTGGTAGAGAAAATCTCATTACAAGCGATGAAATCAGGTAAGTACAACTTAGATGAGCAGACATTAAAACTATTTTCCGATACTATTAAAGCGTTAGATATGGGTTCTCCGACAAGTTTTATTTTAAACACACTGCTCTTAAAACTATTGGCTAAAAAGAGAAGATAAGATGCAGATTGTTCAGCTTAATACTATTTATGAGAAAAAAGCTTTTTTAAAAAAACTAAAGGTTCATGGTGGTGGTATATCTATCATGGCTAAAAAGATGGAGTTGCTCTATTTTTATATTAAAGATTTAAAAACTCCTGCTGTAAATATTTTAAAACAAGATGCACTAAGCATTGGAGCAGAATTAGCAACACCATCTGGGGTTATAACGTGTGAAAATGATATTTATGATTGCCTTTTAGTTGGCACACGGAAACATATTGAGATACTATCTAAAAAGGAGTTGGCTCAACCTTTTGGTTTAAAAACTTTAGCTAAAGAGTTGCAACAGTTTTTAAAAGTTAAAGAGTATCCTCTAAAGATTATGGGTATTATTAATGCTAACGATGATAGTTTTTTTGAAGGTTCACGCTTTAAAGATGGTGACGCTATTAAAGAGATAGAGTCTATGATAGAGCAGGGGGCTGATATTATTGATATTGGTGCAGTCTCTAGTCGTCCTAATGCTGATGAGGTCTTAGAAGAGGTAGAGCTAGAACGGATTAAACCTATTTGTGATGCTATAAAATCTAAAAAACTATATGAGAGGGTCTCTTTCTCTATTGACTCTTATACTCCATCTGTAATTGAGTATGCTCTAAAGAGTGGTTTTAATTTTGTTAATGATATTACAGGTGCAAGTGATGATGAAGTAGTAGAGTTAGCTATTAAATATGGTGCAAAACTCTGCATTATGCATATGCAAGGAACACCACAAACAATGCAAAATAACCCATATTATGATGATGTTATAGTAGAGGTATCTAATTTCTTTCAAGAACGAATTGAGAGGTGTGAAGCGTTGGGAATGTGTAAAGAAGATATTATTTTAGATGTAGGTATAGGCTTTGGAAAGTCGTTAGAGCATAACATTACTCTTATTAAAAATATGGTTCACTTTAAAAAGTTTGGTTGCGAAGTATTGGTTGGGGCGAGTAGAAAGTCTATGATAGATAAGATTATACCAACCCCAATTCATGAGCGTTTAGCAGGAACATTAACCATTCATCTAAAAGCTGTAGAGAATGGAGCCTCTATTGTTCGTTGTCACGATGTAAAAGAGCATCGACAGACATTTAAGATTTTTGAGGCTTTGAGATAGTAAAGATTAAATATTCATCTTACTTGTTGGCATTTTAGCCTCTTTTTTTATCTCTACTCTCTCTTCTTCTGTTTTTTTTACTTCTATTTTTTTTGCCTCTACCTCTTGAGTTGCTTGTTCAACTTTTGCTTTTATAGTTTTTGGGTCAAGGGTAAGTTTTGGCTCTTTTTTGACAACTACTTCTGTGTTAATTTGATGTTGCATATCTTTTAAAGCTCGGTTAATTTCAATAAGACCATACTCTAAGTTGCACTGTTTGTCATATTTTAAAGTATCAGATTTCAGCTGGTTAATAGTGTATTTTTCTAATGGAAGAGCTTTTCTTTTTTGAAGCTCTTTTGCAAATCTTGCACGACCTATTTCGACACCTTTTCTCATCTCTGGAGAGAGTGCATTGGCGTAGGCATTTCTCTCTTCTGTTCTATTTTTGGTCTCTTTATCTAAAAAGACAGCTTTTGCTGTGTTTGTGATATAGTTTAATCCAAAAATAGTACTAACTGTATCGGCAATACTCACATATAGAGAGTCATTTTTATGAGACTCTATAGGTTTTTGTAGAGGTTTATTTAGGTAGTTTGCACACTGCATATCTGATTTTAGTAAAAACTCATCTAAATAGCTATTTCGCTCTTCAAGAGTGGAGGAGTCTTTGAGTGAATGTATAAAACTATGCTCATTGGTATGAAAGGTGAGTGGTTTGTTGGTTTGAGTGTTGTAGTTTATTTTTCCATCTGTAGATGGTTGAATACAACCTGTTGTAAGCAGTAGGGTTAATCCTATTAAAATTCTTTTTGAAGTGACCATTTTTCTATTTCCCTTTATTCTTCTTATCTATTATACTTATTTTAGATTAAAGAGAAATAGTAATGATTTTTTTAACTATTTATTCATTCTTTTTACTTTTCCATTTAGTACATTTAAACTTATCATGATGAATACAGTAACGCTCTGTGCAGACAATATCATTGTCCGGTCCTACCTTTCCACAGTTGTTACAGCCATCGTACCACTCTAAACACTCTTCTGGAACCTCTTGTTTTTTATTGTAATTAGAGTCTATATTTTGAATAATCTCTTTTTTACTACCATTGTTAAAAGTAATCTCTTTAACCGATTTTGCAACTTTGTAGGCAAGAGCATAGTATGCTGTTTTGGTTGTGTTGGTCTCTATATTATCTTCTCCTATTTCAATAATAATATGCTTCTTAGTCCCTTTTGGAGCATCAACTGCTAAAACGGTTGCATCAGATTTTTTACTAAGACGATAGAGAAGTAGATTGTAGTTTGTAAAATCTATAGGTAGAAGTGTTAAAGAGTCTATAAAGTTCTTTTTATGTTTCCAGTTTTTTTGTAGCTCTATTTTCTTTAATAAGTTATCAAACTCTTTTTGTGTAGTAAAGAGCTTACTTTTTAGTTGCTTGTACCCAATATCTCTAACAGGTATGGGTATTTTTTGAATAGTAGAGGTAGATATAGGCTCTTTAGGTAGTGTTTCAGAGAGAACAATAGTAGATTTTGGAGTACACCCCATAAAGAGAAGTAGTAGAGATAGAGTAAAAATATATCTTAACATGCTAGTTCCTTTTTTGTTTTTTCTTAATTATAAATCAAAAAAGGAGTTTTGTAAAGAGGGTTTATCTTTTATGTTCTAATTTATGAATATCTGAATTATCACTAGTGACACTTGTACTAGAACCAAATACTCTACCAACAATGCTTTTTAAGCCAGTCTCATTAGCTTCATAATCACGTTCTGCCTCTTGCAGTGAATTCTCCCATGCTGAAGAGAAACCAGGTGCTTGAGACATCATTTTTCTAAGAGCTGTATCATAAATATTTAAAAGTCTAAGCTCTGCACGTCCAGGCTTTTGACCAAGTGTTTTGACTGAAATTCTAAGATTTTCATTCTCTTTTTTAGTCTTTTCTAACTCTTTAACCAATGTGGCATTTCCAGCATCGGTAATTTTCATCTGTCTCTCTAAGTGTGCTTTATATTCATTTAGCTCTTTTTTGTGTTTTCTAATGGTTAGTAGTGATTTAAGGTACATCAATAAAGCACCAACTGCTACACCCATTAATATTAATAAAATAGTTTCAGCTGTTAATTCAAAACTCATAGTATCTCCTAGTTTTTTTAAAGATTATAACATAAGAGAAAGTAGAAGAGGGAAGAAATAGATATTTTTTGAAGACAATGCTCCTATTTGTTAAAATAGGAACAGTTAATTTATCTTAATTTTATATCAAACTCTTTTAATAGTTCTTATACTTTCCACTCTCAATATCTTGCTCAATTTCACTAATTGACTCTTTTATAATTTCAATTAACATTTTTGATGCCTTTTGATCATCTACTTCAGGAATATCCCAATCGGTGAATTTCATATTAGCTTTAAAAAGTAACTCTACAGCTTTTTTAATCTCATCTTTTCTTTGCGAAAACTCTTTTTCTAGTGCGTCCATTTTGTATCCTTAATTTTTTATTGATTATACTCTTTTAGTAAATATTATTGTGCTACTTTAGATGCATTTATATTTTTAAA
>Ga0256833_1003653_pt1 | contig 10496 bp, 9 predicted proteins | sample 356284metaG_FD_190535 | JGI IMG/M metagenome (GOLD analysis project Ga0256833, IMG submission 190535) | Hydrothermal vent microbial communities from Mid Atlantic Ridge, Atlantic Ocean - 356-284 | ecosystem: Environmental > Aquatic > Marine > Hydrothermal vents | place: Atlantic Ocean: Mid...
ATAAGAAGATATTCCTTGATAACCCCGTCATTAGAGCTAGGCTTGAGGGTGTAGGTGTGATACCCCGTAACCTCGCTATAGAACTCGGCATAGTCGGACCTAACTTGAGGGCCTCAGGAGTAGAATATGACGTCAGGCTTGCGGAGCCCTATGAGGCCTATGGAGAGCTAGACTTCGAGATCCCAGTCTTCGAGGAAGGCGATGCCCTAGCGAGGACATGGGTGAGGGTCGAGGAAATAAGGCAGAGCTTAAGGATCCTCGAGCAGGTGGCCGACAAGCTAGACAAGATGCCCCGGGAGGGTGTCATGCATGATAAGTTCTGGGCTAAGGCCCCCAAGCTCTACAAGGACGTGTACGCCAAGGAGGGCAGGGTGAAGCTAATGCCCCTCTTCGCAACGCTAAGGGTGCCTAAGGGTAAGGCCTTCGCACGCGCGGAAGCGGGTAGGGGGGAGATAGTCTACTATGTTGAGAGTGACGGTGGTATGACCCCCTACAGGGTTAGAGTAGTCTCCCCCTCCTTCAGGAACGCCATCGTATTCAAGTACATAGCCCCCGGCCACAAGTTGATGGATCTCCCAGCAATCTATGGTAGCATAGACTACTTCCCACCCGAAGCCGACAGGTAGGGGGTGGTGCTCGTGGGCTGGATATCCGTTATAGGGGAATGGTTCTTCTGGCCCCCCTTCTTCCAGCTAGTAATAGCCCCCGGCCTAGTGGCCGCACTCGTAATAGTGATATTCATACTCTGGTTCGAGAGGAAGACAGCGGCTAGAGTGCAGATGAGGGTTGGCCCATACAATGTCAGCCCCCGCCTGGGTGGCGCCCTGCAGCTGATAGCGGATCTCGTGAGATACTCTTTCCAAGAATTCATTATCCCCTTCACCGTCGATAAAGCCGCCTACGTGGCGGCGCCGCTCCTCATGCTGATAGCTACAGTGCTCCCGGCAGCGGTGATGCCTATGTCGCCCGTTCTACCCTACTCCTACAGCTGGCCCAATATCATGGAGTACAACCTACTGCTGGCGCTGGCCCTACTAACGATCTCACCCATATTCACCGTGGCCGCTGGCTGGGCTTCTAACAACAAGTTCTCACTCATAGGGGCGGCGCGAGAGTCCTTCATGATAACGGCGTACGAGCTCATATTCATAATAGCGGTTCTAGCCACGGCGGCCCCCGTGCATAGCTATGACATAGTGAGGATAGTGGAGGCGCAGAGGACGTGGAGGGTCATGGCTCTACTTAATCCGCCGGCCTTCCTCGCGGCCTTGATAGCTGTGCTCATGAGTACGAGCGGCTTCCCCTTCGAGATACCTGAAAGCGAGCACGAGGTAGTAGCTGGGCCCTTCACGGAGTACTCCGGTTTAATGTATGGAGTCGAGATGGGTGCAGCTTACATTAAGAGATACATTATGAGCGTCCTCATGGCACTAGTCTTCTTCAGCGGCTGGAAGCCGCTGGATCCCACTCCAGGTGCAGGGGTCTGGTCGGGCTACGTCGCCCCGCTTGTCGTGGTGCTGATAAAAGCTACGATAATAATGGCGGTGATAAGCTTCCTGAGGGCAGTCTACGGGAGATACAGGCTAGACCAGGCCCTCCACCTAGCCTGGCGCCTCGCCTTGCCCCTGGCCCTCATAGGCTATGCTATAGGCCTCCTCTATGGGTACCTGGGGGTGTTGTAGGGATGCCTCCGAAACCCGCGCATAAGAGGGTTCCCCTCTACGGCTTCCTCTCCGCGGTTAAGGGTAACCTGGAGGCCCTGACAATAGGGTTGAAGTACTTCCTCAACCCGAACAGGTCAACGCTCCATTACCCCAGGGAATACATAAAGCTGAGGCCCGGCTACAGGGGCTATATCGTGTTAAACAAGGCTAAGTGCATAATGTGTGATTCCTGCGCTAGGATATGCCCGGCTGCCGCCATGAAGATGGTGCGCTTCCAAGCACCCGACCCTAAGAGGCCCGGTAAGATGAAGCTCTATAAGTACCCCGTGATAAACTATCAGCGCTGCATATTCTGTGGGTTCTGCGTTGACGTATGCCCCACTGAAGCGCTGCGCCACGTTCCCGCTCATGACGTCGTCTATCTGAACCTCGCGGAGATGGAACTGGACCTCGACAGGTTCCAGGTCGAACCCAAGAGCCCCGCCGAGGTTGAGGGAGGAATACCCGTCAAATACATCTTCGACCCAGACCGTGGCCTCGTCAAGGTGAGGGCCACAGAGGGGGGTGGGGGAAGTGGCGGTTGAGCATATACCCTTATATGTAGGTATACTTGGCGGTATACTCGTGGTACTGGCTTACTACATAACTGTCGCTAAAGACCTAGTATACGCTAGCATAGCGTTGGCCCTCCTAGGCTCGTTTAACGCCGCCCTCATAGCCCTCCTAGGGTTCCCCATAGTAGCTGTATTCGTGGTTATAGTCTACGTAGGAGCAGCGGTGATGTTCATAATAATTGTTATCTCTATGCTCGGAGGCGAGCAGAGGGAGCAGAGAGAGGAGTTCAGAGGTGTTTCGACGGGCCTACTAGTTGCAAGCGCCCTCCTCACAGTACTTGCCGGCGCGGGGATTTACCTAGTCTACTCAAAGCCGGGCACATACACGGTATCAAGCGTATCCCAAGTACTGGCTAGCCGCTACCTCCCAGCACTCGGGGTACTCTTCGTGGCCTTGGCGGCGACGCTGGTTGAGGCTATATCGGTAGCTAGGAGGTTGGAGCAGCAATGACGTGGGAGGCTGTATCGGCTGAGGTCTTCATGTTCGCTGTAGCACTCGCAGCTATAGGGGCTTACGGGGTATCGGTCACCCGGAACCTACTGCGCATTTTACTGTCGATAGAGGTGATATTCAACTCCATCCTGCTAATGGTTGTGGCAATGCTATCCGCATACCCCGCCCTGGGCTCCGCATTCTCGATAGTCTTGATCTCCATAGTCTCAGCTGAGGTAATAGTGGTTGTAGCCGTTCTTGTGGCGTATTACAGGTTGTCGAGAAGCTTTGAGACCACAGAGCTGGAGGAGGGGGGTGTGTAGGAAAGTTGACATTGATACTGGGCGGACCCCTACTCTGGTTATCCGTGATCCTACCCGTGGGAGCGGGCCTCATAGCGTGGCTCGCCGGCGTTGAGACCGAGGAGGCCTCGAGGCTCGCAGGAGGTATCTCGGCGATACTACTAGCAATACCTGGGGCCATAGTTGCCGGCCTCTACGCAGGCGGCCTAGTTTCAGAAGGCGTCCTAGACCCCTTCTACGCCACCTTCCACCGCGTAGGCACGATAGCGCTTGCCGTGGACGGCTTGAACGGCCCCATAGTATTAGGTGTATCGGCGGTCACAGCTGCGGTAGCCGCTTACAGTGTGCGCTACATGAGGGTTCGCATAGAGGAGATGGAGAGGGAGGGCGAGAGAGCGCCAGGAATGGGCCTGTACTTCTTCCTCTATAACCTCTTCGCTGCAGCCATGCTTGGGCTTGCCATGGCAACTAACCTCATACTATTCTACGTCTTCCTAGAGCTAACTCTAGTGCCCTCCTTTCTACTGATAGCATACTGGGGCTACGGGGATAGGAGGAGGATCTCGCTCCTCTACTTCGTCTGGACCCATATAGGTGCAGTGTTACTCCTAACGGGTATAATTTACTACGGCGTGAAGCTCGGGACATTCGACTACCTCCGCGTACCGCAATTAAGCCCCGTCGGCCCTGTTGAGGCCGCTCTCGGGACGGCTGCTAAGGCGGTAGCACTCCTGATGAGTATAGGGCTCTTCATTAAGATGGCAGTCTTCGGCGTCCACATGTGGCTGCCCTACGCCCACGCTGAGGCTCCTACCCCAATCAGCGCGCTACTAAGCCCTAACCTAATCGGGCTCACCGGCTACGCCTACGCTAGATTCGTGATACCCTCGTTCCCATCAATACTGCTCGGCTGGAGGAACTACTTAGTCGCACTCGCATTCACGACGATAATATATGGCGGTCTCGTAGCGCTCACGCAGAGGGACTTCAAGAGGTTCCTAGCATACTCCAGTATAAGCCAGATGGGCTACATGCTTCTAGGCCTCGCGACCCTGACCTCCATAGGTATAGCTGGCGCTATGTTCCACTACCTCGTGCACGCTATAGGAAAGGCCCTCCTCTTCATGACCGCCGGCGTGTTCATAACAGAGCTACACGGCCTCAGGGATATAAGGGCCATGGGCGGGCTGGCGAGGAGGTACCCGCTCACGGCAGCTCTAGCCTTGTATGGATTCCTGCACTTGTCTGGTATGCCGCCATCACCTGGTATATGGAGTGAGTGGATGATCCTAGTGGGCCTTTACAGGGTCTACAACCACCCACTCTCAACGCTCTTCTCGATAGCACTCGTAACCGCTGTGGCGCTAACAGTCTCAGCGGCTTACTCCTTCATAACTATGAGGAGGATCTTCTACGGGCAGCCGAGGAGTGATCTGGCAAAGAAGGGAGCCGAGGTGCGGAACGTCCTCGTGGTCTCCATGTTCTCACTGCTTCTAGTGGGCTTCCTAGTGTTCATACTGGCAACGCCTCTGATCAATTCGCTCATGAGGGTAGCCTCTCTACTCGTGATACACCTAGTCTAGGGGTGTGAGCCGTGGTTAGCCCCGTATTAGCTACCCTGATATGGGGGATCCCCTACATCGGCGCTGGTATCATAGGGATACTCTACGTTTTAGGTGTTAAGAACGAGAAGGTGCATGGGGTGCTGTCCGCAGCATCGCTATTCATAGCTGCAATTCTAGCCACGATAGTCGGCTACCATGTCCTTGCGAGCGGGCAACCTATACTCCACGAGTTCAAGTGGATACCCTCGATCAACGTGAGGGTATCTACATACATCGACGGGCTATCGGCTATAATGGTTATACTAGTCTCCTGGCTCAGCTTCCTCATAGGAGTCTATAGCATCGAGTACATGAAGGGGGACTGGGGCGTACCCAGGTACTTCTTCTTCTTCACATTCTTCGTTGGCAGCATGCTATTAGTGGTCAGTGCCAACAACCTCCTACTACTCTTCATAGGCTGGGAAGGCACGGGGCTCGCCAGCTACGCCCTCATAGGACACTGGTACACTGATGAGGAGGAGTACTGGGTCGGCGTACCCGGTCGCAGGGCTATGGGCGTGCCCATGTACTTCGAGCCAAGCCACAGCGGGCTCAGAGCCATACTGTTCACTAGGGTTGGAGATATAGGCATGCTGATAGGCATGGCTATAATGTACTACCTCACAGGCACACTCTCGATAACGGGGATAGCCGCTAAAGCGCCATCGTGGATGGCTTGGCTTGCCTCACACCACGTCTTGACGCTCACGCTAGTGCTCTTCACGCTGGGCGCCCTCGCGAAGAGCGCCCAGTTCCCCTTCCATGAATGGCTTGTAACGGCCATGACCGGTCCCACTCCTGTCTCGGCGCTCATACACGCCGCAACCATGGTTAAGGCCGGCATATACCTGGTGCTACGCTTCGCGCCCATATTCTACTACGGCGCCCTTAACGCTCCAGCCCCCCTCCACGCCATAGTAGTTCATGACACCTACCAGTACTTCATGCTGGTAGCAGGTCTCGGCGCCGTCACAGCGTTCATGCTAGCTACCATGGCGCTGGTATCGAACGAGTTCAAGCTAATACTGGCATTCTCCACTGCCAGCCAGATAGGCTACATGTTCCTGGCTGCAGGAGCGGCTGGAATGTTGGTGGCCGAAGGCAATGTAGAGGGGTTCGCGGCCGGCGTCCTAGCCGGGCTCTCACACCTCATGAGCCACGCCGTCTTCAAGGCCGCACTCTTCCTGATATCCGGCTGGGCCCTCCACGTGGCCCATAGCAGGTTCATAGATAAAATGGGCGACTACGCCAAGTACATGAAGCTAACGGCGATCTCAATGTGGCTGGCCGGCCTAAGCCTAATGGGGATACCACCACTCAGCGGCTTCTTCAGCAAGGAGCTAACCCTGCACGCAGCCGAGGAGGCACACTTCCAGAGCGGTTTCCTCCTAGGGGCCCTGACGGCCCTCCTAACAGCCGCCTACACCACGAGGCTAATAGTGAGGGTCTTCCACATGCCGCCCTACGAGGAGCCCGAGCACAAGCCCCACGAGGCCCCTATACTCATGCTGGGCCCCTACTTCATTCTAGCTCTCGCAGCCCTAGTGCTAGGTGCATCGTGGTGGTGGCTCGCAAAAGTCTTCGCTAAGGCCGGCGAGCTAACTAGGGCCGGGCAGTTGGCGCTGAGAGTGCCAGCCAAGATGCTCATCGTGCACTTCACCCCAGTAGTCGACGCCGTCCTAGCAGGCGCTATTGCATCGATACTCATAGTATGGTACCTGTACAAGATAGCGGCTGTCAACTTCAGGGCCCTCCTAGCCAGGAGCGCGCTGGCTAAGGCGACATATGACTTCCTCTTCGACAGGTGGTATATAAACGCTGTGATATACATAGTCTTCGTATACGGCTTCGCCGGGCTAGCCCTCTGGCTCGCGGGGGTCGACTTCGCCATAGACTGGTTCTACCATATAGGGCTCATAGCCTTCTTCGGGGCACTGAGCTTCGCCACTAGGGCCCTTCAGAGGGGCAGGCCCGACTACATAGTGTCAATGTACCTCTACATGGCTGGGATAGCCTTACTCCTGGCTTACATCCTGTGGAGGTGATCGATGTGGTGGGCGTAGATGTGATCTTGGCCTCGCTCTACGCAGGGCTTGCAGCCGGCATCCTAGTCCCCCTAACGCCCAGGCATAGGGGCAACGTGGCGCTGGGCCTAGCCTGGGTCGGCACGGCGCTTTACGTCATAGCTGCAGCGCTGACTATGGTGCGTGTAGAAGAGTCGGGACCACTGACTCTGTACTCGGGCCTCGTAGTGCACGATGCCTTCTCATCGTTTATGCTAGTAATAGCAGGCCTCGCGGCAGTGCTGGCACTCTTGTCGGTTGAGGGCCAGGCATCCGAGTGGCCGACGCACCCGGCATTCTATAGCCTACTACCCATCATACTCTTCGGAGTATACATGATGACCGGGGCCGCTAACGCCCTCTTCTTCCTAGCCGTGTGGCTCCTCGTCTCGGTGGCCAGCTACGTCGTAATAGCCCTGCCGGGCGACGCTGCGAGCAGGGGCGCGGCTGTCAGGTACATACTAATGGGTGCCATAGCAACCCTATTCCTAGCGATGTGGGTGGCCGTACACGCGGTCGCCACGGGCACGGTGGCGCTGGCTGCGCCCCGCTCTGATGTGTTCGACTTCAGTGTGTACCCGAGGACGGGTGTTGGCGCGCTAGCGCTGATGCTCTTCCTAGCGGCGGTGGGCTTCAAGCTGGGGGTTGTCCCCTTCCACTGGTGGCTCCCCAACGTCTATGGGAGGGCCGACGGCAGGGCTGTGAGTATAGTAGCTGGAGTGGCGAAGGTGGGCTTCATAGCCGTAGCGGCGAGGCTCGTCTACTACGCTGCAAGCCCCGCCAACGCTAAGGCTCTCGCAGCCGTCCTAGCGGGCCTCGCAGTGATTACAATGACCTACGGTAACATAGCAGCTCTGACAACGAGGGATCTCCAGGCCATACTCGCTTATAGTAGTATAGCACATATAGGATACATACTGACTGCCCTCGCAGCCGCGGCGTACCTTAAGGGGGTGGCGGGATCAAGCCTAGCCCTAGCGGCCCTCGCAGCCGTTGCCATACACACGCTAGCCTACAGCCTGGCTAAGGCCCCCCTCTTCGCCGCCCTCGGAGGCGAGTGGGCCCCCGACCTCAGGGGGCTCCGCGGCATAGCAAAGGCCAGCCCTGGCCTAGCCTCTGGTATAGCGCTCCTCCTCCTAAGCCTCCTCGGGGTACCCCCGCTAGTGGGCTTCTGGGGCAAACTATACATGTTCATGGCCGCCATAAAGTACTCGCTACCCCTCGTAGCCATAGCTCTGATCAATAGCGGCATAAGTGCTGTCTACTATGTAATAGCGATACGCGAGCTCTCCAGGCCCGCGGAGGAGGTAAAACTGCCCCCGCCGAGTGTTAGGGCTTCAATAGCAGCTGCAGCACTCATAACACTGGTAGTGGGTGTTGCAGCGCCCTACCTCGTAGCGCTCATAGCCCCCTAAGCCCCAGGCTTTTCTCTCAATGCGCCCCCATGCTTTTCATGTACGCCGATCGACCACTCCAGGGTGTCCGCTGATGCCTGGCCTCGTAGAGAGGATTGTATGCGGCGACGAGAGGAGGGCCTCTCTGAAGGTAATTGGGGGGATGATCCCCTATCCCCCCTACTGTCTCTGTGACGCTATGGAGGGGGCTCTTCACGAGAACTTGGGGGATCCATACGCTTACCCTGGTCTAACTGAAATGGTCGGAGAAGTAGTTTCATTTGCCTCCAAGGCATCCCTGGGGCGTGTGTATCCTGGCTGGGTCACTAGCGGCGCTACGGAGTCCAACATTCTAGCATTATACGCTGCGAGGGAGGAGGGGTATACGACCGTGATTAGATTCTCGTCCGCCCACTACTCGATCTCCAAGGCCGCCAGGATCCTGGGGATGAGGGAGGTAGTAGTGGAGAGCCTTGGGGGGTTCGCGGCGAACATTGAGGGCCTCGAGGAGGCGTTGGAGGAGAACCCCGGCTCTCTAGTGGTAGCTACCCTAGGCACCACGGAGACGGGCTATCTAGACCCCGTGCCTGACATGGCAAGGCTGGCTAGGAGGTACGACTCCATACTACACATCGATGCGGCGTTCACGGGGCCCCTCCTAGCCTACCTAGGCTCCTCGAAGGCGCCGAAAGCCCTCGACGCCACGGTTAGAACCATGGCGGTTGACCTCCATAAAATACCTGAAGCCCCCCTAGGGGTAGGCGTGCTACTCGCTTACTCGAACGATCTACTTGAGAGTCTCTGGTTCGAGGCACCTTACTTGCCTAGTGGCAGGCAGTTCGGCATCCTAGGCTCGAGGCCCGCGGCGCCACTCGCCGCTGCGAGTATGATAGCTAGAAGAATCGAGCCGCACATGGGAGAGATAGCGGAGGCATTGATGGATTCCACCCGGGAGGTCTACGATGAACTAGTGGAGAGGGGGCCCTACGGGGCCCCCCACCCCCCTGAGTCGCCTCTCATATGCCTAACACACCCCATGCACAGGAGGGTTCACGGGAGGCTACAGGCTCTGGGATATAGGGCCTATCAATGCCCAACCTTCGGAGGCGTGAGGCTGGCTATAATGCCCCACGTGCTTGGAGGTGTGCTTCGGGAATGGGTGGAAGTCCTGAGGAGGGTAGCTTAGAGGGGTTCCGTCTAGCCCTAAAGATGTACGGTAGGATAGCCGGGATCCCTCTCGACGAGGAGTCAGCCCTGAAGGTGGAGGAGCTTGAATTAAAGATAATGTCCACCCTTAGGGGGGAGGCTTCTAAAGCCGTTGATAGCGGTCTGGGGCTCTCGGAGTGGTCGTCTAGCCTACTCGAGTCCGGCGTGCTTGGAGACCTCTACAAACTGGCGGCTGAGACTCTTGGGGTCGAGGGTGCAGGCCTCGAGGAGGCCCGTTCCCTCCTGGAGTCGGGCAGGTATGATGAGCCCGGGGCCCAGGCCCTCTTCATAGTCCTGCAGGCCGTGGCTAGGGCGTACGCTGAAGCGCTACTCGCGAGGGAGGGCTTGAGGGAGAAGTTAACCCACGTATGCCCCGTCTGCGGCGTTGAGACAGACATTATGGTGGCGCGGGGCGCTGGAAGGTACTCGATGTTATGCCCCTTCTGCTACTATGAGTGGATGCTGCCTGGCAGGGGGCTAGTGTGCCCACGCTGCGGCTCCCGCGATAGATTCGCGCTAGGCGTCTACACAGGCCGCAGTGATAGGAGGCTGGCTCTCCTCCACTGCCAGAACTGCGGGTTCACCGCGCGCTTGATAAATGACCCGGAGATATACAGGAGGGCCCCGAGGAGCCTACTACCGCTTATAGCTCTGGGAGCCGATAGGTATAGGAGCGTGGTCGAGGAAGACTAGGGCAGTGCCGTAGATGGTATCCCAAGCCTCCTCTCAATATACTTCGCGGTGAACCAGGCCTCCCTTCCCCTATACGCGTCGACAACGACCCGCTTGGGCCTAGCCTCCTCCACGTACTCTATCACCTCGCTGAAGGTCGCGTGATCGCTGAATGACACGTTGTATATGTTGTCGCTCACTCTGACTGCTACGGCCCTCAACTCCCTCCCCGTAAGCTTCACGTGTATCCCGGGTCTCCTCCGCATTGAGTTGAACCTACTAGTGTGGGCGAAGACTACTACAGGCTCTCCGTCGAAGACCCTGTCTATGGTGGTTAGGGGCTCTATGTTAACACCATAGAACTCCGAGGCTATACGCGCCATCCTCAGAGTCTTAGGGTCGGCTGCGAATGGCTCCCCGATACCCCTAAGTCTAAGCTCCACCATTACCTCTTGAAGCTTCCCATTAAAACCGTAAATGTAGACTGTGCCCTCCCTCAGGCCCCTCTCGACCAGTGATAGGAGAGCCGCCAGCGCGTCCCATT
>Ga0256833_1003654_pt1 | contig 10495 bp, 8 predicted proteins | sample 356284metaG_FD_190535 | JGI IMG/M metagenome (GOLD analysis project Ga0256833, IMG submission 190535) | Hydrothermal vent microbial communities from Mid Atlantic Ridge, Atlantic Ocean - 356-284 | ecosystem: Environmental > Aquatic > Marine > Hydrothermal vents | place: Atlantic Ocean: Mid...
GGTTGAATCAACAGCAATGGGTGGGGCTATACTTGCAGGAGCCAAAAATGCTCAGGACTCTATAGGTGTATCTTTAGACTGGAGCTTTTAATCTAAAAGGGGCTTTTGCCCCTTCTTTAAAAAAATCTGGAGGAACAGATAATGAAAAGGGCAGGGATTATTTTTGCCTCATTTATGCTGTTAACAGCCTATGCATTTTCCCTTCCAAAGTTTATGGATGAAGAGTATGCAAGGCAGTTTTGTGAGCTTTGGAACAAAACACCTACACTGACAGAAGGTCTGTCAAAATGGTCAAAAAAAACTGGAGATAAAGGCTACAGAATAATCAGATTTTACAGACAGGACTGTGGAGGTGTGGAAAAAGCCGTAGAGCTTCACATAGCACCAAAGGACAAAAAGGCAGTCTGTATTTATGGAGGAAAAGCCACAGACCAGAAAGCAGACTTTTTAATGTTTGCTACAGACAAAAACTGGAAGTCTCTGGCAAAAGGTGAGTTTGGTTTCCTTGGAATGGGAATTATGTCAAAAATGACTTTTGAAGGCTCAAAATGGGAAGCAATGCAGAATATGGGACCTTTTAAGGCATTTCTTCTAAATTTAGATAAAGTTCCCCACAGTATGGAATGTCCTTAAAATGTTGAGGGGCTTTGCCCCCTTTTACTATTTATAACTTTCAAAAATTTCAATACATTTATAAATATTTCTAATTTGTAAAATAGTCTGACCAGTAATATCATCTTGAATATTCAATATCATTAGAGGTTAGACAGTTGGCGAAAATTATTCCTGGAGTTATTTTATCTGTATTTATTGCTGTTATTGCCTTTTTTATATCAAATTTAGAGATAGTTAAAAAGACAGTTAACTTTAGCCCTCTTATAATAGCTATCCTGTTGGGAGTTATTGTTGGAAATCTGTGGAAAATCCCAGATAGTCTAAAGCCGGGTGTTGTGTTTTCTTTAAAGAAGATTTTAAGAATAGCGATTGTATTTTTAGGTTTCAGACTAACATTTCAAAACGTCATAGATGTTGGAATTGAAGGTCTTATTGTAGATGCTGTGATGCTTACTTCTACATTTTTATTTGGTGTTTGGGTATCCCGCAAACTTTTTGGATTAGAGCCTGAGATGAGTTATCTTATCGCATCTGGAAGCTCTATATGTGGTGCATCAGCTGTTTTAGCAACGGCTCCAGTAGTTAGAAGTGAGATGCATCATGCTGCAATGGCAGTTGCAACAGTAACAATATTTGGAACAACATCTATGTTTGTTTATCCTTTAATTTATAAATTTTTTGGAAACTTCCTTGGTTTTGACGAAGTGTTATACGGTATCTGGACAGGTGCTACTGTTCATGAAGTTGCTCAGGTTGTTGCTGCAGGTTTTGCAGTTTCTGATACTGCAGGGAATACTGCAACAATTGCAAAACTGACGAGGGTTATGATGCTTGCCCCCCTCCTTTTAGTTCTTAGCTTTTATCTTGCAAAAAAAAGTGCCGTTCACGGAACAACAGTTTCTCTGAGAGATATTCCTATTCCTTATTTTGTTTTCGGTTTTATTGCTATGGTGGGAGTAAATTCTCTACAAATTATTCCAAAAGATGTTGTCCATTACATAAATGTTGCTGATGGATTTCTGTTGACTGTTGCTATGGCTGCAATGGGATTAGAGACTAACATAAATAAGATTAAAGGTGTTGGTATGAAACCTATATATTCTGCCCTCCTGATATTTATCTTTCTATTTTTTGTTGGAATAATCAGTGTAAAAATCACACATGCAGTATTTGGATAAAAAGCTCCCATAGAGGGAGCTTCTGTTTATCAGTTAACTTCAGGCTCTATTACATCGTCATCAGAGCCTTTCTTGTCTCCACCAGTTTGTTGTTGACCTCCTCCTGTTTGATATAGTTTCTGTGCTATTTTGTTTGCTACTGATGTTACTTTATCAATAGCTTTTTGTATTTTTTCTCTGTCATTTGATGCTATAGCATCTTTTCCTTCTTTTACTGCTTCTTCTGCCTCTTTCTTGTCTTCTTCGTTTAGTTTTCCTTCATTCTCTTTTACTGTTTTTTCAAGACTGTAAATCAGTGCATCAAGCTGATTTCTCAGCTCAACAGTTTCCTGAAACTTCCTGTCTTCTTCTTCGTGTTTTTTAGCTTCCTCAATAATCTTGTTAATCTCTTCTTCTGTAAGACCAGAGGACTGCTGGACAGTTATAGACTGGGATTTTCCTGTTGCTTTATCTGTAGCTGTTACATGGAGTATTCCATCAGCATCTATATCAAAGCATACCTCAATCTGTGGAACGCCCCTTGGAGCTGGTGGAATGTCTGTCAGGAAAAATCTACCAAGGGATTTGTTCTCTTTGGCCATCTTTCTTTCACCCTGAAGAACGTGTATCTCAACCTGTGTCTGGTTGTCCGCAGCTGTAGTAAATATCTCACATTTTTTGGTTGGTATTGGTGTATTTCGTGGTATGAGAACAGTCATTACTCCACCAAGGGTTTCTATTCCAAGGGACAGTGGAGTGACGTCTATCAGAAGAACATCTTTTACTTCTCCTGCTAAAACTCCACCTTGAATTGCAGCACCAACTGCAACAACTTCATCAGGGTTAACTCCTTTGTGGGGCTCTTTTCCGAAAAACTCTTTTATTTTTTGCTGAACCAGTGGAATTCTTGTTGAACCACCAACTAATACAACATCGTCAATATCCTGTGGTGTAAGTTTTGCTTCTTCAAGGGCTCTTTTTACAATATCCATTGTTCTGTCAATAAGGTCCTTAATCATTTCTTCAAGTCTTGCCCTTGTGAGCTTTTTCTCAAGGTGTAGAGGCTGATTTGTGTTAGGGTCTATTGTGATAAATGGCAGGTTTATCTCTGTTTCCATTTTGAAAGAAAGCTCTTTTTTGGCCTGTTCTGCTGCCTCTTTCAGTCTTTGGAATGCTGTTTTGTCGTTTCTCAGGTCTATTCCATGTTCTTTTTGGAACTCATCAACCAGCCAGTTAACAATTCTTGCGTCAATGTCAGCTCCCCCAAGGTGTGTATCACCGTCAGACACTTTAACTTCTATTACGCCTTCTCCACCTTCCAATATTGATACGTCAAATGTTCCTCCACCAAAGTCATAAACCAGAATTTTTACGTCAGACTTTTTGTCAAGGCCATAAGCAAGGGCTGCAGCTGTAGGCTCGTTTATAATTCTTTTAACTTCTAATCCTGCAATCTTTCCTGCATCCTTTGTTGCCTGTCTCTGTCTTTCGTTGAAGTAAGCAGGAACTGTGATAACAGCTTCTGTGACTTTTTCTCCCAGATAACTTTCAGCAGCTTCCTTCAGTTTTTTTAGGATTTGTGCTCCTACTTCCTCTGGTCTTACTATTTTTCCAGCATTTGGAACATCAAAAGCTGCATCTCCCTTCTCGTCAGCAACAACCTTGTATGGAACGTGTTTTAATTCTTCCTGCACTTCTTCAAACTTTCTTCCTATAAATCTTTTAGATTCGTAAATAGTGTTTTGAGGGTCCAAAACAGCTCTTCTTTTTGCAGGGTCTCCAACTAATATTTCTCCTTCTTTTGTCCATGAAACTACAGATGGAGTAGTCCTGAATCCTTCCTGATTGGCAATTACAATCGGTTCACCACCAGACATTACAGAGACAACAGAGTTTGTTGTTCCAAGGTCTATTCCAATGACTTTACCCATCTTTCCACCTCCAAATTCAAACTTTTTAATAAAAATATAATATTTTAGTTAATCATTGTCAATAATTTTGACAATAATAAACATAAATTTAGGTTGTAAATAAAAATTAAAAACTTACGAAAAGTTTAAAAACTGCTGATGGGAGAAGAAGATGAGAATTGCATACATAAACTTTTATTCCCATAACAACTCTTACAGAGCTGGAGCATTGATAACAGACATGAGCACAAAGCCTGTTGAGTTTAGGGTAACTTCAAACCTTAACATAGATAAACTGCAGGAGATATTATACGGAGAGGTGTTAGAAGAAATCTTATATAGAGAAAGATTTACCATTCAGTTGCTTAACTCTCTGCAGGAAGATTACGACATTGTTCTTACAAAAGAAAAGAGTCTTTTATCTATAAGAAAAGAGATACAAAAGCCTGTGGTTCACATCCAGAAATACGACCCTTTTATGCCAGAGAACAGGTTAAGTCATAAGGTGGTAAACATACACGACAGATACGAACCCCTTTACATAACAATCAGTAGAGAAGACGAAAGCAGATTAATATCTATATCCCATTCTCTACAGGAAATGTATAGAAACTTTAACATTATGGAGCCATTCAAGAGGATTGAAAATGCCATCAAATACATAATGGAGAGTGAAAGTGAGAACAAAGCAGACATTTGTATCAGATAACTTAGTAAGGGAACCTAAAGTTAAAACACAACTTGTTTTTACTGATAAAGCCTACTGCTTTATATCCTCTAACCTTTTGAAAGATATTCCAGAGGTATCTAATTCAGGAACAGCATTTACGGAAAGATTAGACATAAACAAAATTTTAAAAGGTTTAGGAAAAGATAGAAAAAATTATAAAAACTACTCTATATTTGATTTGCTAAAACCTATATTGATGCCTTCTGTAGATTTTGAGCTCCCGAAAGAGATTCACTTTCCCCATCAGCTTTTCAGCTATCAGGTGGAAGGCATAAAATTCCTTTTGTCAAAGGAATTTGCACTTCTTGCTGACCAGATGGGAACAGGAAAAACAGTAATGTCTATAACAGCAATGAGAATACTGTTTTTGCAAGGAAAAATAAAGAAGGCAATGGTTATTGTTCCCTCCAACTTAATATCTGTCTGGGAAGAACACCTTACTAAATGGGCACCTGAGCTGATTTTTATAACTTTGAATGAAAATAAAAAAAGCCGTCATCTGCTTTACAATAAAGAAAGCCACGTGTATCTTATCAGTTACGACACGCTAAAAAATGATTACAAATTTTCAAAAAAACTGATTAATAGGTTCTCCTCTAATATAGACCTTGTAATACTTGATGAAGCCCATAACATAAAAAATCCTGAGACCTTAAAAACTCGGGCAGTAAAATTTGTGGCAAAAAACTCAAAAATAAGATGGGCTTTAAGTGGAACCCCTCTGCAAAACAGTCTTAAGGAATTGTTGTCTCTATATGAATTTCTCAATCCTCAATATGAAAAGAAAAAAAATCTAACTGAAGAGGAAGCTCGGGAGCTTATAAAACCTGTGATGCTCAGGAGACTGAAAAAAGATGTTCTGAAAGACCTCCCTGAAAAGCTTCCACCTGAGATAGAAAAGTTTGAGTTATCTTCTCTTCAGAAAGCAGAGTATGACTACATATTAGGTAGGGAAACAGAAAGATTAATGGAGATTTACGACCGTTTTAAAGGAGAGAAAAATTTTAGATTTATAATGAGACAGAACGTTATCCAGTCTATTCAAAAACTTCGTCAGGTTTGCAACTTCCCTTCAAAAAGTATAGAAAGTCCAAAGATGGAAAGATTAAGGGAGATGGTTATAGAGCTTATAAAAAACAGAGAAAAAGTTGTTGTGTTCACAAATTTTATAAAAGAAGGAGTAGAAAAGATAGTAAAAAATCTGTCCTTTTACGTTAATCCAAAGAGTATTGTTTCCTATCACGGAAAGATGAATGAAAAAGAAAAAAGAGAGGCTGTCAGAAGATTCAGAGAAGAGGAGAATGTATATGTTTTTGTTGCCACTATAGGAGCAGCAGGAGAAGGCCTTACTTTAGTTGAGTCCAGTTATGCAGTATTTTTTGACCTTCACTGGAATCCTGCAAAGATGTGGCAGGCAGAAGACAGAATTCACAGAATAGGTCAGAAAAATGTGGTAAACATTTATAACTTTGTGATGAGAGATACCATAGAAGAAAAAATACTACAAAAAATAAACGAAAAAAAGTTGTTAATTCAAAACATTATAGATAATAATAATATTAAGAGAGAAGAAGAGTTAATAACTATTGATGAACTCTTGGACATAGTAGGGCTTACCAACATTAAGGAGGAATAATTATGCATTACAGAAATAAGGTATATCCCAAAAATATAGAGTCTCCTTTTAGACCAGATGAGATATTCTTTTCAACAACAAATCTAAAAGGAATTATCCTGTCAGGAAATAGCGTATTTTATAGAACAAGTAAGTATTCTAAAGAAGAGCTTGTCGGGGCTCCCCACAACATAGTCAGACATCCTGACATGCCCCGTATTATCTTTAAACTCTTATGGGATTACATAAAGTCAGGTAAGCCTATTGTAGCATACGTCAAAAACATGGCAAAAGACGGCAGTTATTACTGGGTTCTTGCCACTGTTATGCCTGTAAAGGATGATGACGGAAATACGAGAAAATATCTATCAATAAGAATAAAACCAACAACAGAGTATCTTGACCTTGTTAACAGAATTTACAAAGAGCTTTTGGAAGAAGAAAAAAAAGGAGGCATGGAAGCCTCATATAAAAGGCTATTAGAAGAAATAAAAAAATATGGATACGAAGATTACGACCAGTTCATGGCAGATGTTTTATCTAAAGAACTTGAGTCTAAAAAGGACGTGTTAAAAGTGGAAGAGATAGATATGGATGGGTTATATGACAACACCGTTTTTAGCAAAATAGTTAAAAATATATTTGAGCAGGCAAAAAAACTTTACACTACTTATGACAGTATATACGGGAAAATAAACATATTTAATAATTTTTCACAGGTTCTTCAGGAAAAGTCTGAAAATATTTTCAGACTAACAGATTACATAAGACTAATATCCCTTAACTCTTCTGTTGAGTCTTTTAAACTTGGTAGTAAAGGAGCTTCTTTTTCAGTTCTCTCGGCAGAAATGAGGAAAAATTCAGAAATGGGTAATAAAATTATCAGTGAGATGAAAGAGTTAACTACGAAGATTATGGATAAAATAGAAAATATGGTAATTCTTATAAACATATCAAGACTTCAGGTCGTTACTATAACCAAATTTGTTAGAGAAATTTTAGAAGACCTTAAAAAAGGTTCATTTACAGGAGAAGAAGAACAAGAATTTAAGATCAATGTAAAAGACCTTTTACAGTTACTAAAAACCGATTCTGTAGAAATTGTGCATTATTCTACAGAAATAATGGATTTATTGAAGAAAATAGACGAATACATGAAAAGACTGAAAATATTAATCAAGAGATTAGAGTTCCTGTATCTAAACGGAATGGTTGAGTCTGCTCATCATACAGAAACAAGTTTTTCTATAATATTTACAGAAGTAAACAAACTTGTTGAGTCAACAAGAAATGTGTTATCAGAACTACATACACCCCTTTTTGATGTAATCCAAAAAAACAAAGAGCTTAGAAATGAGTTCAAAGAAGTTGATGCTGTCGTAAAAAGAATGTATCATCATCTTAATCAAATAGCTGAAAAGGTTGGAGGATAATGGAACACATTGTAGTTTTCGTTACCTGTCCTGATAGAGAGGTGGGGAGAAAAATAGCAAAATCTCTTGTAGAAAACAAACTTGCAGCCTGCGTAAATGTTATTGATGGTCTGAGTTCTGTCTATTACTGGCAGGGAAAGATAGAAGAGGATAATGAAGTTCTTCTGATAATAAAAACACAGGAAGAGAATTACGAAAAATTAGAGAAATTTATCAAAGAAAACCACCCCTACACAGTTCCTGAGATTATAGCAATGCCTGTGATAAAAGGTTCACAGGACTACCTTAACTGGATTGATGAAACACTGAGCAGGTAAAATGAGAGATATACTTATTTTCCTTATCTTTGGTGGTTTTGTTCTCCTCAGTATATTTGGAGAAGACGTTATATTTTATTTACTTAAAATTCTGGGAGGGACAGGTATGGCACCTTCAATAATAGTGCTGGCAGTACTGATAATAATATTTTTAGCATCAGCTATAAAGATACTGCCAGAGTATGAAAGGGGAGTAATATTCCGTCTTGGTAGAGTAATAGGAGCAAAAGGACCAGGAATTATTATACTCATTCCATTTATTGACAAAATGGTAAGGGTGTCCCTTAGGGTAATTACAATGGATGTTCCAACTCAGGACGTAATCACAAAGGATAATGTTTCTGTGAAAGTTGATGCAGTGGTTTACTTCAGGGTTATAGACCCTGTAAAAGCTATCGTTAATGTGGAAGATTTTATATATGCAACTTCCCAGATTTCCCAGACAACCCTCAGAAGTGTCTGTGGTCAGGCAGAGTTAGATGAGCTTCTGTCCCAGAGAGAAAAACTTAATCTCAAACTTCAGGAAATTATAGATAAAGAAACAGATGCGTGGGGCGTTAAGGTTGTGTCAGTAGAGCTGAAAAGGATAGACCTTCCAGAAGAACTGGTCAAAGCCATGGCAAGACAGGCTGAAGCTGAAAGGGAAAGAAGAGCAAAAATTATATCAGCAGAAGCAGAGTATCAGGCTGCTCAAAAATTAGTAGAAGCAGCTCAGCTACTTGCACAGCAGCCTATAGCCATGCAGCTCAGATACCTTGAAACACTCAACACCATTGGTCAGAAAAATGCTAAAACAATTGTGTTCCCCTTCCCTACAGAGCTGATGAGCTTCATTGAAGAACTGAAGAAAAACAGAGCTTAAAGTCCGATAAATATTTTCCTACAAAAAGGTTGCATATTTTTTGCTTGACATTATATTTATAAACAAACGCTAATAAAATTTTATAATACTATACTAAAATGGAGGATGAGATGTTCAGCGAAAATCTGTTAGACAAAAAATCTAAAGAGATATTAGAAACAGCAAAAAGTATAGCAGAAAGAAGAAAAGACAGACTTGTGGATACAGACCATCTGCTTATGGCACTGATAGGCAAAGAAGATTCACCTTTGAGAAAAGTTTTAGAAAAAAGGGGAATAGACACAAAAGACCTGAAAAAGAAAGTAGAAGAGTACTTAAATGACTTATACGCTCAAATAGACAAATCAACAGCAGATTACATCAGATACATAAAAGACCTTCAGTCTCAGCTAACCAGTATAAAGAATGATATTCTGAAAATTCAGGACGAGATAAAGAGGATTTCAGCAGCTAAAAGGGAGTTAGAGAACGAGCTCAGATACGAAGAAACATCTTTCTGGGGAGGATTTGGAAGTTCAGCACGGATAGAGTATGAAAGGCTTCTCAGATATGAGAAAGACTTAAAAAATCAGCTTATAAGAATAAAAAACTCCCTTCTTCAGATAATGGATGAAGATACGGCAAACAGTTTTATCTCAGGGGAGGTTGCCCTTTCTTCTGTTTTATACAAAGTGATAGAAAATTCTGACTTTGTTAGACAGATAAAAGATTTGGGAATATCACCAGACAGAGTTGTTGTAAAGATTGCAGAGGAAGCCCTTGGAACAAAAACAGGTAAAGTTTATTCAAACTATCTGATAAAAGTTTTAGAAAATGCAGAAAAAAAAGCCCTTGAAAGTGGAGAAACTTCAGTAAAACCTTTATATATAGCTACTGCTTTAATTGAAGCAAAAGAAACCATTGCAGGAAAAATATTAGAACAAATACTCACAGGAGGAAAGGAAAAGATGAATGGAGAAAATATCCAGAAAGAGATGGCAGAAGAAGAAAAATCACCATTAGAAAGATTTACTGTTGATTTAACACAGCTTGCAAGAGAAGGAAAGTTAGATCCTGTTATAGGAAGGGAAAGAGAGATACAGCAGGTTATAGAGATACTTCTGAGAAGAACAAAGAACAACCCTGTGTTAGTAGGAGAGGCAGGAGTTGGAAAAACAGCAATCGTTGAAGGTCTCGCCCAGAAAATAGTAAACAAAGAAGTTCCAGAAGAGCTGTTTGATAAAAGGATACTGGCCCTTGATATGGGAGCTCTCCTTGCAGGAACCAAATACAGGGGAGAGTTTGAAGAAAGGCTGAAAGGGATTATAGATGAGGTTAAAAAGTCAGAAGGAAACATCATACTGTTTATAGACGAGCTTCACACAATTGTTGGAGCAGGTGCGGCAGAAGGCTCAACTGATGCAGGAAATCTCCTGAAGCCTGCGCTTGCCAGAGGAGAGCTGAGGGTTATTGGTGCAACAACATTAGACGAATACAGAAAATACATAGAAAAAGACCCAGCTTTAGAGAGAAGATTTCAGCCTGTTCTTGTTGAAGAACCTGACGTGGAGACTACCATTGAGATACTCAAGGCCCTCAGACCAAAGTTAGAGCAGCACCACGGCGTTAAGATAGACGATTCTGCACTTGAAGCAGCAGCAAAACTAACCCACAGGTACATTCAGGACAGAAAACTACCAGACAAGGCTATAGACGCCCTTGACCAGGCATGTGCAAGGAAAAAGCTGAAGTTAGTCTATGCTCCGCCAGAGGTTATAGAGTTAGAAAGAAAGATAAAACTGTTAGACGAACAGATTGTTCAGGCATCATTAGACGGAGATTACGAAAAAGAAGCCCAGCTAAAGATAGAAAAAGCA
>Ga0256833_1003655_pt1 | contig 10495 bp, 11 predicted proteins | sample 356284metaG_FD_190535 | JGI IMG/M metagenome (GOLD analysis project Ga0256833, IMG submission 190535) | Hydrothermal vent microbial communities from Mid Atlantic Ridge, Atlantic Ocean - 356-284 | ecosystem: Environmental > Aquatic > Marine > Hydrothermal vents | place: Atlantic Ocean: Mid...
CTACATCTTCCCTAGTTGAAAGTGGGAAAATGCCAACTACATCATCCCAATTGGCGGGATTTCTATCCTCAAATGTCTTTCCGTCCTTTGAATCCCGCCATTCTCCATTTATATAGTTTTTGTATTCCTTTGTATCTGCCATTCTACGCCTCCTTTTGCAATTAACTATAAATAATCAATGCACAATCTGTCAATTAGTGTAAATTATTTCAAAATTTTCGTATTTTTATTAATTTTATCTCGCCTTTGTTTATCTTTAATGTGTCCAGGATGAGGGTATCTCCTTCACAGAATACGGATACAGGATAATTGCCAGGTGGTACCTCCTGATAACCTACTAAAATGGTCGCAGGTAGGGTTGCCCATTCACGCGTATCTGCTCTCTCCGTGAAGACATTGAAAATGTTTATAAAAAATCCTGCTATATCTGATAGATTTTCATATTTCTTTCTAAGTTCACTCTCAATTTTTGCCTCAGTACCATACTTGACTGCTGCTCTCAGCATTGCTTTCGCAACAATTCGGTCCATTTTATCTTTAAGATTTCTTTCCGCAATTTTATAAATGGGTTCTACTTCGTGGATAGGAAGTGCTAAATTCCCTAATTTTGCCTTTATAGAAGGTAGTGAGATAGTGGTATCTGGCAGGTACGGGAATGCAACTCTAATCAACTTTGTACGTCCTTTTCGGGTTTTGACCCAGAGATCGGTAAAGGTCTCTCTTTTCTGCGGAATCAGTCCATATTCTAAAATTATAAGTAAAACGCCATCGTCAGGATTAGCCTTTATTGAATCAATACTTTCATCAAAAAGCTCGATTCCGGTTACAATTGACATTCTTTTGATTGATTCTAAAATAAATTCTGGTACACAGATACCGTAATATTTTGCATAGTCTCTTTTAAATGTTTCGTAAGACTTTTTGTATGAAATAAGTGCATCATTATACTCACCGCTCATTTCGTGAAAGACGCCAGAAATAAATTCCATGAATGCGTCATCTCTGTAGGCATTTTTCTTTTTATATTTATCATTGAGTCTCTCTAATTTCTCATCTACCTTTCTTGCCTCGACTGTAGCATCTTCAAGATCATTCAGGTAGAAGTAATTAAATGCCCTGTAATAGTTGATCAGAACGTTTTCATAATCTTCGGGTCTGTAGGGCTTGATGTTCTCACTTGTAAAGAGAGCTGCAGTTTGTTTTGAAATAGATCTCGTGTATAACTCTTCTATCAAATTTTCTGCATCTTCGAAATTGTGATTGGATCGCTTAAAATCCTTTGCATAATGCTGAATTGTGCCAAGCTCAAGGTAGTATAGTAACGATCCTTTTTTCAAGCTCTTTTTTACAGCTTTTTCAGCAAGGGAATAATTTCTCTTTCTAAGATTGTAGATTACCCCGTCTATACGGAGGGAATATCTTACTGTGCAGGAAGATAACAGCAGAAAAATTAAAGGCCAGGTAAATTTGATTTTCACGTTTAAATTTTATAGTTTTACAGCCCCACGAGTGATGTACTTCTTGATCTTCTTTGTACCTATCCAGACTTTTTCATTTGTCTCAAGATTAACTAACTCCAGGTCTACCTGGTAAAATATAACTTTTTTACCACCTTCCTGATCCTCAATTGATGAGATGTCACCGATCATCATAAAATCCGCACCAAGTTCGTTCCTCAATCTCTTCCTTGTTTCAGGAGATGCCCAATCTATTTGCTGCTTGCGCTCTTCTCTAATCTGTAACCTTTCCGCTGCGTTTGCCACAACTCTGATTTTACCTGAATTTACGAATGCTCGCTCAATATCGTTAATAAAAGTCTGGACAGGAATGTGCTCAGTGGATAGATTTCTAATACCTCCAACCACAACAACGGGTTTCCTTCCGTATTTGGTCAGAAATTCGCTCAGCCAGGGATGGTTAAGACAGTCATTTATCATTGCTCCAGCTACGAGTCTTGAATCTGTATCGTTCCATCTTCCAGACAGGTCAATAACGGTTTTTGGTGAAACCCTATTTACCTTTCTACCACAGCCAGCAAAAATCAGAAGTGATATTGATAATATCATTATTAATTTTTTCATGAGTTTTCCTCCTTTTTGGCCCTTTTAACCCAGAGTGTAAATCCCTCGGATTTTGTTACGACAATTTCTTCCCCCTTTTCAATGTCTTCGTCAGATTTTGCAGTCCACAGTTCACCGTGGACAAGTACAGTTCCGGTCTTGCCAGGCTCAATTTTTGTCCTGGCGACACCTTTAAGGCCGATCAGACCGGAATATCCCGTTACAGGTTTTTTTCTCAAAGCGGCAACAGCTTTTGCAATTACAAAAAGGAAGAAGACAACGGTTGCGCCAACCACAATTGCAATTGTAGAGTAACTCACCTTCATAAAAGATGCATTCGTGTTAAATAGCATAAGTGAACCAAGAATGAGGGAAATCACACCACCGATGGCCAGTAAACCGTGACTCTGAACCTTTACCTCGGCAATAAAAAATATCATTGCAAGCAAGATCAAGAAAACACCGGCGTAATTTACCGGTAGCGCCTGGAAAGAATAAAAAGCCAGTATGAGGCTTATAGCTCCGATGACTCCCGGGAAAATCGCCCCCGGATGTGAGAGCTCAAAGAATATTCCATAAAAACCAATAATCATTAAAATGTAACTTACATTTGGATTCGCAAGAATGGCAAGAAGTTTCTCTCTGAATCCCATGTGAACTTTTATGAGCTCTGCGTTCGCTGTATGGAGCTCAACCGTTTTACCCTGAACTTCAACCTTCCTGCCATCAATCTTTCCTAAGAGATCGTCCAAATTTTTGGCAATAAGATCAACTACATGTTTTTTGACCGCTTCTTGAGCTGGTATTGAAATGGATTTTCTTACTGCCTCTTCTGCCCATTTCTCATTTCTCCCTCTCTGCCTTGCTATGGATTTTATGTAGGCGACCGCATCATTGGTTACCTTTTCGACCATTGTTGAGTCCATTTTTTGACCAAATGACACCGGGTGAGCGGCGCCAATGTTTGTCCCGGGTGCCATTGCAGCAATATGAGCTGCAAGAGTTATGAAAACGCCAGCTGATGCAGCTCGAGCACCTGGTGGGTAAACATACACACAAATAGGAACCGACGAGTTTAGGATCTTCTTGACTATTATCCTCATGGACTGGTCAAGTCCACCCGGGGTGTCGAGTGTAAAGACCACGAGAGACACACGGGTTGCCTCTGCCTGATTAATTACACGGGTCATGTATTCTGCCGCTATGGGACTGATAATTCCCTGGTAGTCAGCTACGATGACTTTGGGAGCTGATACTATAGTAAGAAACAACAAAAGAAGGCTCATCATAGATGGATTATAACTTCTTGCTATAACGCCGTCAAGCCAAATTTAAATCTATAAAATGGTGCATAGAAAAAGTTCAGGGAACAAATTATCAAGTCATTTCAGCGTGTTGACAGAATTTTTAGCAAAATGTATATTTTCAATATGTGGGAAATAATAATTGCGATTTCAGTTCTGGTTATAGCAATTTTTATCGTTGTAACATCACTGGGATTTCTTGTTTTATTCAAAAGTATCAAAAAATCTCTTGAACTTTTAAACGTCCAGATCTCTGAACTGACAAAACGTCTTACCCCTGTAGCGGAAAATTTGAATCAGTCAAGTGTCAAGCTAAAAGAAATAGTTACCCATATTGATGAGACTGTGGAAAGTGTCAATGAAGTTTTTGAACCCTTGAAGGAGAACAAGGATTATGCCTACAAAGGGCTTTTCATTGGTCTCCTGTCCACTATAGGGGTAAATGCTGTTAAAAAATTCATAAGTAAAAAGTTTTCCAGAGAAAAGGAGGTGTAACCATGTCTGAGAGAGAAGGAAGTGCAGTTGGCATTCTTTCCTTTATTTTAGGAGCAATATTTGGTGCTGGTCTCGCACTTCTCGTGACCCCGAAAACTGGTGGGGAAATGAGAGAAAAGGTAAAGGAGGCCGCCGACAAATTGAAAGATGTTGCCCTCGAGAAGGCAAAAGAACTTCTTGAAGAGGCAAAAGAAGAAATGAAAAAGGAAGTTGAACAGGCTGAATCTCCAGAAACCACGGAGGAGGGAGAATAGATGAAAATAGGAATCAATGGATTCGGAAGAATTGGACGTCAGGTATTCAAAATCGCACATGAAAGACCTGATCTTGAAGTGGTCGCGGTTAATGATATAACTGATCCTTACACACTTGCGCACCTCCTGAAATACGATTCGGTCTATGGAATTTATCCAAGGGATGTTAAGTACGAAGATGATTACCTCATAGTTGATGGACATAAAATCAGGGTATTCGCTGAGACCGATCCTGCAAAAATTCCCTGGAGTGATTACGGTGTCGAGCTCGTTGTGGAGTCTACAGGAAGATTCCGCTCCAGAGACAAGGCAGCGCTCCATCTTCGCGATACAGTGAAAAAGGTTATCATCTCTGCACCTTCAAAAGGTGAGCCAGCAGATATAACTATTGTCCTTGGGGTGAACCAGGATGCCTACGATCCTGCAAAACACCATGTTCTGTCGAATGCTTCCTGTACAACAAACGCTTTTGCACCGGTTGTGAAAGTTATTCATGAGAACTTTAAGATTATCAAAGGAGTAATGACGACCGTCCATTCCTACACGAATGATCAGAGAATTCTTGATCTGCCCCACAAAGACCTTCGTCGTGCCCGTGCAGCAGCCCAGAATATTATTCCAACGACAACCGGTGCAGCTAAGGCTATCGAGCTGATTTTCCCCGAATTGAAGGGTAAACTTGCTGCAGTCTCAATGAGGGTCCCTACTCCTGATGGCTCGATTGTTGATTTTGCGGCACTGGTTGAAAAATCAACCACAGTGGAAGAAGTGAATGAAGCTTTCCGCAGGGCTGCAGAAGGTGAGCTCAAGGGATATCTGGAGTACACCGAGGAGCCGCTTGTTTCCCATGATATTATAGGAAACACCCACTCTTCTATCTTTGATGCATCTTTGACACATGTGATTGATGGGAATCTGGTGAAGGTGTATTCATGGTACGATAACGAGTGGGGATACTCCACCAGATTGGTAGATCTGATCGAGTATGTCAGGGGCAAGGGAGGTTTTTAAGAAATGGGGAAACTCAGCATAAAAGATGTTCCTGATAGTACTTTTAAGAGCAGAAGAGTATTCGTAAGGGTAGACTTTAATGTACCAATAAAAGGAGGGGAGATACAGGATGACACGAGAATAAGGGCGGCACTTCCGACAATAGAGTATTTACTTGGCCGAGGTGCGAGGCTAATTTTAGCCTCGCACCTCGGCCGTCCAAAAGGCCAGAGAATTCCTGAGCTCTCCCTTGAACCTGTTGCTGATCATCTGGCCAAACTGCTTAAAAAAGATGTCAAATTTGCCCCTGATTGCATGAATGCTGCTCCTGAGATTGTTAGTCGCCTGCAGGATGGAGATGTCGTCCTCCTTGAAAATCTTAGATTCAATCCAGGTGAGGAAGCAAACGACCTTTCATTCTCAAAGGCGCTCGCATCATTGGCAGACGTCTATGTCAATGACGCCTTTGGAACTGCCCATAGAGCCCATGCTTCTACCTACGGAATGGCACAGTATTTCGATATCAGGCTTGCCGGACTCCTGATGGCAAAAGAGATTGAATTTCTAACAAAGGTTCGAGACAACCCTGACAAACCCTTCGTCGTCATCCTCGGCGGAGCAAAGGTCAAAGATAAAATCGGTGTCATATCCAACCTGGTGGACAAGGCGGATATGTTTCTGATCGGTGGTGGAATGAGTTACACATTCCTTAAAGCTGCAGGAAAGAAAATTGGAAACTCGCTCTTTGACGAAAAACATTATGAAAAAGTCAAGGAACTCCTGAAGAAACACGGTGATGGTATTAAACTCCCCGTGGACCACGTGGCGGTTAAGGAAATAATTGCTGGCGCAGAGAAAAAGATATTCAAAGGCGACATTGAAGATGGTTGGATAGGAGTTGATATTGGACCTGAAACCATTGAGCTTTACAAGTCTCTTCTCCACGGAAAGGGAATGATTTTCTGGAATGGACCTATGGGAGTCTTCGAAATTGATGATTTTTCAGTGGGGACGATACAGATTGCAAACACAATAAAGGATGTTTGCGAAGAGGGTACTAAAGTCGTCATTGGTGGTGGTGATACTGTTTCTGCCATTCACAAGGCCGGGATCAAAGATGATGAGCTTACCCATGTATCAACCGGTGGTGGGGCTACCCTTGAATTCCTTGCAGGAATTGATTTACCGGGAATAAAAGTTTTAAGCGACAAAAATGGCTAAAGAAGTTCTTATCATTGTTGATATGCAGAGGGGATTTCTTGAACCCGGGAATCCTCTCTACTGTGGTGACGAGGTAAGAAAGAAGGTTATTCCAAATGTGAAGGAGCTCATTGAGGAAAAATTGAAGGATGGAGCTATCCTTATTTTTACCCAGGATTCTCATAGACCAGATGACCCGGAATTTAAGATGTGGCCTCCACACTGCGTGAAAGGTACGAAAGAGGAAGAAATTGTGCCAGAACTTGCACACTACCCGGGCATAAGGATTAAGAAGACCCGATACAGTGGATTTTATGGGACAAATTTAGAGAACATTCTCAGAAAGCTCAAGCCTCAGAAGGTCACTGTCTGCGGTGTATGTACCGATATCTGTGTGCTCTATACAGTTGCAGATTTGAGGAACAGAGACTACCAGGTAGAAATTTACGAAAAGTGTGTAGATTCTTTTGACAGAGAGGCCCACGAATTTGTCCTCAAACACATGGAAAAAGTTCTTGGTGTCAAGGTAATTCGTGATTAAATTCTTAGAGTCAAAACTTCTATGAATCTCCAGCAAATTGGCGTCAAAATTGGACATTTTACTGATGAAGAAAATGGTACTGGTTGTACGGTCTTTCTGTTTGATAAACCGGTAAAGGCCTCAGTTTCTGTCAGAGGATCTGCCCCTGCGTCTCGTGAAACCGATTTATTACGACCTGGTAAAATGATCCGACAGATTCATGGAATTTTATTAAGTGGTGGGAGTGCCTACGGTCTTGAAGCTGCCTATGGTGTGATGAAATATCTTGAAGAGAATGGGATAGGTTATGATACTGGGGCGGCTCTTGTTCCTCTGGTACCAGGAGCTTCCATTTATGATTTGAAGTTCAAAAATTCAGAGGTTCGTCCTACCAAAGAATGGGGATACATGGCGGCCTCATCTGCAAATTATGAAATGGAAGAAGGAGCCGTTGGGGTCGCCACAGGAGCAACAGTTGGTAAATTCCTTGGAATCAATCATGCCACAAAAACAGGATTTGGATTTTATCAGGAAAACTTAGACGATTACTTCGTAGCCGCCTTCATGGTTGTAAATGCCCTTGGAGAAATCATTGATGAGCATGGGAGAATTATTGCAGGTGTACGGGAAGGGAAAAATTTTATACCGGCCTATAGTCTCATCGAGAAGATAGATTTTAAAAAGTTTAGAATGGGTGAGAATACAACTCTTGGGGTGGTGGTAACCAATTTTCCCCTGTCTAAGGAGATGCTTGCGAGGATGGCTGAAATCGGACATAACGGCATTGTTAGGGCCATCCGTCCATCTCACACTCCATTCGATGGAGACATAATTTTCGCTGTTTCAGTTTCGGATGACAGTCCTGTTGATGAACCTTACCAACTTTTAAAGTTGTTGGCTGTCACTGAAAATACTGTACAAAAGGCCATAATAAGATCGGTCATTTGAATAGTAAACCCATGAATTAATTTTAATTGGGCATGAAATAAGGGTGTTTGAAAATTCTAAAATTACTGAAATAAATTGCATATGATCAGGCGGTTTACATCTCCCTGGCCCCCTTCTAAAGAAGGGAGATTTTGGTCTCCAAAGGTCCGCTTCTAAAAAAGAGAGTCGGGGGATTTTTCAAAAAGTTCCCCTTTAGTAAAAAGGGATGCAAGGTTTTTTTCACTATTCGTATTTTTGAACATCCTCAGCGGGAAGTTGACACGTGGTGTAGGTTCTGTTAAATTATAGACCTGAATGTGGCCCCATCGTCTAATGGCTAGGACACCGCTCTTTCAAGGCGGCGGCGGGGGTTCGAATCCCCCTGGGGCCACTTTTTTATTCCCTCCATTTTTCTGAATATATATTCCAATAGTTGTATTTATTTCCACCTTTATCGTTGACAGTTGGCAACTTATTTCATTAAAATCTTGAAAAATCAATAACTTGGAGGTTTGAAGTGGCACAGGTTATAGATCATGATGTTTTGGTACTTGGAAGTGGTATAGCTGGCCTTAGAGCTGCCCTGGAGGTTTTACGCGTCTCCAAGGGCAAGGTTAATGTTGGTATAGTGACAAAGGTCCAGCTAATGAGATCCCACTCCGTGTGTGCCGAGGGAGGCACAGCAGCAGTAATGCGACCTGAGGAGGGTGACAGCTACGAGCTTCACGCCTGGGATACTGTCAAGGGTAGTGACTTTCTCTCTGACCAGGATGCGGTCTTTAAATTTGTAGAAACAATGCCAGAGGAGATTCTCCTCTACGATCACTGGGGAATCCCCTGGTCGAGACGCCCTGATGGTAAGATTAATCAGAGACCATTTGGTGGTCACTCTTTCCCGAGAGCCGTTTTTGCCGCTGACAAAACCGGTTTCTTTGAGATGCAGACACTATACGATACCCTGCAGAAATGGGATAACTGGTCAAGGTATGATGAATTTTTTGTTACCAAAGTTTTTATTAAAGATGGTAAGTTTGTTGGTTTCACTGGTTTTGATGCCTCGACCGGCGAGTTCTATTTCTTCAGGGGTAAGGCATTGATATTTGCAACCGGTGGAACAGGGAGAATATATTCATTCACAACATTCTCTCATACCGTGACAGGTGACGGTATCGCGATGGCTTACAGAGCGGGTCTTCCACTTAAGGACATGGAATTTATTCAGTTCCACCCAACGGGTCTTGTCCCAAGTGGAATCCTTCTTTCTGAAGCTGCAAGAGGTGAGGGTGGATACCTTTTGAATAAGTACGGTGAGCGTTTCATGGCAAAGTATGCGCCTGGAATGATGGAACTTGCCCCAAGAGATATTGTTTCACGTTCAATGTATACGGAGATATTAGAAGGAAGAGGAGTGAAAGGACCCCATGGTCTCGACTATGTTTTTCTGGATTTAAGACACCTCGGTGCAAAAAGAATCAACGAGAGACTTCATCTGATTCGTGAGGTTACAATGAGATACATCGGTGTAGACCCAATTGAGGAGCCTATACCTGTGAGACCGGTTGCCCACTACCTCATGGGTGGAATCCATGTTGATATAAATGGAAAGAGTCCAAATCATCCAAATATCTGGGCTGCCGGTGAAAATGCATGTGTTTCCATTCATGGAGCAAACAGACTTGGAACAAACTCTACCGCCGAATGCAGCGCTTATGGTAAGTTTACAGGAGCTGCAGCAGCCAAGTATGTGCTAACAGAAGAAGGAAAAACCTTCCCTGAGGTACCTAAGAAAGAAGTTGATGAGGAAGAAAAATTCGTGATGGAATTCATGAGGGGAAAGAAGGGAAAGGAAAATCTTTATACCATCAGAAAAGAGCTACGTCAGACAATGGATAAATACGTCTACATTTTCCGTGACGAGGAAGGTTTGAAGAAGGCAATTGAGAAAATTAAGGAGCTGAAGGAGAGATACAAAGATATCAGCGTTGAGGATACAAGTAGAGTTTACAATTCCCAGTTAATCAACGCACTTGAGCTCAGAAATATGTTGGATGTTGCTGAAGTTGTTGCTGTATCTGCCTATCATAGAAAAGAATCGAGAGGTGCACATGCGAGGAGAGATTATCCGAAGAGAGATGATGAAAACTTTCTCAAGCACACACTTGCCTATTACACTGAGAAAGGACCAAAGCTTGATTACATCCCTGTAAAGATAATTGCGTGGAAACCTGTTGAGAGAAAATATTAGGAGGTTTTTTACATGGCAGTTAAAAAGGCAAGACCAAATAGAATTGGTATTAAAGGCTGGTGGAGTGGAGGAAAGTATGGCGTTGAAAAAACGGCCTATTTTCTCCACAGACTTTCCGGCCTTATTCTGATCATTTACCTCATTGCTCACATAATTCATGGTGGGCCCTGGGGTGCATGGTGGGAACTGATAGTCGTTGCAGCTTTTATCTACCATGCAATGAACGGAGTCAGACTTGTCATAACTGAGCTTGGATTCGGTGTCGGTAGGCCAACACTTCCGTCTTTCCCCTATGTAGCAGAAAGCTTACAGAAAACTCGTCCTCTTTACTGGATCTTAATGGTATTCAGTGCAGTATACTTCATCCTTGCCATTGTTGGCTTTGTTAAGGGAGGTTGAAAATGAAGGAATCAATTCTCTGGCTTTTCCAGATAGTAACAGCAGTTTTAATATTCTTTTTACTTGGTTTACACATATCCGCCCAGCATCTCGGCGGATTT
>Ga0256833_1003656_pt1 | contig 10494 bp, 9 predicted proteins | sample 356284metaG_FD_190535 | JGI IMG/M metagenome (GOLD analysis project Ga0256833, IMG submission 190535) | Hydrothermal vent microbial communities from Mid Atlantic Ridge, Atlantic Ocean - 356-284 | ecosystem: Environmental > Aquatic > Marine > Hydrothermal vents | place: Atlantic Ocean: Mid...
ATGTTGGTGCGTGGGGGAAGGGTTCCGAGGAGGCTAGGGCCGAGGAGATTAAGGGTCAGATACTGGTCGTGGGTGATAGGGAGGACGTGCAGGTGTGGGCCCTCCGCGCCGGGGTGTCAGCGCTGATAGTTACTGGGGGCCACGAGGTTAAGCCCGCCGTGAGGGAGCTGGCTAGGGCAAGCAACGTCATCGTGGTCGCGTCCCCGCACGACACCTACACTACGTTAAGGCTTCTCGACCTGAGCCAGCCCGTTGATAGGTTTGCTGAGGGCCCCTTAACGGTTCATGAATCAACCCTCCTCACCGAGGTTAAGCAGGAGATGGTGCGTGCCGGGGCTAAGGCGGCCATAGTTGTCGATGAGTTAGGTAGGTTGAAGGGAGTGATAGGTAGGGCGGAGCTGGTGGGGGAGGCGGGTAAGCCGGTAGCGCTCGTGGATCACAACGAGTTCTCCCAGTCAGTGGATGGTGTGGAGGAGGCGCAGGTGGTTGCGGTCGTAGACCACCACAGGGTGGGTGGTGATGTGGAGTCCATATTCCCCATACTCTTCAGGGTGGAGCCTCTGGGCTCAACGAACACGATACTCTGGAGGATGGCTAAGGAGTGCGGGGTGAGCATACCGGCGAAGCTGGCTGAGGCAATGCTCTACGCCATACTCTCAGACACGCTACTCCTGAGGAGCCCGACCACGACGCCCCTAGATAGGGAGGCGGTCAAGGAGCTAGCGGAGCTGGCGGGCGTGAACCTGGACGAGGCCGTGGACTTCATGAGGATAGCTATGGCGGCCAACGAACCCAGCGACCCCAAGGACATCGTGACGAGGGATCTCAAGGTATTCAGCGTTAAGGGAATTAAGTTCGGGATAGCTCAAGTACTCACGACGAGGCCGGAGAACTACCTAATAATATATAACAGGATATTGGAGACCATGGCTAGGATCGCCCGAGAGAAGGGCCTGAAGTTCCTAGCACTAATGATAACGGACTGCATAGACAGTAAAACATACTTAATGGCCGCCGGCGATAAGGAACCCATAGAGAAGGCCCTGAAGATCGACCTAACAAGCAAGCCGTACGCCGAGCTAGTAGGGGTAACGTCGAGGAAAAGCCAGGTACTACCAAACATACTGAAGCACTTAAGGTAAGGGTCGGCACCGACCTAATCACGCTAACCCTAGTCACGGGGTTAGCGGCGGCGCTCTTCGCCCTTGAAGGAATACTTATGCGTAGTAAGAAGGCGTGATCATGAGGTACGTGGTGAACCTAGTTAAGGAGCTTAACCATGTAGGGGCTACTGGGGGGTCTGAAGTACCCGAGCCTCCTGTAGTACTCCCTAACGCCTATTCCTGAGAGCACCAGGATTTTCTTGGCGTCGTACTCCTCCTCAGCTATTCTCTCGGCCTCCGCCAGGAGCTTCCTCCCCCACCCCCTATGCTGCCATTCATAAGGCTTCTCGGGGGTGGCGCCTAAGGGGATCATGGGTCCGTAGACGTGCAGTTCCCTCACGACCGCTACCCGCCCACCCCTAATCTCCGGCCTGTGCGCGTGCTCGCTGGGTATGCGTAGGCGTAGGAGGGCCACGAGGACGTCGTTGACCTCGTCCTCAACGGCCAGGAACTCCTCGGTGCCTCCGCTCGCCTTGTACGTGAGCCTAGTTACCCTTAAGTTCCTTGGGTCTGGGTAGATGCCGTGCTTAACGGCCCTCCTACCGGCTTCGCGCCACCTAACCTCCCTTATCCTCACGCCCTTAGCCAGGCATGCTGCCTCAACGAGCTCCCTTAAGTTGCTCTTCTTGGGCCCGGCCTCTATTATGGGTGCGGGCACGTCCCTCTGAACCCTCAGAACCCTCACGTACTTCGGTATGTACCTGTACGCCTCAGTAATTATCTCGATGGCTTCCTCATCACTCAACGCCCTGTACTCGCCGCGCACCCACCACTCGTAGAGCTTAGTCCCCTTAATGACTAGGGTCGGGTATATCTTCAGGTAGTCCGGCCTGAAGTTGGGGTTCTCGAACAGCTCCCTAAACATCTCAACATCCCTATCGGCGTCGCTTCCCGGCAAGCCGAGCATTATGTGGTAAGCCACCTTAAAGCCAGCATCCTTAAGTACCCGCGTCGCCCTAACAGTTTCCTTGACCCCATGCCCCCTCTCCACACGCTTAAGCACGTCATCGTACACGCTCTGCACACCCAACTCAACCTTAGTCGCGCCAAGCCAGAGCATGACGTCGGCCTGAGGCTCCATGCCCCAATCCGGCCTCGTCTCGATGGTCATGCCGACGCACCTAACCCTAGCAACCTCATTACGTGCCTGCGCCTCCTCAACACTCACGCGCCCCGCAGGCCGTTCAGGACTCGGGTACCTATTCATGGCCTCAAGCGCTTGAGCAACGAACCACTCCTGATAATCGAGCGGCATGGCGGGGAAGGTACCGCCCATGATTATTAAGTCAACCTTACTAGGGAAGTAACCAAGCCACTCATACTGCCTCAACCTAACCCGAACCTGCTCGTACGGGTCGAAACCCACTCGCTCAGCACGCATCAACGCCGGTTCCCGCCCAATATACGACTGAGGAGTGCCGACCTCAGGCCCTCCCGGGCAGTAAGCACACCTGCCGTGCGGGCACGGGTAAGGCCTAGCCATTACAGCTACTGGAGCAACACCAGACAATACCCTAGTAAGCCTTCTGAAGCCTCTATCCTCACGCGTCACCGCACCGACAGCCATAAACTACCGGAACCTCAAAGACCTTAAGAGAAACAAGCCTATTTTGAGTTTCCCGCAGATAGACACGCAAATTAGGCAAACCACTCACCACATCACTTTTCATGAGCGCCGTTAATCTGTTCTAAGGAACCCCACATGATGATATACACAGATGAAGTAACGATATATATATCGATTAAGAGAGGGAGTAGTGGTGAGAGAAATGATCATAATCATTGATAGAGTAATTATAATACTCCCGGAGCCCGCGTGAGCCAAGTGAGTTGCGGGGTGAGTGAAAAATTAAAAAGATTTTTGAATGGACTTCCCGTGCACGTTCCCGCTGTTCCAAGCCTTCCTTAATCAGGGTGGGATCATGTCCTCCCAAACCATTAACGTGACCGAGAATGTTGATGTAATGTGTAATATTGGAGATCATGGTAAATGTGTTGAGGTTGGCAAGTTAATTGATGAGGCGCTGAGCAAATTATCTGATGTAGCGTCAATCCCTAAGCCAAAGGTGCTTGCGGTGGTGACGAGCGGCATGAGCGTCTTAGTTTTAAGTGCTTTCGAAGTTCTCAGGAAGTATGACGGGGTTGCTTCCATAGATATTAACTCGAACATGGCTAGCAACGTGTTTCAAGCACTGCACGACGTCATTGAGCTGTGGGTGCATAAGGCTGTGGGAGGTAACCCGCCAAGGTGGGTTGTTGAGGGCTTAGCGAGCGCGTTGTCCTTGGAGGCCCTCCGGAGGCTGAACCCACCTTGGTTTGAGGAGGTCTGGGGGGAGTTACTGAGTAGGGGGTGTGTCGGGTTTGAGGAGCTCCTTGAATGGAGGTACCCTGTAGACTTAGGGGGCTCCGGTGTGAAGGTTCTTAAGGCTACCGGGGAAGGAGCGGTTAAAGCTGTTGAGGAGGTTGTGAAATCATTAAGCAGCTCACTCTCACTCGACTTACTCGCACATATACGGGGTGAGGATTCTAAGTATTATGTGACCTCAGCACTAATACTTTATGAACTTGGCAGGTTCGTAGGGTTTAATAAGCTAGCTAAGTTTGAGGTGAGCATGGATGAGCTCAAGGAGCGTGCTAGGGAGGTCTACGGAAGGGTGTGCGGTGAGGTTAAGTAACGTTCACTTCCGCCTTCTTAAGGGTGTGAGCACGTGTATTGGTTCAGGAATCACAGTCATTGCAGGGCCCAACGGTTCGGGCAAGACAACGCTCCTCAAACTAATTTCCGGTTTAGTGAGGCCGTGGTGCGGTGATGTAACGGTTCTCGGTATGCCGGCGTTTAAGGCAAGGCTTAAAGGCTTAGTTACCGCCTCACTGAGCCCGCCAGTACTTGACAACGCATCCTCGGTTAAGTCATTCCTGAACCTGCACTTAAGCCTCTGCCGTGCTGAGCACGGATTCGCTGAGGAGGTAGCCAAGGCCCTCAAGATCGGTGAGTTCATTAATGAGAAGATACTCAAGCTGTCTAGCGGGCAACGCAGGCGAGTGGATCTCGTCAGGGCTATCTCATGCCTGCGGGAGGGAGGGGTCCTAGTGCTTGATGAGCCTTCAGAAGGCTTAGACGGTGAGGCGCGGAAGGCGCTAGTTAACGTACTCAAGGAGGTGAGGAGACGGGCGTCGGCAACGATCATAGCCACTCATGACTACAAGTTCGCTACGGAGCTCTCCGAGGTTGGTGTGTCTCACTACCTATACCTCGATAGTGGTGGATTAAGTAAAGTTAGTTTCGAGGACGTTAGGGCGCTGGGGAGGGTTAGCGGGTCGGGGATTAAGGTGGTTGTGAAGGCCGTGGTTAGGGGCGACATACCTGTTAAGGCGTTGAAGAACATTGACGGCGTTAAAGACGTCAAGTGTAGGGTGGATGTTGACTGGGTTCTGCGGAGGTTGGGTCTTGACGGCTTGGCTGGGGCACCTGTGGTGCTGGGTTCAGGTGGTGGGGGAGTTAAGGATCTTAAGGTTCCTCCGGGTTTCGAGGTTCTGCGCTTGGCTGAGGCACAGGTTTTCCTGGAGGTTCGGCTGAGTAGCTTCAACTCACTACCCGATGTCCTTTCCGTAATACGTGAGCGTGGAGAAATCGTTGACGTGCGTATCGAGGGGTGAGGGAATCATTAGGGCGGTGCTGACCCTCACGGCTTTCTTCGTGCGTAGGAGCCTAGAGGGTGCCCTAGCCACGCTCCTCTCCCCCCTAATAGTTGCGGTGACAGCCATAACGATCCTCCCGAGAATGCTTAGTGAGGCGTATGGACGCGCGGTCGCACTCTCAATACTATCCGGCTACATACCGTTGCTAGCCATACTCGCGTCACTTCCCTTGGCTATGGTGGCCGTGATAGAGTCATCTAGCGGTGCGCTAGCCCACCTCCTGCTGGCTCCAGTAACCCCGCTACGCATAGCTACCGCGAGGGTGCTGTCGCTAACGCCCTTCACGGTCTCAGTGGTCCTAGTCGGTGTGGCGCTCTCAGAAACCCTATACGGCTTCCCACCACCTAAGGACTTAGGGGTTCTGGTAGTGTTAACTATAGTTGGCTCGCTCGGAGTCACGGGCACGGTACTCACCGCCTCTCACCCATTCCGTAACCCTCAGTTCGCCGGGATAGTGGCGTCAGCCCTAGTGATACTGTTCGAGTACCTATCCCCTGTCTACTACCCAGCTAGCGCATTACCTGTGCCACTAAGGCAGGCCGTGCTGACCCTAAACCCGTTGGCAACCCTAATGGAGTACTTAAGGGGTGACCTCTCCTTAAGCACAGCCCTCCTCACGGTGCCGGCGTCAGCAACCCCATGGCTATTAATCGGGGTAGCGCTACTGGCTAGGAGAATGAATACGCAGTTCTAGGCACCACCCCATCACCGGTTCCGCAGTGTAACTACTCATTAGTCAACCCCACAACACAGCAGCCTTACTAGTTGCGTTGAGGTGTGTAGGCGGCTTGTCATGTACGGGGGTGCTACGCCATGGATTGGTTGGGTGTTGGTTATGGAGGTTAGTTGGGCTTGATGCCGATTACGTAGTAGTTTTTTCTTGGGAGGCCCTTCCTTCCCGGCGCTGCGTACGTCCCTGACTCCACCACCTTGAAGCCTGCTTGGCGCACGTCATTAACTAGTTCCTTGAGCGAGTATAGGTGGTACTCCCTGCATACGTGCCCTTTCTTAGAGCACCTCACGACGTCCCATGGCGTCTCGGACTGCTTGAGTGCGTAGCGTATGAGTCCTTTAATCAGTAGTGGTAGGAGCCTCACCTGCCACCTAGCCCAGACAGCTATTAGTGCGGTGCCTCCCCCCTTAAGTATCCTGAAGGATTCCTTCAGTGCCTCAAGTCTTGCCTCCCTCCCCACGACGTGATGCAGTGACGCAATCATTAACACCGCGTCAACGCACCCGTCCCTCAGCGGCGTGTGCGCCATGTCGCCGCAGACACCTAACGGGATGCCCTCCCTGACCTCGGTGAGGGCCCTAACCACCATGGTGGGTGATATGTCCAGGAGTACTGCGGCGTTCGCCACACCCTCCCTCATTAGGGCGTCGGCGTTGTGTCCGGGCCCGCAGCCTAGGTCAGCCAGCAATGCTTTCCCCTCACTCAGGCAGCAGTACTTACCCACCTTAAACACTATGTCCCAAACACCCCTCCTGTACCCTGAGGCAATGGATTCATACCCTAAGTCGCTAGGGTTACTCACGGCGCTCTCCTCAGTTAATTCATTAATCATTAAGATCATTAAGTTAAGGTAAAGCTATTTACCCGCGCCACCCTTACTGTGTGGGGTTTAAGGTGGCTCTGTTCAGGTACCCGAGGAGGACGCATTACTGCGGACTGCTGAGGAGGGGGCACGTGGGTTCCGAGGTGATCCTTAATGGGTGGGTGAGTAGGGTTAGGAGATTCGGTAGGCTCATCTTCATGCTCGTCAGGGACGAGACTGGGGTGGTGCAGGTAGTTGTCCCGGCCAAGTCACCGGCCTTCAGCGTGGCTAGGGAGGTCGGGCCTGAGTACGTCGTCGCTGTTAAGGGCGTGGTGAGGGCCAGGCCGGAGAACCAGGTGAACCCGGAAATGCCTACCGGTGAGGTTGAGGTGGTTGCTGAGGAGGTCGTGGTCATTAACGAGAGTAAGCCCTTACCAATACCCATACATGACGAGTCATTAATGGCGACGACGTCGGAGCAGGTGAGGCTGAGGTGGAGGTACTTGGACCTACGCAGGGAGGTCATGGCTAGGAACCTAAGGTTCAGGCACGCGGTCGTGAGGGCGTTGAGGGAGTTCTTCGACTCTAAGGGCTTCGTGGAGGTCGAGACCCCCTACCTAGCGAGGAGCACCCCCGAAGGCGCTAGGGACTTCCTAGTCCCTTCAAGGCTCCACCCAGGGAAGTTCTACGCACTGACCCAGTCCCCCCAGCTCTTCAAGCAACTCCTAATGATAGCGGGCCTAGGCAAGTACTACCAGGTCGCTAGGTGCTTCAGGGACGAGGACCCGAGGGCGGATAGGCAGCCGGAATTCACTCAATTCGACCTCGAGATGTCGTTCGTAACGCGTGAGGACGTCATGGGCATCGTTGAGGAGGCCATGAAGCACCTATTCAAGAAGGTTATGGGTAAGGAACTCGAAACACCGTTCCAGAGGATCTCTTGGGCGGAGGCCGTCGAGAAGTACGGAACCGACAAACCTGACCTCAGGTTCGAGGCCACGCTGCGCACCGTGACGGAGGAGGTGAGCCCCTACATGGGGGTCGGTGAGGGTGAGGTGGTCAGGGCCCTAACCCTCCAACTACCCGGTGAGAAGCCCGGCAAGCAACTCAGGCTGGTGAAGAGGATGGTCAAGGACTTCATGGAGGCGAACAGGGTAGGGAAGTACGCTTACGTGGCGCGGATAGGTGGCGGAATCGCCAGCAACCTAGGTGGTGAGGCCGGCAAGGAGGTCGCCAAGGCCTTATCACTCACTAACGGTGAGGTAGCGGTCATCGCGGCGGGCCAGTACCTGAGGGTGTCTGAGGCCTTGGGCGACCTCAGGAACGCCCTCGGCCGCGCGCTAGGCCTGGCCAAGCCCGACGAGTACGTCTTCGCTTGGGTGATTGATTTCCCGCTCTTCGAGCTTGACGAGGAGACCGGCCGGGTCGTCCCGAGGCACCACCCATTCACTTCCCCCATGCCTGACGACATACCTAAGCTTGACGAGGATCCCCTCTCCGTAAGGGCGCAGGCATACGACCTCGTCCTGAACGGGTACGAGGTAGCTGGGGGCTCAATAAGGATCCACGACAGGGGGCTCCAAGAGAAGGTACTATCCATGATGGGGTTAAGTAAGGAGGAAATGACGGAAAGATACGGCTTCCTACTCGAAGCCCTAGAGTACGGAGCACCGCCACACGGCGGCATAGCCATAGGGCTCGACAGGCTCGTAGCCGTACTCCTGAACGAGGAATCCATAAGGGAAGTAATAGCGTTCCCCAAGAACAAAGACATGACGGACCCACTAACAGGCGCACCATCAAAGCCACCAAAGGAATACCTCGAAGACCTATCATGGCTTAAAGTAGTCCCTTAACCCTTGAAGGAGGGATTATCAACCAGGGCTATCCCCGGTGAAGTGGGAACTAACCCTAGATTCTTACCTGGATTTAGAGTTGCAACTCCACTCTTCAGGGAGGACAGTCTTTATGTAGGGGGTATTTGTGTGGCGGGCCCGCCGGGATTTGAGCCCGGGGCCTCCGTGTTCGAAGGCCTGCACTTAAAACTAATGTCCCAAGATAATGATAATGTTTTGGGAGAGATAAGTATAGTTTTTCATACTAGCTGTTCAAAATGCTTTGGGATTTTTCACAGACTTACCATGTACTATCAACGGTGCAATTAACCACACGCCTTGTGCTTCGGCAACTATTTGATAGAATTAATATTACACTGTGTCCCTTAGTGAGCTCCCATATCTGCTTTTTATGTTACAACGATTACTCCTTCAACAGTTTACCACCCCATGTTATCCCAACATATTCAATGAGGGCAGAAAAGAATTATGGCGAAGCGTGGTGCATTTATCCCAAGTATTTGTGCGTTTTCGTTGATACGAACGCTGTTATTATTAATATTGAGTCAGCATTTTTCCTATAGATCACGACTAAGACTCTATCATTGATTTTCTTTATGCATTTATAAGTATCCTCTTCTAGCAGGGTTCTGTCGGGGTTTTCAAGACATTCTTCAACGAGTTCTTTATCAATACCTCTTTGCTTCATACGTTCTAATGCGTGGAGAGTGTAGCGTATTTTCAAGCTTCAGCCACCAAGGCCTCAGGCCCCTTCAACACTAACTTTGAGAAATCGAGCCTCCGCTTTGAAAACCATAACACTTCAATTCCAACTATATCGCCTTTTTCGTTATAGTCCACAATAACTCCTGGAGCTACCTCGTCAGAGTCCGCTATCTTGTCGTCTCTAAGCTTTACATAGAGCGCATCGCCAACGCGGTCGTATTTTATTATAAACTCCATGCTAGGACACCAAGTTATTACATGCCTCAACAGCCTTATATAATTGAGTCACTTTACTTTAGGAACCAGGTATTACTAAGAAGGTAGTGTAGAAAAGAAAACATTAATAGGGCGGGCCCGCCGGGGTTTCTAGCCCGTGTCCCCTGCGGCTCCGGAGGCCGGCACTTACAAGGAAGCGTCCCACTATTCAATGATATTCTGGGACAGATACGTATGGTCTTCATAATCTATTATCTAGATATGTGGGATAATGGGCTTGAAATTTACACTACTTTAAGCTTCAGCCTAATGTGATTAATATTATTGTAGCGAGATATGATCTTATTGAAACTGAAGAATTCATAAGGAAGAACTCATGAATGTCATGAAGCTTACTTAGGTTACGTTACTTAAGTAAAGTTAATTGTATTGAGTACTAAATGCTCTGAACTCGCTGTCTGACATATTCAAGTATTGCTCTCAATGTATCCTCCATGGTCTCCTTAGGCTTGAAGGGGCACACACTATGTTGGGCTCCCTCATGGAAGTGATGCGGAAATGTCTCCAGCCCTTTCAACACTCTATGAGCGGCATTATCCCACCGATAAACCGTATCGTCAAGGTGACGACGCTCCCAATGAAGAGCATACCTACATGGAATTCTCCTACTAAACCATACATCAAGGAAGCTACCATCAACAATATGTAAGCGAAGCCTGTCTCTTTTAATTTCAGCATGTTCTATGATGTCTGGAAACTCTTCCTCAGCTATACGGGCTAGCCTAATATATAGCTCATCTATATCCCTACAGGCACCACTGCTCATTTCTCCTCTAGCTCCCTTAGGATCTTCTTTAGCTCTCTCTCCCTGTGCTCTAGGTAGTCGAGTCTAACAATATCATCGTGGGCGATGGTATCGTCTATGGTTCCCTCCTCAACCTTTCGCCATAGCTCACTGAACTCCCTTACACCGTATCGCGCCAGGATCAAGATCTTCTCTGCCCTAACACGACGTAACTCCTCATGAATAAGAGCACGAAAAGCTCTCCTCTCAACGTCCTTGACGGTAATCCCTAGTACACGTGCAATACTCTCGATGCTGGCCATGAAGCACTCCCATGCAAAATAGGGCAAATCAATCTAATATTGTTTCTAGTTTCCAAGAACTCTGGACAAACTACAGTTAAGAGACCTTAAAAAGAAAAGGGTTTATAGGTGGTGGGCCCGCCGGGATTTGAACCCGGGGCCTCCGGCTCCGAAGGCCAGCACTTATAGACCAATGTCCCGGTATTTGATGGTAAACTGGGACACTTAAGTAAA
>Ga0256833_1003657_pt1 | contig 10494 bp, 17 predicted proteins | sample 356284metaG_FD_190535 | JGI IMG/M metagenome (GOLD analysis project Ga0256833, IMG submission 190535) | Hydrothermal vent microbial communities from Mid Atlantic Ridge, Atlantic Ocean - 356-284 | ecosystem: Environmental > Aquatic > Marine > Hydrothermal vents | place: Atlantic Ocean: Mid...
CCTTTAAGTAAGGGATATACATTGCGCCTGTAAGCTGTCCGCTTTCTGTGGAGAAAGAAATAGAGTAAGTATAACAGCATATATCTCTTAAATTTGTTACCACTTCTTAGCGAAAACTTTATATACCAGTTTCGCACATTTTTCTCTAAAATTGTCATCACCAAAAAGTGAAAAGAGGTGATAAGCATGCGCATAGGAGGCGGATTTAAAAGGCTCGCACCCGAAAGACCAATGGTAATAAGGAAAGGTAATGTTGTTGAGGTTTGCTACTTTTATCAAGGCATGGGCGAGTGTTTTGGTGCACGTTGTTATTGGCTGAAGATCGGGCGCTGCCCTATATATGAAAGACTTTATGGAAAGAAAAGAGAAGCTAAAGCGAAATAGCCTCCTTTTCGGTTTCTATTTTTATTATTTTTCCGAGAGCTTTTGGCGGCAATGGTTTTGAAAACCTAACTCTTACAGCACCAGAATTTCCGTGAGGGCCAACAACTTTACCTCTCCATTCATTACCCTTTTCATCTACCCATATAGCGTATTTTCCAACAAGATTTCGTGCTTCATTTCGAGTTTTTATTCCAGGAATAATTACTATAGCCTCCTTTGTGTACTTAACCCTGTAATTTGATACAATTCCCTCCATAGCACAGCTTGAATAAAAGAAGAAATATAAAATTTATCCAGAACAACCAAAATATGAACATTTTACAAATTCCATACACGCCGAGAGATTTAAACGAAGAAATTAAGGAAGAGCTCAAAAAAGTTTGCAAGAAATTGAGAAAAAGAAACGGAAAATTGGTAAATGGAGATGAATACGAGTTAAGCGAGGGGTGTTATTATCGCGGTATGCTAATGGGCACATTTGTGTTTTCCCTTTATTTTTTCAAACCCTCTTACTTATGTTCGAAAGAAGGAATGAGAATTTTCGTGGCAGATAACTTCGAGGATGCGCAATCTCTCCTACTATTACAAAAGGTTTCGAAGAAAGAGTAAAACGAGAAACTGGATGGAATATTCCAAATGGTGGTGCATTGGTAGTTGAAATTCCTAAAGATAGAGTTAAGAAATCTAGAATGCCGCCTGAGTTGAATCAACCGGGAATAATTATCGAGGATGTCCTATGCAAAGCTATTACTGACAATTGTAAAGAATATATTGTCGAGGAACTAGGAGCTAAAGAGGATTCTTTTGTATGCAAGGCGCTTTTTGATGAGTACCAGAAGAAGTATATACCTTTGTAACACCAAAATGTATATTATGGAGAGTTTACAAAAACCGAGAGAAGGGATTGTGGAATTTTATGCATATATCTCGCAAAAAGTTTCTTCAGATCTTCAAGTTTTTTATAATCCTAGAATGGAATTTAACAGAAACTTTTCTGTCTGTGCAGCAAATGTGCTGTGTAGAAAAAGAGAAAATGTTAGTATTTGCGATGCTCTTTCTGCAAGCGGAATAATGGGTTTGCGCTACATTTGCGAGGTAGAGAATGTAACTGAAGTCTTCTTCTGTGATAAAAATCCAGAAGCTATAAACCTAATATCCCGAAATCTGGAACTTAACGGGTTTAAATTCGTGAAGAATGAGCATGGAAAAAGGATTTTTGAAAAAAACGGAAAAAGGGCTATAGTTATAAAAGAAAACGCACTTAGAATGCTTTCTACAAACATTTTTACAGGCGTTGATTTAGACCCTTACGGGACACCTGCTCCTTTCTTGGATAGTGTTGCAAGAGCAACTTACTGGAAGGGTTTCGCCTTCATAACAGCAACAGATACAGCGGCCCTTACAGGCTCTTCTCCAAATGCATGCTTAAGAAAGTATGGAATATTTTCCTCAAGAGTTTGCTTTTCAAAAGAGCTTGGAGCACGCATTCTTTTAAGCGCTGTTATAAAGGCTTTTGCAATACACGGTAAAGCGTTTTTACCAAGAGCCGTGCTTTACCATGAACATTTTTACCGCGTTTTTGGAGAAGTTTTACCAAGGGAAAGTGAGATTACTAAACTGATGAAGAGGTTTGAGATTATTTCTTACTGCGAAAAGTGTAAGAGGTGGTTTGAAGAACCACGCGAAAAGTGTGCATGCAATGAAAAAACAAAAACGATAGGTCCTCTCTATACGGGGAGTATTTTAGATAAAGGATTCTTAAATGAGCTTTATATAGAACTTGAGAAGCGTGGTTTTGAGAAGGAGAAAAGAGTTTGTAAAACAATGCTTGAAGAAGCTGAAATAACCACACCTTTTTACTACAATTTGCATGAGTTTTGTTCTGCTCTTAAAATAAACCCGCCGAAAATCGAGAGGGTTATCGAAAATCTTAAAGCCCTTGGTTTCAAAGCGAGTAGAACACACTTTGACGCACTTGGAATAAAAACAAATGCGGATTGGCACGCCTTTAAAGAAATTCTTCTTTCAACTGAATGAGGTGAGAAACCACGCGATCTATTTGTCTTCGTTGCAAAGGGGCAAAAAAGCTTTGTGGAAAAAGCTACTGCCCGCTTTATGTTGCTTTGAGTAGAGTAAAGAGTGTTGCAAAAACTCTGAAAAAAGAAATTTACTCCCAAACACCGCCTTCTGTTTTTGTTGGAAGAGAAAACTATCCTCGTGTTTTCACAGGACCGCTTTTATTGGCCTGCGAAAATACGCTTGCTCTTAAAACGCCTAAGGAGTGGTATGGCCACAGTTATCATGAAATACTTGAAGCATGTTCTTCGCTTTTGAGAGTCAAGAAAAAAGTTGATGTTCGCTATCCTGAAAAAATAAGAGAAAGTGTTAAAGAAATAGCACTTTCAGAAAAACCCGTTTACATTGAAGCAAAGTTTTCAAAACTCTTCGCTTTGCCAAAATTCAGCGCGTTTTTTCATCCGATTGGAATGAGCGGAAAACTTGAGAAGATTGCTGTAGCGAGCAATCCAAAGGTTTCGCAGAAAGTGGAAAAAATACTGGAAGATGAGCTTAAAGCAAGCACACAGGCTATAATGCTTTATGAAAAGGGTTATGATGTTTATGAGATTTCTCGATTTCTCTCCGCTGGATGTATGGGTATTGAAAAGCGCATTGTTCCAACAAGATGGAGTATTACGGCAGCAGATGATGTGATTGCAAACTACCTTCGGGAAAAGATACTCAAATTTCCAGAGATAAGTGAGATTCTTGTGTGGAGTAACGAGCACTTAGATAATCATTTTGAAATACTTTTTATTCCTGGTTCGTGGAGATTTGAACAATTCGAAGCATGGTTCCCTGGAAGCTATTGGTCTATGCACAGGTTTTCAATAACAGTTGAAAGAGAATCATTTAGAGGGAGAACAAGTTATGCAGAAGAGCAGGGCGGTGGATATTACGCTGCGAGACTTGCAATATGCGAGCAGCTTGTTAAGATGAAAAAGCAGGCAAGCGTTGTTGTTTTTAGAGAAATTTACAAGGGCTACGTAATTCCTGTTGGTGTTTGGGAGATAAGAGAAACTATAAGAAAAGCTTTCGAAAAATCAGCAGAAAAATTTTCCAGTATATCTGAAGCGCTTAAGGCAATCTCTCAAAGGCTTAGAGTGCCGATTGAAGAATATGTTAAAAGAAGCTCTATTCTCTCGCAGAAAACTCTTTGGAATTTTTAAATGTTGCTTATCATTACTTTCACTTATGAAGCCTTATGATTGCTTACTCATAAGGGTTTCCGGTGAGCTTTCGCTGAAATCGGAACAGGTAAAACCAAGGTTTTTTTCAAAGCTTGTAAGCAATGTTAGAAAGGCTCTTGACAGGGAAAATGTAAAGTACAAAATAGAAACAAATCCAAGTAGGATATTTGTTTATACAGAAGAAATAAAAAATGCTTTGAGAAGCGCGATAAAGGTTTTTGGAATCAGTTCAATTTCTCCCGCTTGGACTTGCTTTTCCGACCTTGATGAAATGAAGGTTCTCGTTACGGATATAGCGATTGAAAACCTTAAACTTGTTTCCTCGAAATCCTTTGCGCTTCGCGTTAGAAAGGCAGGGAGGCATAAAAAGTTCTCGCTCCGCATGATAGCAGAAGAAGTAGGTGCGGCTGTAAAAAGAACAACGAATGCAAGCGTTAACTTGAACAACCCTAATGTTGAGATTTTCATAGAGTGTAGATCGAGAAGAACCTATGTTTTTGTGAAGAAATACAAAGGCGTTGGTGGATTGCCGCTTGGAACAGGAGGAAGAGCACTTGCACTTGTTTACACACCAGAAGATGTTGTAGCAAGCTGGTTCATTATGCGCCGCGGAGTTGAACTCAGCGTGCTAACGGATAACGAAGAATACGAGCAAATTTTGAGAAGCTGGCACATAGGTGGGAGGATGAAGGTAAAGTACATGAGTTTTGAAGAGGCTAAGGAATACGCGAAGAAAATGAAGTACTCAATTGTAAAAGGTTCTGTATCTTCGCAACTTTTACCTTTCTCAAATTACCCTGTTTTTAACCCTATAGTTTGTTTTTCCAAGAAAAAAGTTGAGAAAATGTATGAAAAAATAAAGAAATTTTCTAAACCTTTATAGCCTCTACAGGACAGGCCTCTGCAGCTTCTTTAACACATTCTTTGCTTGTATCTGCTCCTTCCTTTACTTGTGCTTTTCCATCGCTACCAAGTTCAAAAACATCTGGGCAAAGTGCCACGCAAGAACCACAGCCTATGCATTTTTCCTTATCAACCTCTACCATGGTCGACACCATTTTCTATTTTCTTTCAGGTTTTTAAATAGTTTCCCGTTTAACCTTAAATCCATGAGAAAGTTTTGTTATAAGTGCGGAAAGATTACTGAAGAGCTATATGATGGTCTTTGTAGGGAGTGTGCAAAAGGTATAGGTAGTGTTGAAAAGCCTATTATAGAAATTTTCATTTGCTCCGAGTGCGGAAAAATTAAAGAGGGTAAACTCTGGAAACAAACAAGCATAGAAGCTTTTGTTAGAAGAAAACTGAGAGCGAAAAAAGTTGACATTAAAAAATGTACTGCGGTAATGCAAGATGGGGGAACGGTAGAATTCGAGGTGAAAACAAAGTATATGCTCTGCGATACCTGTGTTAAAATACTCTCTGGGTATCATGCAAGCGTTCTTCAACTTCGCGGATTCAGCGAAAGCGAAATTGCTAAAATTCTATCGTGCACAGAAAACCTCGGGAAGGATTTCTTTATAGAAGAAACAAAACACGGTATAGATGTAAAGTTTATTGAAAAACCAGCAGCAGAAAAAGTTGCGAGAAAAATAAAGAGAATGTTTAAAAAAGTGAAAATCATAAAATCATGTAAACTCATAACTGTTAAAGATGGGAAACGCGTATATAGAAATTTCCTCTCGGTGAGGAAGCTTGAAGAAAAGGAATGAGCTTAGTCCGGAGGAAGAGATTGCAAGAACGAGAATTCCAAACAAGGAAGAGGGCGAGCTGCTAGCTGTAGTAACAGAAATGCTTGGAGAAGGAAGAATGCGAGTGGAATGCGAGGATGGAAAGGTTAGAATAGGAAGAGTTATAGGAAAATTAAGAAAAAGAGTCTGGATAAGAGTTGGTAATCTTGTATTAGTTAAACCCTGGGTTGTTGAAGGGGATAGGAAGTGCGATATAATTCACCGATATACCCCAACACAGGCAAACTGGCTGAAGAAAAAAGGTTATGCACAGAATCTGGAGTTTTGAATTCCAGAATTTATTTCAATCGCTTGCTCATGTAAGGCCCTTCTCTTTCATAACCGAGTTTTCTGAAGTACTCTCTTACTCCTATTCCTGAAATTACCACAACCTTTTTGCATGAAAATTCTTCTTTGGCTATGCGTTCGGCCTCTTCCATAAGCTTTCTTCCATATCCCTTGTGCTGGAAAGCTGTGTTAAGCTCAGGTGTTTTACCTATGTCAACTTCTTGTCCATAAACGTGAAGCTCCCTTACTATTGCTGTATCATTTGTGATTTCCTTTCTGAAAGGCTTGTAAGGAATTCTCAGTCTTAACAAACCTATGAGTACATCTTTCTCAACATCTTCAAAACTCAGAAATATTTCTTTGCCCTTAGATGCTTTGTAATCGTATCTACAGAGCTCTATTTTTTCTGGAAAAACACCTTCTCTCGCTCTATATCCTACTTCTCTGCACCTTATGCAATTGCATACCATTCCACGTTCTTTCATATAAAGCTTTATCAAATGGCGCAAATCGCTTCGTGTCGCACCCGCGATTATGTGCTCTTTAGCTATTGCGCGCATAACTCTTGGTATACGCACGTATTTTGGTACCATACTCTTTAGCTTCGCTACAACTTCTATTGCCTTTTGCGTATCATAAGGCTCAAACTCTCCTCGTCTCCACAATTGCTCGAGCTCCGTACCTTTTACAACAAGAGTTGGGTAAATTTTTAGTCCATCCGGCCTAAAGTCGGGATTTTCAAAAAGCTCTTTGAACATTTTAACATCCTTTTTCGGTTTGGAAAAAAGCCCCGGCATGAAATGGTAGTAAACTTTATAGCCCGAATCTTTTAGAAGCCTTGTTGCTTCAACAACTTCTTTTACTCCATGTCCTCGCCTAGCCTTTTTAAGAACATCTTCATCAAGGCTCTGAACACCTATTTCAACTCTTGTACATCCAAGCATGAGGAGCTCGTTTATTTCATTTTCTCCACAGTAATCTGGACGTGTTTCTATTGTAAACACGACGCATCTATGCTTTGCTTTTTCATTTATTTCTTGTGCCTCCTCCAGAGAACAAGCATCAATTCCATTAAAAGCATCGAAACAACGTTTCACAAACCAAATTCTATAATCTTTTGGATATCCGAAGAAAGTACCGCCCATAACTATTAGCTCACACTTGCTCGTTGCATGTCCCATTGCTTCATAAACCTTTAATCTTGCAATAACCTGCCTGTAAGGGTCATAGTTATGGCGCATTGCTCTAACTACCGGAGCAGATTTTTCTGTATAACTGTTTGGAGAATTTATGCTAGGGCAGTATATGCATTTCCCATGTGGACATGGACAAGGCTTCATCATTACAGCAACCGGCGTTACCCCAGAGATTGTACGTGTAAGCTTCTTCACTATCATCACCAAACAAGGCCTTTGTTAAAGAAACATCTTAAAACCCAGCCCACTCTTTAAAACCTTTTAAACTTTAAATAGGTTTTTCTCAAAAATACTTTATCCCCCTTAACCTTCACTCGCGGTGTAGGGGTGCTCCGCTATGGCTATACTGAGAAAAAGTGAAATAAAGAAAATGGGTGAAGAAGAACTTAGAAAAAAGCTAGATGAATTTAGAGTTGAAATAATGAAGCTTAATGCTCAACGTTATGTAGGGGGGAGCATAAATCCAGGCAGGCTTAGGGAACTTAGAAGAACAGTTGCAAGAATACTCACGGAGCTCAACCTCCGTGCTGGAGGTGAAAGGAAATAGAAGTATGTAAGCGCTGTGGTTTACCAAAAGAGCTTTGCATTTGTGAAGCAATAGAAAAAGAGACAGCAAAAATAAAAATATACCTTGAAAAGAAAAGGTACGGAAAGAACATGACAATAATCGAGGGTATTTCCAAGGACATGAATCCTAAAGAAATCCTGCGTAAACTCAAGAAAAAACTTGCGTGTGGAGGAACATACAAGAACGGTAGACTTGAACTGCAGGGAGACCATAGAGAAAAGATCAAAAAACTCCTTCAGGAGTTTGGGTTTACGGAAGAGCAAATTGAAGTGATAATTTAATGATTATACCTAAAAACATAATCCACCACGAACTAATAGGTTTGGAAGTTGAAGTAATTGAAGCAAAAACAAAAACACAGAAAGGTATAAAAGGTTTGGTGGTAAATGAAACAAAGCATATGCTGTGGATAGAAACGCAAAAAAGCGTGAAAAAAATCCCGAAAAAATGCACAAAATTCCTCTTCGCCCTTCCAGACGGAAAAAAAGTAATCGTGAGTGGAGATGTACTTGTTGCAAGACCTGAAGAAAGAATAAAAACAAAATCAAAAAGGTGGTGGTAATGTCTGCTCGAAATATAGGAGTTCCTGCAAAACCGCCTGAAAAAGAATGCAACGATCCGAAGTGTCCATGGCACGGCACACTTCCTGTAAGGGGAAGAATGTTTGTTGGAAGAGTTGTTTCTGCAAAGACTCATAAAACAGCAATAGTGCAGTGGGATTACGTGCATTATGTCCCGAAGTTTGAAAGATATGAAAGGAGAAAAACAAAAGTCGCTGCGTACAATCCAGAATGCATTCATGCAAGAGAGGGAGATATAGTCAAGATAATGGAATGCAGACCTCTTTCAAAAACTAAATCTTTTGTGGTTATAGAGGTCTTGAAAAGGGCACATGAACAAAATTAAATTCGACATAAAACGAATATTTGTTCACAAAGTATAGAAAGGTTTAAAAGATAGAACCCCGTATTTTACAGGGTTATGAGCATGTATTGGGGGAAGGTCATAGAAAACAACAAGATGAAAGAAGATGTACACGTGCTTAAAATTCGTTTTGACGGCATAGAAAATTTCTCTTATCTCCCCGGTCAGTTTGCCATGCTCTCTCCTAACGGCACTTCTCGCGCATACTCCATTGCAAATGCTCCAAACTACAAATACCTTGAATTCTGCATAAGAAAAGTTCCAGGAGGGAAAGTTTCTCCCGTTCTATGCTCACTTAAGGAAGGTGAAACACTAAAAATTTTTGTGCCATTCGGAGAGTTTACATTACCGGAAAAAATAGAAAAAAATCTTGTTTTCATATGCACAGGAACAGGAATAGCTCCTATAAAGGCCATGATTGAACACGTTCTCAACGAAAAGATATACAAAAAAGTTAACGTTACGCTTGTAAAAGGTGCTTTAAGAACGGAAGATGTTCTTTATCCAGAACTTCTAAAAGAATGGTCGAAAAAAATAAATGTACAAATTACCAACGATTTGTTTGGATATATTCGCTATAATGCTAATTCTGTTCGCTCTTCAACAGTTTTTGTGTGTGGTTCTCCTAAAATAGTTCTTGGCGTTATGGAAGAATGCGAAAAAATAGGGTGCAAAGATGTAAGATATGAAAAATGTATACTAAACCAAAATGCTATAAAACTTTCTCAGCTTTCTCCCACAGGGAATTAAACATGTGTTCAAATATACCCGCTGCATATTCTGAGCTTACCCAAATTGCCGTGTCCTGAAGTGGGTGTATTTCATGGTCTGTCAGCGAAACAAGTACATGCTTTCCGTCCACTAGGAAAAACCTTCCAATTTTGGGTTTCTCTGTTGAGAACTTTCTTAACTCACCAATTTTACCCAAATTTTCTGCGAGCTCTGGATCAACAGGCTTGTGAGTTATCATTCTTATCTTCACACCTTTACTGGAGATTTTTCTTAAGAAGTGTCCGTAAGCATCGTGTATTTCTTTCAAAATTTCGGGTGGTGCGAGAATAGAAATGTGCTTCTTTGCCCTTTTGAGAAGACTCTCAAGCTGCTGGTGTAGTATATGTCTTCCTTTCAGCGCACCCGTGAGTTCTCCTGGTTCTACAACTTTCATACCTTCCTTGTAAAGTCTTTCAAGTTCTTTTGTAACATCAGAGCTTTTCAACTCATCTATTTTACTTGCCATTTCCTTTGCGTTTTCAAGAACCTTTTTCTTTGCTCTCTCCAGAGCTTCTCTCGGCTCTACTGCAACATATTTTATTGGTTTGGAATTCTGAATTATAACAAATCCTTTTTCTGCAAGACTTTCGAGCACATCGTACGCTCTTGATCTCGGTATTTTTGCAAGCTCAGCAAGTTCTCCTGCACTTGCAACTCCACGAGAAAGTAATGCCACCCAGAGCTTGCGCTCGTAAAGATTCAAGCCAATTGCTTTTAACGCGTCCATAACCTTTTCAGACACAATCATAGTATCACCTTTTAAATTGTGTTTCTATAAAAAATTTATTTAAAGGTTATTACTTTTTAGTGAGACAATATTGATGTTTGTGAAAACAAAAATTTTTAACAAAAGATGTTTCATAATTTAAAATAATGCGCCGGTAGTCTAGTGGTAGGATACCGGCCTCCCGAGCCGGTGACCCGGGTTCGAAAAGCTTGCTCAAATTTCCCGGCCGGCGCACCATAAGGTGTTTTTGTTGAAGGGAAAAAAGAGAAAGAAGATGTTTCTTGAGAAAAAATGGAAAAAAATAGCACTTGAACGAATAAAAATTCTAGAAGAGATGAAAAGAAAAAAACCAGAGTTTGCAGAACGCTACGAAGAGTTAATAAAAAGAATAAAGAAAAAGTGTAGATTGTAACCTATTTTTACTGTGCGGCCGAGGAAGTAGTTCCTTCAAAAAAGCCTCTTAGTTTTTCTTGTTTTTCTTGTATCTTTTCTTCAAGTTTTTTTGCAACTTTTTCAAGAGATTTTATTCTCACTTCTATTTCTTCAAGTCTTTCCTTAAGTTCATTCACAAGCTTTTCCTTCTTTGTTTTGACAAGAACAGGGCCAACTATTTTGTAAACATTTTCCTCTTCTTCTGTTTTTTCAAGCTCTTCAAGTGCTT
>Ga0256833_1003658_pt1 | contig 10492 bp, 4 predicted proteins | sample 356284metaG_FD_190535 | JGI IMG/M metagenome (GOLD analysis project Ga0256833, IMG submission 190535) | Hydrothermal vent microbial communities from Mid Atlantic Ridge, Atlantic Ocean - 356-284 | ecosystem: Environmental > Aquatic > Marine > Hydrothermal vents | place: Atlantic Ocean: Mid...
TTTGGTACCTCATAACGAGGATGACCAAGAAGGTCCCACCACATATCCCCTCCTGTTAGAATGGTAGCCCGCACATTATTCAACTCCAACACGCTGGCATAAGAAGGAGAAGCACAGCCTCCGTCCGATTTGGATTTTATCGCTCTTGAATGCTTACTATACCAGTCGGGGGGCACAGTCCCAAAAACAGAACTACTTACTATTAACACAAAAAGAAAAAATAAAAATCTGATGTTCATTGTCTTACAATTATAGTATCAATTACATATTGCTAATATATAAAAAATTCTCTAGTTCCAAGCAACCCAAATACTATTTTTTCTCAAAATATAAATTTATGGCAATAGTACTTATCACAGCACTTATCCCGGACAATAATGACCCTATTATTGGAACAATCAAAAACAAATAGAAAATTATTCCTTGGGATAAAGATAACCCTTTATTTTCCCTTACAAACATTATACTTTTTTTCACACTCCAATGCCTACGCTCACTATAATAATCAATAAAAGAAGAACCATAAAAATAAGAAGATATTAAAAATATAATTAATGGAGAAAATATAGCTATTGCCTGCCCCACCAAAGGAATAAAAATTATAATCAATAATAAAATATGCAGAAACATTTCATAAAAAAAGTTCCTTATACCTATAGAAATACCTCTAAACACATCCGACACAAAAAATTTTAAATTAAAAGGATAAGATTGTCCCGTTAGGATTTTTTCCGTTTTTTCTGACACGTAAGATAAAAAAGGAGACAATAATATCAATAACACATATCCGTTTAGATAAGAAAAAAATATGATAAAACTTAATTTAACAAATACCCATATCACACCGCTTAACAATGGCTTTATATAATCGGATAAAAAGAATTTACCCTGCAAAAATGTTTTCAAATGAACATCAACCAATCCAATGAGATAATCAACATAAAACCATCCCACTATAAACAAAAGTATTCCAATGACAACAGGAAACAATAAATACCACCCCATACTATTGGCAAAAGCAAAACTTATAGCCTTAAAATAGTATTTAATTCCTATACCAAAATCTTTTAACACCTTCATATATCGCTATTTCCAAAAAACTTAATATAAAAAAATTGCCCAACTTAATATAAGTTGAGCAATTCAATTTATTTATAAATAATCTTAACTTCTTCTTACAAAGACACTTTTGCCCCAATAGAATGTACACCTTGGAATGGGTTGGTATCTCTATAAGAGTACTCTAAAGAAAAAGTAGAGCCTTTTTCTTTATTCAAAGGTATGTTAATAGAAATACCTGCTGAAGGTCCTGTAAATACAGTAGTTCGTGTATCATAATTAAACAAACCCTTTTCATACACATATCCAACTCTCACCATTATTAGGTCTTTATAACTGTATTCAAGCCCCAAATGATATTGATCTTTTGTAAAAGCGTTAGATGTGAAAGTAGCGGCTACTGTTAAGTATTGTATTCTTTTTACTTCATCGTTTACAGTGTCCAATTCTTGTTGAAAAGGAATAATATAAGCTGCTCCAATTCTCAACAAAGAAGGTAATTCAAAAGCTTGAGAACGTTGTTCCAGTGTTAAATCTTGTCCATCTGCCAAAGTAGCTCTAATAGACATTCCATCTCCTCTAAATCTCATAGGAGGTCCCCAATTCTTCATTGCGATACCAAACACTAAATTATTATCATTTTTCCTATCTAACTTTTTGTTCTTTCCTATGCCAGTAACATATTGAATACCAGCATCAATAGCAACTCCACTTGCTTTTAAATCAGAAATAGATTCGTTTATTATTTTAATATTAGCACCACCATAAATACTATTACTAAATTCTTTCGCATAAGCTACATTTATAATAGTATTGGTAGGGTGGAATGTTCCCAAATTACCTTCCGGCACATCTACCGTAGTAATAGGTATTTCCCCATAATCTACGCTTGTTAAAGCCAATCCTAATACTCCTGTTTCTCCAACTCTTTGAGCAAGCCCAAATGAATAAATACCTATATCAGTTCCTACTAACCAGTTTGTATGAGTAAATTCTAATTCGGTACTATGAGTAAAAGCTAATCCGGCAACATTAAGTTGCAAAGCTTCTACTCCCCGAACATAGGCACTATTGGCACCACCAAATCCTGAACTTCTTGCCCAAGGATTGATTAATAATTCGGAAGCACCGGCTTGGCCTCTACGTTGGTCATTCCCGGCATATACTCCCGTTGCCAAAACCATAATTACGACTAATAATCCAAATATTTTTTTCATAATTTATCAGTTATAAACTTATTAAACATTTATTAATACCCTATCAAGTCCATTGGTCTTAATGCTCCAAACCATTTAACAACCTTTTCTCCAATACCAGGAGCATCTATATGAATAATATACACTCCACTGGCTACTGTTATACCATATTCGTTCTTCAAATCCCAGTCTTGATAAGTTTGTTCACTATCTTTCTTATACCTTCTTACCAGTGTTCCACTTACATTGTATATAGATATAGTGCATTTTTTAGGCAAGTTGATTATACGCACTCTATTATCAACTGCACTTGTTTCATATTCTGAATATCCATAGTAAGGGTTCGGTACCACTCGTATTAAATCCAAAGCATTTTGTGCTGTTTTCAAATCATTATGAACTGCTTCCAATCCCTTGGTACTAAACCTATACATAGGACGGTTACCATTTACAGCATTACTCTTGGCATAACCATTTACACTTTTCCTGTATGGATTTGCCATCCTTATCTTTATTTTTACATCACTCTTAATAAATCCATAAGGATCACTGCTTGTTGCATCCGATGCTGAATTTGCCAAAGGTATTGATACCCATGCTGCATTCGCAAATACTTCACCTATCTTTGTTTCGTCATTAGTTGCTAATTTTTCATAAATGGTTTTACCATAATCATACTCAGGCACATATTTACTGTCAGTAGTCTTAAAATATGGTTTGGCTATCACATAAATATAATGTTTACCACCAAAATAAACATCTCCTGATGCTCCGCCTGTATACCAATACAAATCACTATAAATATCACTTGTAGGATTCCATATCATGTCTCTACCGTTTTCTCCTGGATATTTACTGTCTTCTCCAAATATCATATTTAATCTCAATCCGCTTTCTACATCTATTACATAACCTGGGAACCAGCCCATACCACTATCTGCAACGAAGTTGGAATACTTAGGATTGTTCGGATCACCTATGTTATCGGTTCTTCCGTTTTTATCTACCGAAGCATGACGTCTCAAGTGATACTTTAATGCTCTTCCTTCACTAGGACCGGCTACCAAATGTCCATTTATGGTATCATATTCACATTCTTCCACTACTGGACATCTTGTCCATTTACTCTTATCTTTTGTTATTACCAAATCTATACTTGGCAGACTATAATATAACTTAACTCCATCTTGGACATATAATTGCCTTGCCTTTTCAGGTCTTATTCCATAATGATTGAATGATACATATTCATCTGTAGCAACCATGAAACCAGGAGCCCATGTGCCATTTAATATACCTTCATAATCTTCATTCGGATCAAACCAATCTGTACCTGCAATAAAGTCGTCCCATGGAGAATGGTCTCCAGTATTTTCTTGATGTGTTCCTGCTCTAATCCAGTTTTGAGGTGTATTCCCATCTTGGTCAGGCAAGAAGAATAACCAATTGTTATTAACATCACTAAATTCCATAGAAGCATCTATAAATCCATGTTTATTAGGATTAGGTTTATAACCAAACGCAGTAGTATTTATCACTCTACCTGGAGGAGTTACCTGATATATATTTATTGATATACCATAATTAGGCAATAAAAATTCATTAGGTGCAAAATTCACCCACTGATCACTCCATATTGTATCGCCTTCTACCTCAACATACCATTTAGTTACTTTACTATTATCCGTTACATTATCAATATATCCACTCCATTTAGCAGGACCTGTTGAATAAGTACTATCAAATTTAAGAACAAAATCTTCACCTTTCAAATGAATAGGATCTACCACTTGTACTTTTATAGGTCCATATCCTGCTTTATATTTAATTTCATCTATTTCGTCACCATTTACTATTTTTTCTTCTGTAGTAGGATCCAAATCTATGTAATTGTCTCCATTACCATGACCTTCTACTTGAACAATAGGAGGTTCAGTTCCATAAGTACTATTAAGCACTGTACCATCATCTGTATTTTCAATCTTATGAGGCATTACGGGATAAACTTTTATTTGACCTCCATCTTCTCCTTTTCTTCCTTGTAAATACGGTTTCTTTTGTCCATCTAATGCTTGAGGGTCATTAGGGTCATACTTTTTATATTGGTTATAAGCATACGCCACTGCCACAAAATAATATTGCTTATGATTTACCAAACGTTTGTCACCTGTAGCAAAAGCATCTTGTGTAATCACAAAGCTATGTCGTATTCCTTCGTCAGCACCATTAACCATCTCTCTTGGCACATCATAACCAAGTTGCCCATTAAATTCAAAGTTAATCAACCTTGATACACCATTTTTAATATCACATTGGAATACCAATTTAGCTTTATTTGGATCGTCTATATCATTAACAGAACATGTAGCATCTTTTAATTGGTAAACTTTATAACCTTCAAATTTATAATGTTTATCACATTGTGGTGCATCTAGTGGACAAACAATAAACGGATCTTCTTCATCATATTTTTCTCCATAATTGTTAGATGATGGATTTTGATAATATAAATAAAATACCAATTTTCTATCTAATTCAACAACTTTCATACTTGGGGCATCAGGACCATCCACTACTTTGAAACAATGTTCAAATAAAGCTTGAGCTTTGTCGTCTGCTCTTTGCACAGCGATTACGGATTCCCAAGGGGTACCGTTAGCCCTAGCCCACACTGCTCCTATTGTCAAGTCGTTAACGGCTCCCGGTTTCAAAGTAAACGGACCAGCTGATTGAACAAACCTTCTATCACCTGGACTATTACCTGCCGTAATTTCACTCCAATCACCCTGTTGAACACCACCAGTACCCCATCCACAAGGGTCGGTTGTAGGACTACCTGGGAACATGAAATCTGCAGGAATAGAACCACTATGCCCATCTCCACCAAAGGTCATCCTCACACCATCTTTCCAATAACCTCTCAAATAATTATAATAATCTGTAGCAGTAGAAGGGTCACTTTGAGGACCAGAAGAATTATTGTAATAAACAAATCGTCTCATACCCCATCTTTCATTATCAGGCTTACCATCTCCAAAGTTCAAGCCATTAATACTTTCGTCACAAGCATTTACTCCACCATCAGGAGGTAATCCACTTGCCCCATAGTCACTTCCATCAGGATCTTGATATGGTCCTTCAAAAAAGTCTATCCCTATGGCTGGTGGATGCAATCCATAACCAGTTGGACCATCATCATCTGCATCACCATTATACATATATCCCATTCCTCTACGAACATCACAACCTGTGTAGTCATCAAACGCATTTCCTATATCGGCATCGTTATTTATACCGAAATAACAATTTTCCAAAGTATAAGTAGAACGGTTTATAAGTTCATAATGATAAAAAGTCATATTGTTAAGTTCGTCACTGGTAGAGAAAGCAAACGCTTGAGCCCTGATTTCCATACCAATAGCTTCACCTTTACTTTCATTGTGAACATTTCCCTTGTCATTATAAACCCACCATAAAGTTTCATCTCCATACAATCTGGGAACTCTTTCTTCAGGAGTAGTTCCACAAGGCAAATTACCATCCAAGTCAAAATAAGGATAATCTCCATCCATAGGGTTATAATAACCATCATTATTATTATCATAAAACGGTGCCAAATAATGATCATATCCTTTAGCTTCATCACCATGAGCAGGCCAATTCAATATTATATCAGGTATGGTATAACCTTCATAATCTTCTCCAAGTTCATCTACAGTTCCATTAAGATAAGCATTTATCCATGTTCTAAAACGTGCGACTTCACTTCTTTTTATCCTAAAATGCTTATCATACTTTTCACACTCTTCAGGTGTAGTAGTTCCTCTATTAGGACCTGATACAATTAAAGGACCTGTATAATAATCTGTACCATCTTGACGGTACCTTACGGCACACACTCTTAATTGCCCGTTTACATCTGTTCCACCTATCCAAATACCTCCGAGGAATAATGAATGTTTCCCCGAACCTTTTGGTATTTCATAACGAGGATTGCCTAATAAATCCCACCACATATCTCCTCCGGTATGTATAGTAGTTCTCACATTATTAAGTTCTAACACACTTGAATAAGCAGGAGTAGCACATCCTCCCGTAGATTTTGGTCTTATGGATTTTGAATGATTGGTGTACCAATCAGGAGGCACCGTACCAAAAACATATCCACTTATTATTGAAACAAAGAGAAAAATTAAAAATCTTGTTTTCATATTATTATATTTTTACTTTTTAAAACATTAAAAACTTACTACTACACCAACTCGTGTTCTCCTTGGCAAGGAATACATCCAAGGTCTTTCCAAATACATTCTGTAATAATTTTCGTATGCAACAGGGTCATTTTGTTGTTGTACTGTTTGTTGAAACTGTGCTGTCCCCAATTTACCATCATCATCAGGATTTCCGGTAGTAGAATATACACTTAATACATTTAAATTATTAAATAGATTATCTACTGTTAGGTAAACATTCAAATCAAGTTTCTTTTTATCTTTTCCTTCACCTTTTCCAATATTTATAACAAAACTCTTGTCTATCCTCATATCTACAGTAAGTCTGGACGGCATTCTTGCAGCATTTAAATCTCCTATCAAGCGGTTAGTTACCACATCCCTCTTACTATAAGGAGTACCTGTTCCATAACGAATAGTAAAGTTTGCTCCTGCATTTGCAAATATGTATTTACCAAACACAGCAGGACCTTTGATATTACCCATAAAACGATAGTCTATATTCCCTACCACAGCATGTCTTTGGTCAAAAGACAATGGATATATATTTCTCAAATTAGGTTGGTTATTTCTAACCAAGCTCAAAGCTGTTGTTGCATCGGAACCTGTTCCATCGGCAAATTGCAAAGTATAACTTAGCATCAACTTCACATTATTAGTTCGTCGCAAGTCATAAGTAACCGTAAGACCTTTAACAGTACCAAAGTCTATATTTGAATATGTTATATAATCTACGGGATAAGCACCATATACATATTGCACTTGCGCCATGTTGTTCATTTCCCTATAAAATCCAGAAATCTTCAATGCAGAAACATCATTCAATTTTTGTTGGAACCCTATTTCATAATCTACCGTTTTTTCAGGTTTCAAGTTTGGATTATTTATAGGATTTTGTCCTTGTGATGTTATATAATAATATTGTAACATATTCAAACGAACAGCATCATAAGGTCTTTTTGACAAAATATCATAATGGGCAAAGAACAATGCCACATCAGATATTGGGAAAGAAAATGATATTCTCGGCATTGGAGTAATTTGTGGTTCATAATCTTTAAATGCATCAGGAGTCATTTTTTCATCCGGATTTTTCAAATAAGGATTGAGTTGTGAAGCCAAACTTTTAGGGTCTTTTACCTGAGTACCATCAGCTTTATACCATTTAACAGTAGCAAGGTCTGAACCTGAACGGTATCCCACTATAGAAGTTGGATTGCTCACATTATCTACATATACTACATAATCATCTCCTATATTTGCAGGAAGTTTTGAAAATAAATCAGGTTTAACTTTCTTTGCTTCGCCAACAGTATAAGCATCCCTAAACAAGAACATATCTTTTAGCACCTTTTGGTTTGCATCATATCTATCAACACGCAAACCTATATTAAAAATCAAGTCTTTAAAAGCAAATTTATCTTGTATATAACCTGCAATATAGTTTGGCTCAAATGGAGCTATAGGTCTTGCATATTTACCATATTCATCTTTCTTATAGAAAAAGTCTTCAAAAGATGGTTTGCTTGTAAGTTTCTTCCCATGATGGTCATATCCATAATATGTAACAAGGGAATTACCATTATTAATCAATTCTTCTGCACTAAAATAATCTATCGACAAATCGGAAGGATCATAAGAATCTATATCTATCCATTCTTTACTATTTCGCGGTATTCCTAAATGCTCCCTCATTTTCATATCAAATTCATATTGAGCATCTGCACTATACAATCTATCATACCAAATAGTATCTTGGAATACTCCATCTTTATATACAGGGTGAGGATTGGCAAAATCTAACTGGCTTATATGATAATTTGTATATAATCTCGCAAATGTCCACAATCCAACTGGTGCCAAACTATAAAATCTGTCACTTCTTTGTTCGTATTCAAATCCGTAAGAAATTTCATGACCTTTAAAGTCTCCACTGGCTCTACCAGTAATTCTGAATTGAGTACCATCATAAGATGAGTATCCATTATATTGTGTACCTGGAGCCGCCCACAAACCATAAACTTCAGGAGGTTGGTCACCATTTAATAACCCGCCACCAAATTGTATAAGCTCTTTATTGCTATACAAACCACTATGCAAATCGAACAAACTGTAATATGCTTCCGTATATCTTGCTAAGTCAGCATTCACCTTAGATGGTTCAAAAGTTACTAATGTGTCTTTAAAGGCAGTATTTACCCAGATATCATTACCTTCATATCCTGATACCGTATCGGTATATTCATAAGTTCTTATTTTATAAGTTTTGAACTTACCAACATGCCCATACTCAAAGAAGTTATCTTTATGGTCCGGATCTTGAATTATACTTGTTGTTTTAGAATAATCCAACTGTATTTGATAATAAAAGTTTTTTATCAATTGCTTCTTTTCATCTTCTTTATTTAGAGGCTTAAAGCGTTGAGTAAATCTACCATATACCCTCCAAGAATTATAAATTCTTTCAGGATTATTATTTGTATTAAATAAGGTATAAGAAAATTGGTATAAATTACGTTTAAAAGCATCTATAGAACCTCCAAATGTCAAATTCATATTTCGAGACAAACGGAAATCCATTTTACCTGCCAAATTCAATTCATATTTTGCAATATTTTGTTTTGCTTTTACTTTTTCAAAAGCATCTTCATGCAAAAACTCTGCATTTAAATAATTTACAAAAGCATCACTGGAAGGTTTATAAGGATTTTCCAATAATTGTTGCAAATTGTCATCTTTTACTTTCCAATTACCTATTGCAGAAGGATTATCATCTTTAACATAAGAAATATCTCCAGAAATAAAATATCCAACTAACGGAACTTTTTTCTTTATAGAAGTATCTTGTGGATCTGTCATCATTTTGGAATAAGCAGGACCTGTCATGTTAAATTCCAACAAATTATAATCATAAGGGTCTAAAAAATGAGACGTAACAAATTCCAAACCTCCGTGGGTTTCCTTTGAAGGTCCTTTAGTTGTAATAGAAATCACACCACCGGTAGCATCTCCATACTGTGCTGACAAGCCTCCTGTAATAACAGATACTTGGTCAATAGCACTTTTAGGAATAGAGGAGGATCCCCTTACTTTTACACCATCTATATAATAAACGGTTCCTTCGCTACGAGCACCACGGATACTACCGACTTCTCCATTTTCACTATACACACCACCAGACAAAGTAGCTACAGCAGTAGCTGACCGAGTTGCCATTTTTTCTATTTCTTCAGACGTAGCTGTTCCTCCTGACTGGGTATTATCTCTTTCTATAAGCGGTTTTTTATACTCTCTCACCACTACTGGTTTAAGTTTTTGAACAGCAGCACTTAATTTAAAATTAACAAAAGTTATTTTTCCTGGTGACACTACAACATTATTAACCTGTTCCGAGCGATATCCCATCATTAACGCACGCACATTTGCACGTCCTGCTGCCACAGGCTTAATGGTATATTTCCCATCAAAATCTGTCATGGAACCGGTAACAATACTACCACTTTCATCCACAACAGCTACATTGGCAAAAGGCAATGGATTACCTTTGTCATCAGTTACTTTTCCACTAATAGTTCCTGACTGAGCCAGCATTTTTGCCGAAAACAACAGGATAATTCCGAGTAATACAAATGAATATTTTTTTAGCATATACCTAAAAATTAAGCGTTTAACACAATTTTAACTACATAAAATCAAAGGTTAAATATAATAATATTTTTTTAACTATTCTTTTTTTACTGTTTTTTTAGACATAAAAACAATTTTGCACTAAATAATTTCCAAGATAATTACAAGATTGTGATTTCATAAAAAATCAATAAACTGGAGTGAAATTTTTCTCCTATCTCTAGTTTTGACTTGCTCCAAAGTGTTATCTACTTTTTTCCATTGATAAAAAAGTAGCAAAAAATCTAGTCTAACAAATTAGAATCATCTTTACTTTTGGCTTGACCCAAAAGTAACAAAAGGTCAAGACTGCAAATAAATTCCTTGTTTTTGATAATG
>Ga0256833_1003659_pt1 | contig 10490 bp, 20 predicted proteins | sample 356284metaG_FD_190535 | JGI IMG/M metagenome (GOLD analysis project Ga0256833, IMG submission 190535) | Hydrothermal vent microbial communities from Mid Atlantic Ridge, Atlantic Ocean - 356-284 | ecosystem: Environmental > Aquatic > Marine > Hydrothermal vents | place: Atlantic Ocean: Mid...
CTCACCTATCCACATAAGAAGCATCGTACCGGTCAGCATAGAAAATGCGGCTATAGTAACAAAGTGGGTAGTGTCTATCATGATAGCGCTTTCGCCGCCTTTGCCGGTAAGGCTCTGAAGACCTATAGCGACTCCTACCGCCTGCACCAGCGTAATACCTATAGTTGCATAACGTATGATCTGCATATATTTAGTCATTCCGTCACGCTCTTTTTTCATCTTGCCTAGTTCGGGAAATGTAGCTGCAAGAAGCTCCATGATAATCGAAGCGGTGATATACGGCATGATACCGAGAGATATAATACTAAGTCTACTTATAGCGTTTCCGCTGAACATGTTGAACATGCCAAGGGCATTGGAGGAGTTGGAGTCGAAGAACTCTTTGATTACATCTACGTTTACACCCGGTACAGGCACATAGGCCAGTATCCGGTATGCTAGCAAAAATCCCAGGGTTATCAGGATTTTGTTGACCAATGATTTAGTCATCTCTATTTTCCGCTGGTAGTAATATGCTCGTCTTTAATTTTCGCGGCGAGCTCTTTTGCACCCTTGCCGATCAATTTAACGCGCTTGTGCTTGCCTTTGATTGAGTGGACAGTCAAAAGCGTCTCCATCGTGATTTCACTCAATTCAGCTACGGCAGGTACACGCTCTACGTTTATGACGTATGGCTTCTCTACGCGTGAATTGAAACCGACTTTGGGCAATCTGCGCTGAATCGGCTGCTGTCCGCCTTCGAAGCCGCGCTTCTGCTTGTAGCCGGTTCTGGACTTCTGGCCTTTGTTTCCGCGGGTAGCGGTCTTACCCATTCCGCTTCCCTGGCCGCGTCCGACTCTCTTGCTCTTTTTTGTGCTTCCCTGCGCCTTTGTAAGGTTGTGAAGTGACATATCTTATCCTTTTATTCGGCTCAGTGCCTCTACTGTGGCACGTACCAGGTTGTTCGGGTTGTTGGAACCTAAAGATTTGGTCAATATATCTTTGATTCCCGCAAGCTCGATAACAGGTCTTGCGGCACCACCGGCGATTACTCCGGTACCTTCGCTCGCAGGTTTCAAAACGATTCTGCTTGCATTATATTTATGCTCGATGTCGTGAGCGATGGTTGAACCTTTGATGTTGACCTTCACAAGGTTCTTGAACGCTTCATCTATCCCCTTTCGGATAGCGTCTGGAACCTCTTTGGCTTTACCCATACCGAATCCGACCGTACCGTTTCGGTCGCCGACAACGACAAGTGCGGTGAAGCGGAATCTTCGTCCGCCCTTGACAACTTTCGTCACACGGCCAATATTGACGATAACCTCTTCGAAATCTTCTCGATTGATATTTTCCATTCTCTTAACCTTTAGACCTGTATTCCGTTTTCACGCAGCGCTTCCGCAAATGCTGCTACGACACCGTGGTAGATATAGCCGTTTCTGTCGAATACCGCTTTCTCTATCCCTTTGGCTTTCATAGCAGTTGCGATAGCCTCGGCAACTTTGACCGCTGCCTCTTTGTTCGCTTTAAGACCCATTTTTCGTCCATCGGCTGCTGCCAGCGTAACGCCTGCAGCATCGTCGATCGCCTGGGCGTAAATATGTTTGTTGGAGCGGAAGACGGTAACGCGCGGCTTTTCGGCAGTTCCGAAAATCTTGCCGCGAACGCGGGCTTTACGTTTTGCACGCTGCTGATTTTTCTTCAATAGTAACGTTCTATTCATTGTTCAACCCTTATTTACCTGTTTTACCGGCTTTGCGGAGAATCACTTCATCCACATACTTGACACCTTTGCCTTTGTAAGGCTCCGGCGGCCTGAATGCTCTTATCTCTGCAGCGACCTGGCCGACTTTTTGCTTATCCTGTCCTTTGACGGAGATGATATTCTTCTCTACCGCGATTGCTATACCTTCAGGTATTTCATAGTTTATCGGATGCGAAAAACCGAGCTGAAGCTCAAGAACTTTCCCTTTGACGGCTGCACGATAACCGACACCGTTTATCTCGAGTCTCTTTTCGAAGCCCTGAGTAAGGCCCAAAATCATGTTTTGGGTCAATGCGCGATAGGTTCCCCAGAAGGCGCTGCTCGCTTTGTCATCGCCTTTTCTGTGGAAAATGACCTTGTTATCGGCTACTTCCACATCGACTCTTCCGTGTGTATCAAGACGCTTGGTATCTTTTCCTTTGGAAACGACAACTTCTGTACCCTCGACCTTCACTTCTACGCCGGCCGGGATATCAATCGGTTTCTTTCCTATACGTGACATACTCTTTTCCTTACCATATACTACAGAGAACTTCTCCGCCGATTCCGCGCTTGTACGCCTCATCGTTCGGAAGAACACCCTGAGATGTGCTTACGATAATAGTACCGTAGCCGTTTTTGAATCTCTTGATCGCCTCTTTGCCCTGATAGACACGTCGACCCGGTTTGGAGATACGCTTTACCTCGTTGATGACGCTCTTTCCGTTGTCATCGTACTTCAATACGACATTGATGCTCTTTTTGCCATTGTTATCGACAACTTTATAGCTTTCGATATAACCTTTTTCCTGCAAAATATTGACAATCGCTTCAACAATTTTCGAATAAAGAAGCGTCGTCACTTCCAATCTTCGCATTGATGCGTTTCTAATGCGTGTCAATGAGTCTGCAATTAGATCGTTCACCATTGCTTCTCCTTACCAGCTCGATTTTTTTACGCCAGGAAGAAGACCTTCGCTAGCCATTTTGCGCAGGCATATTCGGCATATACCGAAGTCCCTGTACACTGAGTGCGGACGGCCGCAGATGCTGCAGCGCGTATATGCACGAACTTTAAATTTTGGTTTTCGCTGTTGCTTTGCAATCATCGATTTTTTAGCCATTTTGTCTTCCTTTTGCAAAAGGCATACCGAGCTTTTCAAGTAGCGCGAATGCCGCTTTGTCGCTATCGGTTGTCGTAACTATCGTAATGTTCATACCGTGAGTCTTGATGATGTTGTCGTACTCCACTTCAGGGAACATAAGCTGCTCGTCGAGTCCGAAGTTGTAGTTTCCGTGTCCGTCAAATCCGTTTCTGGAAACTCCGCGGAAATCTTTCACTCTCGGAAGCGCTATCGAGATAAGTTTGTCGAGGAAGTTGTACATCATCTTCCCGCGCAGGGTAACTTTGACGCCGACCGGCATACCCTCTCTGACCTTGAACCCTGCGACAGATTTTCTGGCTGGTACGATAACGGCCTTCTGTCCGGCAATAAGCGTGATGGTATCTGCAATATTCTGCACTACCTTCGTATCTTTCGCATCGTTTCCGCATCCGACGCTGATGATTATCTTCTCTATAGCCGGTATTAGCATAGGATTTTCGATCCCGAGCTCATCTTTGAGTACCGGCTTCAACTCTTCATATTTCTCTTTGAGTCTAAGCATATTATGCACCTTCCACTTTTCGTACATTGGAGATGTGTATAGGCATCTCTTTGTTCTCAAAGCCCCCTTCAGGGTTCTTCTCCGAAGGTTTGACAGCTTTTTTGACAACCTTGCAACCGGCAACGATTACAGCATCTTTTGCCGGAAGAACCTTAAGAACCTCCGCCTGCTTTCCTTTGTCGTCTCCGGCAATGATCTCTACCGTATCACCCTTTTTGATTTTGAACTTCTTCGCCATCACAGAACCTCCGGAGCCAAAGATACTATTTTCATGAAGTTTGCATACCTTACTTCACGACTGACCGGGCCGAAAATCCTAGTTCCTATAGGCTCTTTTTTGGAATCAAGAATAACCGCTGCATTGTCGTCGAACCTTATAAGCGATCCGTTTTCGCGCTGGATCTCTTTTTTCGTTCTCACTACGACCGCTTTGACGACCTGCCCTTTTTTCACTTTTCCGTTGGGAAGCGCTTTTTTTACGGAAGCGACGATAACGTCACCGACGCTCGCATATCGTCGTTTACTGCCGCCGAGAACTTTTATACACATGATCTCTTTCGCACCGCTGTTGTCGGCTACGTTTAGTCTTGTAAAACTTTGAATCATGATCCGACTCCTGTACTCACGATCTCTTTGAGACGGAAAGACTTGGTTTTGGAGATGGGTCTGCACTCGATAGCCGTAACCACATCACCCACATTCGTTTCGTTCCTCTCATCGTGAACGAGATATTTTTTGAATCTTTTGACAGTTTTGTGATAGCGGGGGTGCATAACGCGTCGCTCTACCAAAACGGTAGCGGTTTTGTCTCCCGCTTTCTTTATAACTGTTCCTTGAATTATTCGTTTATGAGACGCCATTTTTTAATCCTTATGCATTCTTCTGCGCATTGATGGCAGTTTTTATGCGAGCTATATCTTTTCTGACCGCACGAATCTCGTTCGGATTTGTAAGCTGCATCGTTTTGAGTTTGAGTCTCATCTCAAACAGCTCCATCTTCTTATCTTTAAGCATTTTCTCGAGCTCTTCTCTGCTCTTATCTTTGATCTCAGTATATTTCATTGCTAGCCTCTTGCGTTACGATTTTTGTCTTGAAAGGGAGTTTATGCATCGCAAGCGTCAACGCCTCTCTGGCAAGCTTATCTTCTACACCTGCCATTTCGTAAATGATGCGTCCGGGCTTGATGTTCATAACCCACTTGTCCACTGCACCCTTACCTTTACCCATTCTCGTCTCAAGCGGCTTGGCAGTGATAGGCTTGTCCGGAAAGACTCTGATCCAAACCTTACCGGTACGCTTGACATGGCGAGTCATCGCGACACGAGCCGCCTCTATCTGTCGGCTGTCTATACGTCCAGCCTCTGTCGCTTTTATTCCTATGTTACCGAAAGCGAGCTGGTTACCGCGGTAGGCTTTGCCTCTGTTGCGGCCCTTCTGCTGCTTTCTGTATTTGGTTCTTTTAGGCATCAACATGATTAACTCCTTCCACGTCTGGGAGCACGTCTTCCGCGCTTCTCTTCTGCTGGCTCAGGCTGGATACCCTTTTGGAGAACCTCTCCTTTGAAGATCCAAACCTTTACGCCAATAATCCCGTATGTAGTGTATGCAGTCGCAAAACCGTAGTCGATCTTTGCGCGAAGCGTATGAAGAGGCACTCTTCCTTCAAGATACCATTCGGTACGCGCCATTTCAGCACCGCCGAGGCGACCTGCAACCTGCACTTTGATACCTTTGGCCCCCGCTTTCTGTGCAGCCTGGATAACTTTTTTCATAGCTCGTCTGAAAGCTACGCGGCGCTCGAGCTGAGTCGCGATATTTTCGGCTGCGAGCTGTGCAGAAGCCTGCGGCCTCTTCTCTTCGCGAATATTAAGCGCGACAGGTTTTTGTACCATGTTTTGCAGTCTGGTTTTAAGCTTCTCTATATCGGCACCCTTTTTACCGATAATGATGCCTGGACGTGCCGCAACGATAGTCACTCTCAGACGCTTAGCGGTACGCTCTATGATGATATCTGCGACACCTGCATAGTAGAGCTCCTTTTTGAGGAACTTTCTGATTTTGTCATCTTCTGCTACGAATGCAGGTACGCGCTGCCAGTTCGGATACCAGCGGGATGACCAGTTTCTGTTTATTCCAAGGCGCAAACCGATCGGATTTACTTTCTGACCCATTACTTATCCTTCGCTTCTGTGACTTCGACGATCACGTGAGATGTTGGTTTCATGATGCGTGATGCGCGGCCGCGGGCACGCGGTTTCCATCGCTTCAGAACCGGACCTTTGTCGATTCTGCATGAAGAGATCACTACCTCTTCCGGCTCATAACCGCCGTTTGCAACCGCTGAAGCGATAACCTTCGAGATCACTTTCGCGGCTTTGTTCGGCATGAACTCCAGGCTTGCGAGGGCAAGCTCAGCATTCATACCCTGTACTTCGCGTGCTATGAGGCGCGCTTTAGTTGGGCTGAGGCGAATGAATTTCAGTGTTGCTCTACTCATATTCTACCCCTTACTTCCCGATCTTTTTCTGGACAGAGCCCTTGTGGCCTCTGAAAGTACGAGTCGGTGCAAATTCGCCGAGTTTGTATCCGACATGGTTCTCCGTTATATAAACGGGAACGAACTGGCGTCCGTTGTGGACATTTATGGTCAAACCGATCATCTCCGGGAAGATGGTGCTTCGGCGTGACCATGTCTTGATAGGTTTTGTATCACCGGTCTCTTTCGCTTTGAGCACCTTTTTCATGAGATGCTCATCGATAAAAGGACCTTTTTTAATCGATCTTGCCATTTCTTACCCTCTTATTTCTTTTTGCGTCGTGAAATGATCAGTTTGTCACTAGCTTTTTTACGACGAGTTTTGAAGCCTTTAGTAGGCATACCCCAAGGAGTCACAGGATGACGACCTGAGTTGGTTTTACCTTCACCACCACCATGCGGGTGATCTACCGGGTTCATAGCAGAACCGCGAGTTTGAGGTCTGATACCAAGGTGTCTGCTGCGACCGGCTTTACCTATTACGACGTTGGAAAACTCTTCATTTCCGACCGTACCGACCGTAGCCATGCATTCGCCGAGTATCTTACGCATTTCAGAGCTTGGAAGTCTGACTATGACGTACTTGCCTTCACGTCCCATGATTTGGGCGTATCCGCCTGCGCTTCTTACTATCTGACCGCCTTTGCCGGGCTTCATCTCTATGTTGTGAACGAGTGTACCGACAGGTATGTTTTTCAGCTTCATAGCGTTACCGGGCTTTATATCGAGTCCGGCTTCCGCTGCCTGAACTTTGTCTCCGACTTTCAATCCGCTTGGCTGAAGGATATATCTTTTATCCCCGTCGGCATAGTTGATAAGGCAGATACGGCAGTTTCTGTACGGATCGTACTCGATAGTAGCTACGGTCCCTTCGATGCCGAACTTGTTACGCTTGAAATCTATGATTCGATAGAGCTTTTTGGCTCCGGCCTCTTTGTGTCTGGATGTTATCCGACCGCGGTTGTTTCTTCCCGCCTTCGCAGGCAGCTTCTTGAGCAGCTTGCGAACGGTAGGCTTAGATGTTATGTCTCCGCTGTCTACCACGCTCATATAGCGGCGACTCGGAGTATACGGTTTATACGTTTTTATTGCCATCTTCTATATCCTTACGCACTCAAGCTCTCGATGTTAGCACCCTCTGGGAGCTTCACATAGAACTTTTTGAAATCTGCACGCTTTCCCTCTTTTCCGCGAAAGCGCTTGACTTTGCCGCTCTGGCGCAGCGAGTTTACCTTTACCGGGTTTACACCGAAATACTCTTTGAAGATAGCTTTCAGCTGATTCTTCGTAACTCTCGGTGAAGTCTGAACAACGATGACTCCATCTTCCTGAAGAGCGAGAGTCTTCTCGGTGTAGAGTATCGATTTGATGTCTGTTATATCTGCCATCTTAGCCCTCTTTCGTCAGATTTTCCCAAACCGCTTTTTCGATGACAACTGCGCGATACGCTGCTGCCAGATAGCCGTTGAGTTCATTCTCTTCGATCAAATAACAGTTCGGAAGATTTCTAAATGCCAAATAGGTTTTGTCGTCTATAAGAGACTTTACCCAGAGTGCATCACGCTCGCCAAGCTTGCTCATCATCGAAGCTGCATCTTTCGTCTTGCCGCTTGCAACCTCAATGGAGTCCACAATGTAAAGCTTGCCGTTGGCAGCCTTTTCGGCAAGAGCGTGCATTAGAGCCAGGCGCTTTTGCTTCTTGTTGACTTTCTGATCGTAGTTGCGATTCGCCTTCGGTCCGAAAGCAACGCCGCCGCCTACAAAAAGTGGAGAGCGGATGGAGCCCGCACGCGCTCCTCCTCGCCCTTTTTGAGCCCATGGCTTTTTCCCGCCGCCGCTGACTGCCGAGCGGTTTTTGCTGTGAGCCGTATTGGAGCGCAATGCCGCCTGATACGACTTAACATATAAATATAGGTTGTGAGGGCTGGCTTCCAAGAAACTTGCAGGAACCTCAGCCTCACCGGCTTTTTCCAGATTTTCGTTCAATACTACTGCCGTACTCATTTAGAAATCCTTACTCGACCCATCGCTCCGTTTGGTCCCGGTACCGCCCCTTTGACTACGAGGATTCTGCTCTCGGGATCGAACGATACGATCTCATTTTTGACTGTAACTTTACTGTTTCCGTACTGTCCGGGCATCTTCTGTCCAGGCTGCACTCGTCCGGGCCATTCACAGTTACCTATGGAACCAGGAGCTCTGTGAAAGCGTGAACCGTGGCTTCTTGGACCGCCGGCAAAGTTCCATCTTTTCATAACGCCTGAAAAACCGCGCCCTTTCGATGTGAATGTCGTCTTTACTTTTTTAGCTTCCGCAAGAGGTGCCAGGTCGATATCACCCGCCTCGCTGTTGCTTACTTTCAATGTAGCGAAGCGATTGAACTCACCGCTGAGTCCATACTTCTTCTGCTGGCCTTCTATAGCCTTGTTTCGCTTCTTGCCTTTTGCATAAGCCACTATTGCTCTGCCATCTTCGGCAACTTCACAAACTTTCACTTCCTGAACTTTAAGAAGTGTTACAGGAACGCTGGGTACGCTTACTGTTCGGCTCATACCGATTTTCTCTACGATATATTCCATCTCTTACCCCTTGTTACCCATAGATCGTACTTCTACGTCTACTTCCGGTGCAAGATCGAGTTTCATCAGCGAATCTATCGTATCAGGTGTCGCAGAGACGATATCTATCATTCGTCCATGAATTCTGATTTCAAACTGTTCGCGAGAATCTTTGTTTACGTGAGGCGATCTGAGCACCGTGTAGCGTCGGATCTTCGTAGGCATTGGAATTGGGCCGCGTATCTCGGCTCCCGTTCGTTTGACTGCTTCTACTATTGCAGCAACTGACCTGTCAAGCACACGATGGTCGTACGCTTTGAGCTTAAGTCTAATTTTTTCCATAGGTTTTCCCTTAAAAGAACTTGTTGACATTCAGGGCTTGTGCCCGCCAACGCTTTTTGGAGACAAGATTATACTCAAATGTTTTTGCAAATTCAAGATTTCAAGGGGGTTTTGTGGTAAAATTTAGCCAAATAGTTTCCTTTTAATAAGGAAATATATTGAAAAAATCTCAACTTGTCGCTTCCAGTCGGTACAAATGCAACTCCAAAAAGAAAGGCAGAATGTGCAACAACTTGAACATTTTTACGAATCCACTCCAAAAGCAGTAGGCTTCATAGAGAGAAAAACGGATATTCCCTCACACACGATAAACCTCTACGGGCCGCCGGGTGCCGGTAAAACCTGGCTCGTTCTAGACTATATAAACAGACTTCCGAAAAAGAGGCGACTATATGTCGATATGTCCGATCTGCGTCTTGACGTAGAGAGCCTTTCTGGCAATTTGCAGGAGTTCATAGAGTCGAACGACATAGAGAGTGTAGTGCTCGACCACTACACTCCCAAACTTCCTCTTCCAAAGTGCAGACAGGTGATAACGGTGACGCAGACCCCTTTCAAGCAGAACCCCTTTACGCCTCTTCTTGAGATCTCTTCACTCGACTTCGAAGAGTATCTCGCATTCGAAAGGCGTCACCAAAGCCTTGAACACTCCTTCTCCCAATACCTTCGCTGCGGCTCTCTTCCATCTATGGCTCACGTAAGCGACTCTCTTTTGACGATGGAGCTTCACAAAAATATCCGCTCCATCTTCCCTTCTGAAAAAGAGGTTGCGCTTTTCAGATATATGGCCCGCTTCCAGGGCAAGCCTCTCACTCCATATCAACTATACGGCATTATGAAAAAAGATTACAAAATTTCGAAAGATTGGCTCTACAAAAGTGTGAACGAAATGGAAAAGAGAGGAGTCGTTACGTGGCTTCACAAGTTCAACCAGCCCAAAGCGGCGAAAAAGCTCCTCTTTTACGACTTCGCTATGCCCGCTTCACTATATTTCGAGAAGTCTCTTATGGGTCAGCTGCAAAGCATCGCCGCAAAAAAACTTCAAAAAAGAGCGCAAACTCTATACTACACCGATAAAATCGACTTCCTGGATTATGAAGAGAGGCGTGCCATACTTCTTTCTCCTTTTGCGAATCAGCAGAGCGGAGCGACCAAAGTTGCCCGTATTGCACAAGAGCTGGAGAGTTACAATATCAAAGAGGTTCTAATTCTCACGATAGCCAACTCTTTTGCTTTCACTTTCGAAAAAAGAGCCGTAAAAGCTATACCCTTTTATGAATGGGTACTGCAAGATTAAAGTGGGTCAATTAGGGTAAAATATGGCGATGAGACGGTTTTTGTTATATCTTTTACTCCTTTTTGGTCATATCTATGGCGACTATATAGATACAAGTTTGCAAAAGTCTGTGATGCTTCCATACTGTAGCTATCTTCTTGTGCCGTCCGGCAAATACAGTTTTGAAGAGATAAAGAGTACTCCTGCTCTCAAGTGGTCCAAAACAGAGAGAAGCACTCTCTCCCTCGGCTTCAAAAACGGTAGCGATCTTTGGATTAAGTGCAGATTGAAAAACCCGCTTAAAAAGAGGGTGCATAGAATTTTGGAGACCGACAATCCCCATACCGGTTACGTCACCCTCTACGACAACGGCATCGAAAAAG
>Ga0256833_1003660_pt1 | contig 10489 bp, 10 predicted proteins | sample 356284metaG_FD_190535 | JGI IMG/M metagenome (GOLD analysis project Ga0256833, IMG submission 190535) | Hydrothermal vent microbial communities from Mid Atlantic Ridge, Atlantic Ocean - 356-284 | ecosystem: Environmental > Aquatic > Marine > Hydrothermal vents | place: Atlantic Ocean: Mid...
TAACATGCCCCCGCTTCCGTGTGCCAACGTAATGATATCAAAATCAAATTTGGGTGCGGGACACTGGAGTTTAAACAAACTTTTTTTCATTTTGATTTATTTTGACATAAAACAGATTTTCATTCTTTTATTCCAGACAAAACCATATTTCTCCTCAAAAATTATTATGCTTCTTTTACATTAAACATGTTACGGAAATTATAATAAGCCGCACAAGCCCCTTCCGAACTGACCATTGGCGCTCCCAACGGATTTTGGGGCGTACATTTTTTTCCGAAATGCGGACATTGATAAGGCTTTTTGATTCCTTTCATTATTTCTCCGGCAATACATTCGGCATTTTCTCTGGCCTTTTCAATATTAATTTGAAATTTCTTATCGGCATCAAACATTTCAAACTCTTTTTTCAAATGCCAACCGCTGGAAGGAATTGTACCTATTCCACGCCACATCTGATCACCTTCTTCATAAACACGGGCTATAATTTCTTGTGCGGGCACATTGCCCTTTTCACGGACGACCCGTGCATACTGATTTTCCACACGATATTCGCCTTTTTCCAATTGCTTTACGGCAGCCAAAATACCCTGCAACAGATCCAAAGGTTCAAAACCGGTAACTACAATAGGGATTTTGTATTTTTCGGCCAAACTATGATATTGCCAATAACCCATTATTGAACAAACGTGTCCGGCAGCCAAGAATGCATCGATTTTGGCCTCAGGATCTTCCATCAATGCCTTGATAGCGGGCGGAACCAATACATGTGAATTTAAAATCGAATAATTTTTCAGACCCAATTTTTGTGCATGAATGATGGAAAGTGCATTCGCAGGCGCCGTAGTCTCAAAACCAACGGCAAAAAATACCACCTCCTTGTCCGGATGTTGTTTCGCAATCTGAACCGCTTCCAACGGCGAATATAAAACACGGATATCTGCACCGTTTGCTTTGGCTTCCAATAAAGATTTTTCCGACCCCGGCACACGCAGCATATCTCCGAAACTACATAAAATCACTCCTTCTTTTTCGGCCAAGTAAATAGCTTTATCTATCAAATGTAAAGGTGTCACACAAACAGGACATCCCGGACCATGTAACATTTGAATATTTTCCGGCAAAACGGACAAAATCCCGTTTTTGACCAAACTATGCGTTTGCCCGCCGCAAATCTCCATAATATGCCATTGGTGTTTGGCTGTCTTTTCTATTTCTCTTAAAACCTTTTTGGCTAATTCGGGATTACGATATTCGGTTAAAAATTTCATATAGTTTTTATTTATTAATACAAATTTAATTAATTAACAATTATCGTTTACTCATAAAATACATCATTTGCCCAAAAGGAATTCCTTCATCATTAGGTGAAAATTCCTTATGAAAATATAAAGCAAAGTCATCACCCAAAAACCTGTTTAGCAAATCCACCAATAGCGTATTTTGAAAAACGCCGCCACTAAAAGCCAAATGTTTCACTTGGTACTTTTTGGCCGTTTTCAGTATAAAATCCGTCAGCGTCAGATGGAATTTTGCAGCGATATGTTTCCTATCGACTTTTCTGTCTAAATCTTCATATATTCCTCTAATTAAGGAATCGATAAAATTATTTTCATCGTCTTTAAAGTAAGATTGAGATAAATCAAGCGGATTCTCATAATAATATTCCGCCGCTTTTTGCTCCAAACGTATCGATGCTTCGGCATCAAAACCATGTATATCATAACCAAACAACAAGGACGAAACGGCATCGAATAAACGTCCCATACTGGTAGATTTCAATGTCGATTTTTCCAACAATTTAATATAAACATTCCATTCGATATTCGTAAATTTTGGACGAATATAGTTTTTAAATTCCCGGTATTTATGAAAAATGGCTAAGAGCGAAATGCGCGGTTCTTTTACCATTTTATCGGCCAAAATAAAACTAAATTCAGGTAAATGAGCCACACGTTGCATTTGTTTGTTTTCATATAAAAAGAATTCACCGCCCCATATATTACCATCATCGCCCAAACCGGTTCCGTCCCAGATAATCCCCAAAATTCTTTCTTTGGTTTCCAGTAAATTATGCTCTCCCAAAACACTGTAAAAATGAGCCTTATGGTGCTGAATTTCGTATATGGGTATATTATTTTTTCCGGCAAAATCTTTTCCGAAACGTGTGGCAAAATAATCGGGATGTTTATCAACAATTACCGCTTCGAAGGAAGGTTTCAGTATTCTTGTCAAATGCTCAAAAGTCTTTTCATAATTAAGTTGCGCATCATAAGTTTCGGTATTTCCCAAAAATTGGCTAATGTAAAAATTACCACTACTTGAAAAACCGAAAACACTTTTGAGCATCGAACCCGTGGCCAAAATATCCTTTTGTATCCGAAGGTTTGGATTAATATACACAGGTGCCTTTCCACGTGAACGGCGTAGAACAATTCTTTGTCCGCATTCGGGCGCAAATTGTACAACGCCGTCATCCTGCGGAACCACGATTTCCCGGTTATTCATCAAAATAATATCTGCGATACCGTCCAGTTCACGCTTGGCTTTTTCGTCCGAATAAATAATGGTTGAACCGCTTATATTCCCGCTGGTGGCTACAATTGGTTTTCCAAATGCCTTCAATAATAATTCATATAACGGTGTATAGGGAATCATAACGCCTATCCGGTCCAATCCGCTATTGATTTTATTCAAGGCAATCCTGTTTTGAATATTTTTTTTCAATCGCAATAAAACAATGGGCGAATGAATACTTTTGAGTTCTTTTTCCTCATTCTTAGAGAGATAAGCATCTTGTCGGATACTTTTCAAATCCGGATACATCAAAGCAAAGGGTTTTACCGGCCGATGTTTACGTTCACGCAAGGTTTGGACAGCTTTTTTGTTGGTAGCATCGCAAGTCAACAAATATCCGCCAATTCCTTTTATAGCAATGATTTTTCCTCGGTTCCATTCACGGACAATGTAATCCAAATCGGTAAAATTTTCGGTTATTTTTCCGTTTTCATACAGTTGTAATTCAACGGCACAATCGGGGCAGGAATTGGTTTGCGAATAATGTCTCCTTTCCAACGGATTATTGTATTCTTCATAACAAACCGGACACATATGAAATGATGCCATAGTCGTATTCGGGCGGTCGTAAGGCAAAGCAGTAATTATGGAATACCGCGGTCCGCAGTTGGTACAAGTGATAAACGGATAATGGTAGCGTCTATCTTGCGGATTATGCAATTCGCGACGGCAATCCTCACACATTGCCACATCAGGCGTTAACAAGAGGTTGGGTTTTTGCAGGCCTTCACTGTGTATGATTCTAAAATCTTTAAAATCTTTATCGCCTACTGCTTTTATTGTAGCGTTCGTTACCACAGCCAAAGGAGGTAATTTATTCAATATCTCTTGTAAAAATCTTTCTGCCGTATTTTTATCCGCATTGATTTCGATATGCACTCCGTCATTGGTATTATTAACCCACCCCTTCATTCCATGCTTAATAGCCAATTTATACACAAACGGACGAAACCCCACACCTTGCACAATACCTTGAATATGGATATGATATGTATGCATTATCTCCTTAACAATTCGAGATAAAATTACAATTGATTTTTGATTAAATCAAAGAATACTTATGCCTTTTCAATGCTAATCTTGCTCAGAAGTGACTTGACCGTTTTGATAACATCGGGAATGGCTTCTTTTACTTTGTCTGATAATTTTATGCTCATCGGGGTCATGCCGTCGATAGAGACGGTGATAAGAATAATTTTAGGTAATTCACCTTTGAATTCCAGTGCATCTATCATATCCTTCAACCCGACATCATGGGCACTCAGTACCGTCGGGAAATCGGCAGCAAATTCCGGATAAAGAATATCGACGGTACCGGGCGGACGGAAATCCATGGTAGCATCAATAAAAATGACCAAAGGATATTGTGCCAAAATAGGCATCAAATCGAAACTACCTGTGCCACCGTCCATCAAATCAACAAAATCGGGCAATTTTTCTTTACTCAAAGCCTGTACGGCATGCACACCAACACCTTCGTCACCCATTAAGTAATTTCCTATACCAAGTATTAAAACTCTGTCTGTAAATTTCTTATCGGAATAATCATGTGTCTGGTAAAATAATTTTTGCAATTCCATCACATCATCCGAGATCATACTAATCTCCGGCCTTTTCCTCTTTGTTTTCTCCGTTTTTTTCTTCATGTTTTTTCTTAAATAAATTTAGAGAAAAAGCTTTAATTCGTTCGGCCCTAACAAATTTAAATCCGCTAATCATAGCAGATGCCTCACCTCTGGCTTCGAGATAATCATGGAACAAAACCAAATAAACATGCACTATGACAAACAACATAAAAAACCAGGTAAACAGATGGTGGATGTAACGCGTAGGTATATCGCCTCCCAACCAATCTTTAACCCATAAGAACATTTTCGGAAACCACCAGTGCGAATTATCGGCAATAAGCGCCAAACCGGTTGCCGCCTGAATCAAAAACAATAAAGTCATAAGAAAATAGGCAAAAGCAGCCAGCGCATTATGGCCGACACTTAAATCGGAAAGCCGGTGGTCTTTTTTGGGCAAAAGCAAGATGTCATATTTCAAAACGTGCATGATATTTTCCCAATGTTTTTTGGTATAAGGAATAAAATTATACCATTTGGCAAATTGATTTCCGGCGAAAGCCCAATAAATCCGGAAAAGAAGATTGGCTATTAGCAAATAAGCGAATGCAAAATGAATCAGACGCACATATCCGAACCAATAGGAATGTACAGGCTCCGTATTAAGATTGAACGAAGGCGGATTGGCAATGATAAATCCCGTAATTACCAAAACGGTAAGAGACAAAACAGTAGTCCAGTGGAAAAAACGCACTGCCAATTCCCAAACATAGACACGTTTATAATTGAAGGTCGAGACTTTCATAATATTTTGAATTTGTCAATTAGATACTACAAGCACCTCCGATTTGAATTTGGCCGATATGTTTTCCGTGCGGATCGTATAGATGCACGGCGCAAGCCAAACAAGGGTCGAAGGAATGAATAGTTCTCAATATTTCCAAAGGTCTTGCCGGATCGGCAATCGGTGTATCAATCAAAGATGATTCGTATGCCGACATTTGTCCCTTCGGATCACGAGGCGAAGCATTCCATGTGGTAGGAACAACCATCTGGTAATTAGCTGTTTTGCGATCTTTAATAACAATCCAGTGTGCCAAACCTCCGCGCGGGGCTTCCATATATCCGACACCTTTGGCTTCCTTAGGCCATGTGGAAGGATCCCATTTTTCCATATTCGCCATACGTGTATCACCGTTTTTGATATTTTTGATCAATTGATCATAAAATTCCAGTCCCCAATGCGTAAGTAAAGCCGACTCTAAACCGCGAGCCGCGGTACGACCCAATGTTGAGAATAGTGCTTCGACGGGAATATCCAATTTATGCAACGTAGAGTCAACAATTTCTTTATATTCGGGAACCCCTTTGGCATATCCGACCAACATACGTGCAAGCGGACCTACTTCCATCGGTTTACCTTGCCACCTGGGTGTTTTAACAAAACTATATTCCTTATCAACATCCAGATGCTCATAAGGCGGTTTGGGACCGGTGTAATGAATATTTGTCTCTCCTGCATACGGGTGCAATCCTTTATCTTTTCCTACCGAATAATCATACCAGGATTTGTAAACAAATTCCTGTATTTGATTGGTATTTTCCAAATCCACATCGTGCACCGTGCTTAAATCGCCATTGAGTATGATGCCGCGCGGCCATTTATAACTTTTAACATTTCTAATGTTATCCGTAGGCAAATCACCGTATGCCAAATAATTTTTGAATTTTGAAATTCCTATATTACCCCAATCTTTATAGAAAGAAGCAATGGTTAGTAAATCGGGCACATAAACTTCATTGACAAATTCATAAGCCTCACGCAATAATTTTCCGACATATGCCAAACGTTCAGCATTTAAACTTCCCGCATCATCCATATTTATTTGAGCGCCCAATCCTCCTACCAAGAAATGCGGATGCGGATTTTTACCACCTAAAATAGTATGAATTTTTACTATATCACGCTGAAAATCAAGAGCTTCCAAATAATGAGCCACTGCCATCAAATTAGCTTCGGGGGGCAATTTCATTGCCGGATGTCCCCAATAACCGTTTGCGAAAATACCCAACTGACCACTCTCGACAAATTTTTTAATACGTTTTTTTACATCAGAGAAATAGCCGGGTGAGGAATTATGCCATTTTGAAATACTTTGTGCCAATTCGGAAGTTTTCTTCGGATCGGCATCCAGGACTTTGGTTACGTCAACCCAATCCAAAGCATGAAGGTGATAAAAATGAACTACATGGTCTTGGAATGCATGGGCCACTGTGATAATATTTCGTGCCAATTCGGCATTGGGCGGAATGGCAATACCCAACGCATCTTCCACTGCACGTATGGAAGCAATAGCATGAACGGTAGTACATACCCCGCAAGTACGCTGAACAAAAGCCCATACATCCCGCGGGTCACGACCTTCGACAATTTTTTCCATTCCCCGCACCATGGTTGACGAACTGTAAGCATTGACAACTTTCCCGTCTTTGATTTCTGCTTCTATTCTGAGGTGACCTTCGATTCGCGTAATCGGGTCGATAACTATTCTATTAGCCATGACTTTATTTTTTTACTCTTGTAGGTTTTTTTCGTTTGCTTCTCCTAAATACTTATTCAAATCCAATTCCTTTTTCTTAATAACATTAGTAGCAAAAGCATGAACGGCCGCTCCTGCCGCTGCTGCTCCGATAAGCACTTTTCCGATTTTATCGGCAGTAGTTTCAATTCCCATACCGGGGATGTTTTCCACTCTTTGATAGAATGGCCCGTTATCCCAGAAATTCGCTTCGCTACATCCTATACACGGATATCCGGATTTAATAGGATAACTTAATCCGTTATTCCATTCCATAAAACCACAAGCATTGTATGTAACCGGTCCGCGACATCCCAATTTATAAAGACAATAACCTTTTTTTGCTTCTTCACTATCAAAACTTTCGGCAAATAATCCGGCATCAAAATACGGACGTCTGTAACACGAATCGTGAACACGTTTTCCGTAAAATTGCTTCGGCCTTCCCTCCGAATCCAAAGCGGGCAAACGACCAAACATGGCATAATACAGCACCGTTCCCGTCATAACTTCGGAAATAGGCGGACATCCGGGAACCTTTACAATCGGTTTGTCCTTGATAATAGCATCAACAGGGACGGAACCGGTCGGATTAGGCGATGCCGCTTGGACACCTCCCCACGACGAACAACTGCCGAAAGTTATGATGGCCGCAGCACCTTTTGCCGATTCTTTAATGATTTCAAGGGCGGTCCGTCCCGCTATAGTACAATAAACGCCACCGTCCTTAGTTGGAATGGCTCCTTCAACAACCAATATGTAATTACCATAATTCTCCTTCATTGATTTTTGTTTCGCCTCTTCCGCCTGATGTCCTGAAGCAGCCATCAAAGTATCCGTATAATCAAGGGATATCGTATCAAGAATCACATCAGCCACTAAAGGGTGGTCCGATTTGATAAATGACTCGGAACATCCGGTACATTCCTGAAAGTGCTCCCATATAACCGGAATCCTTTTCTTGGTCTCCATGGTCTTTACCAATTGGCCGACCATCTTTGACTCAAGCCCCATAAAGGCTGCCATATATGTGGCAAATTTTAGGAAATCCCTCCTGGAATATCCTTTACGACGGATATATTCATAGAAGGTTTCCCCTGTTTTAACTTGTTTTTCCATCAGGCTAATTTTTTATGAATTTCCTTGGACAAGTTACTAATTTTTTCTTTATATAAAAAAACAAACGACAACAATTTTAAAAAAATATGTCAAATATCATTTTTTACATCAACAAATTTAATAAGTAGCAAAAATTTATAAACAAATATAACTTCCAATTCAAACTATAATTTAATTAAATTTTTATGCCAAAAAATACTGTAATCTTATAGATTTTTTTACTAACTTTGAGAAAACATAAATAAAGGCATGCATGAGCTTTCTATCGCCATGGGAATTGTAGATATCGCTGAAAAGGAAGCCAAAAAAAACGGCATCAAAGAAATCAAAACTATCAATTTGGAAATAGGTACGTTGTCGGGGGTGGAAATTGATGCGTTAAATTTTGCTTGGCCTATGGCTGTTGCCGGAAGCGTTCTGGAAAATGCCGAAAAACGGATAAATATTATCGAAGCTCGAGCTAAATGTCTGGACTGCGGAACGGAATTTAAACTGGAAAATCTTTTTGATGCCTGTCCCGAATGCGGAAGTTATTTCAAAGAAATAATTCAGGGGAAAGAAATGCGTGTCAAATCATTAGAATATTAAAATTATCTTATTACATTTGAAAATAGAATTTTATAAAACCAACAATTATGTGTACAACATGCGGATGCGGTAATACGGATGAAGTCATCATTGCAAAGCCCGGTAAATTGGCCGGATTAGTGACGGAAATAAATATTACTGCACATGAAGGGCACGAACATTTCCATGAACACCCCCATCCCCATGTGCATGAACGTAATATTATCGATGTTGAACAAGATATCTTGCATGAGAATCAACTGCTAGCCGAAAGAAATCGCGGTTATTTTTTGGCAAAAAATATTTTTGCAATCAATTTGGTTTCATCGCCGGGTTCCGGTAAAACATCTCTATTGGAAAAAACGTTAGCCGATTTAAAAGACCATATTTCTTTTTATGTCATTGAAGGAGACCAACAAACCATGAATGATGCCAACCGTATCGACGCACTCGGCATCCCGGTAGTGCAAATCAATACGGGAAAGGCCTGTCATTTGGACAGTGATATGGTGAATAGAGCCGTCATGGAATTAAAACCGTCGGAAAATGCCGTTTTAATGATAGAAAATGTTGGAAATCTGGTTTGCCCTGCTGCTTTCGATTTGGGAGAGAATGCCCGTGTAGTCATTGTCAGCACTACCGAAGGCGATGATAAGCCTATTAAATATCCCGATATGTTTGCAGGTTCTGATGTTTGCATTATTAACAAAATCGACTTGCTGCCTTATGTGCAATTCGATGTGGAAAAAGCCAAAGATTACGCCCGTCGCGTAAATCCCAATATTGAATTTTTTGAAGTATCTGCCATAACAGGAGAAGGAATGGCTCAATGGTATGAATGGTTAGAACAAAAAATAAAAAATAAATAGAAAAATTTTATCATTTCTAATAGAACCTTTAAAATTAAACAAATATGTGCCTAGCTATTCCCGGAAAAATTATTAGCATCGAAAATCAACTTGACGATGTTTTCAGGATTGCCAAGGTCAGTTTTGACGGAATTATTAAAGAAGTAAATTTGGCAATGGTTCCCGAAGCCAAAGTGGGTGATTACGTTATGGTGCATGTAGGAAGTGCCATTAGTATAGTAGATGAAGAAGAAGCGCGGACAACAATGGATATTTTGTATAAAATGGGAGATATCGATGAGTTGGACTACGGGAATAATGATGATATTGGAAAAAATGCGAATACAGATTTAGAGGAATGAAACATTTTTCTGAGTCATATTTTGTTTACAACGGTATCGGTATTATTCGCACACCTTACAAAGAAAAGGCACCTTATCAACCCGTACGGGATGATGTTTCGGGTCTGTTTTATATCCGCTTATATGACAAATATGTCGATGGGCTAAAATTGCTTGATACATTTAAATACATATACGTTCTCTACGCATTGGACCGTATTCATATCAGAAAAAATAATTTGATTATTCATCCGCCATGGGCCAACGAATATGCCGTGGGTATTTTTGCCAGCAGAAGTCCAAATCGCCCGAATCCAATAGGCCTGAGTATTGTTCAAATTAAGAAAATCAAAGGAAATATAATTGAAATCTCAGGTATCGATGCCTTTGACGGAACACCTGTATTAGATATTAAACCTTATTTAAAAGATTTGGATGCCAAACTTGATGCTAATTACGGATGGGCCGAACCGGCTGATGACGAATCACATTTGTTATTACACATAAAAGGCATTCCTCATAATTTTTGAACAAGAATTCCGTCATTTCGATAGCAAATATCGGCAGGTAAATAATCATTTTCACATCCCCTTCATCTCCTCATCCGTCATCTGCTTCCCACCGTGATTATGCGTAGCAACAGGCGTTTTGCCTCCTTGCACATTCATCATCGATTTTTTTCCTTGCAATTGTGCCGCCGCATCTACCGTAAAGGTGCCTTTGACGGCAATTTCCTCACCGGATTTCATCGATTTTCACTAAAAACCAGTGAATTTTTATGAGGGGAAAGCCGGCCGGAACAAATATCCGGAAATCACAATCGAATTTTCTCCGCTATATATTTTCCGATAGCAAGCGAAGCCGTCGCCGCAGGTGAAGGTGCGTTGAGCACATAA
>Ga0256833_1003661_pt1 | contig 10483 bp, 3 predicted proteins | sample 356284metaG_FD_190535 | JGI IMG/M metagenome (GOLD analysis project Ga0256833, IMG submission 190535) | Hydrothermal vent microbial communities from Mid Atlantic Ridge, Atlantic Ocean - 356-284 | ecosystem: Environmental > Aquatic > Marine > Hydrothermal vents | place: Atlantic Ocean: Mid...
TGATTACTTCAAACCCATACTTATTGGTAAGAACCCAAAGTTGAGCAGAGGCCGGCGCCCACCTAATCAAAATTGTTTTATTTTGAGAAATTACGGCTTTACCTATAATTTTATTTTTATCAATTGTGTTTTTTTGAGAAAAAACACTGTTTGAAAAAATAATTAAAAGTATTAATAATATGATGTTATAAATGTTTTTCATAAAAATTATAGTCTATGGTATTCAAAAATTTGAGATGTTCCTTGCTCTCCTCCGGGTTTATAGTATTTATATCTTACTTTATATTGTCCAGGTGAAAAAACATTATTAAAATTATAATTAATAATATTATCATATCGGGTTAGTCCGGACGTGCCATTATAATGCCCTACTATTTTATTTCTAATAGCTACCAGATCATCATAATAAACCGGCATTAAACCGTACCCATAAGGCATATATGTATATAAGACATTTGCATTCGGGTTATTTTGTAGAGCATCAAAATAACTTATGTATTGTGTCATTGCTCTTACAGGAGGCAGTCCGTAAATTGTAGTGTCTCTATCTACTGTAAAAATATTTTCTAAAGGATAGCCTTCGTATATTATTGGGTATATAATATTCTGATAATAATAATTATCTAAAACCGCTTCATATTTTATCAAAGCTTTACTGTCTGTATATGTATTACCTATTAGTTCTACTTCATCAAAAGGTTCTGTATTATTAAAACTTGCAAAAAGATGTTCCAAATTATTATCTGTCCATACAAATCCATGACTGGAAGCATTTTGTTTAGCCGTAATTTTATCGGCAAAAGTATTATATTCACTTGTAGAAAAAGGAATATCTAAAATTTCAACATCTTCCGCACCTTTGGATACGTCATTAGCTTGCCTGTCTCTGGTTTCCAATAAATTTCCTTCTCCTAAATCTTGGGTTTGATAATTATCATCTGTTTGTGTTGTATCATTCGTATTTTGTGGAGAAGTGCTAATAATTTTTAAATGATAATGCTTTTGATTATCCATAGGTGGTAAATTAAAAACAAGTTTTTTTGCTATGGAATCATAGGAGACATTTTGAGCTTGCCTAACTATACCCGTATCATCAATTAAATCAATATGTTGAGTCCAATCTGTCTTGGGAGGAAACAAATAACTTTGCCCCATTTTTAATTTAACATAACCTGTATTGGATTCATCTTTATAAAAATATTTTTGATCAATAACCGGATAACAATATTTAATATTTGTTACAGGTATATAGTCCGGCGCATCTCCTGTTGTAAATTGAATTTGCTTGATTTCTTGTGCAGTATGCCCATTTTGTTGCATTGTTTCCCAAGTTCCATTTCCTCTACGTTTTTGAAAACTAACTTTTACTACAACGTCTATTGGGCTATTTGGTGGTAAAGTTTCATTAGCTACAAAATTTGCTAAATTTTTATCAGTATTCCATTCAATATTACCCGCGATAGGGTTATTATTATGTTTTAATGAAAACTCATCCAATTTAATTCTATAAGTATGCAATCCACTATCATCTCTAAATTCAAAAGGTTCATCAATATTAACATTGAAAGCCACTTGCGGAATTTTAAAAACGTCTATATTGGTAGCTTGATCATCCGGTCTTATAGTAGAAATAACCTTTATTCCAGCTAAAGGCGAACCGTTTATAACTTCACATTGTTCTCCAAGTTCTAATTTAAAATTGTAATGTCCTTTAACAAGTCCTCCCAATAAATTATAATCACCACCAACGTATCCTTTAAACCAAGAAGGGTTAGGAAGTTGAGCTTGTAAAAGTACCGCTGCGCTCCCACTAATAATAGCAACTTTCTTATGTATAAACATTAAATTGACATTTACACCTAGCTCACCTTGAAGATAAGCATAAGCTTGTCCATTAGCATACCAACCGTCAACTCCTATCTGCCCGGAACCTGCACAAGTAGTATTTTCATAATCTTTAAGCATAATATCAAAACCTACACCTGCACTAAAATGAGCATAGAAAATTAAGAAAGTCATTTCACCTGTATCCACATCTACACTCATTCCAAAGGCAAATCCCCTACCTAGACCTAACTCATTCAGGTCTCGCATATAATCCAAATTCCCTTGACTTATTCCCAAAATATTAGCTACTTCTTGTGGAGGAGGTGGACTACTGGGAATATTTGTTCCCATCATAAAATATGCATTTGCATTCACTCTCAATGAACCAATTCCTACACCTACTCCAATTCTACTGTTTGGTGTACCAACAGTTAAATACCAATCATTGGGATCGATATGTAATACTGCTTCTCCCGCTTTACCATTAGAATCTTGTGTTCCCTTTATAAAGTTTAAAGGTTTTGAGTTAATAAAAGTTTCTAAATTGGCATGAAATGAATGGTTTTGAAAGTCAAATAACATTCCAAAATTTGCATCAATTCCCATAGAAAAACTTAAATCTCCACTATCATTAATAAGTTTACTAAAAGCCAAAGGATTGGTAGATGCATTGTTTTGTTGTGCAGGACTCAAATTATTTATTTTATTATCCATATTTCTAAGCTTTGTTATGAAAGAATTGCCAAAAGAAAGAGTATCTTTTTTTATTATATGAGCATCACCATAGAAATATATGCTATTTATACCACCTGAATTATTGAAATCCATCTCAAATCCTAATTTTCCATTTAAAGCATTGGGTGAGTCAGCTGTAACTTTCATTAAAGCTCTAAAACCTAAGCCATTTGTATCATTAGGAATATAATTAGAACCAGATAATGTGTTAGAATTTCCGCCACTACCTCTATGCATATGATAAGAAGCACCCCCTCCAAGACCTTTAACTTTTAATACACCACCCAGTCTTACCGGCGCACCTGATAAATCGGCAAAAGCGTCAACATACCAATATCTAAAAGTTGTTTTTCCGAATCTTGCTGTAGCATTAACTCCAATATCGTTAAATGTTGCAGATACATTCCCATAATATCCGTCGCCATAAACAGGGTCATCCTCCAAGACCTGAATAAGTCCATTAAACTTAACAGCCCCAAGGTTTACATTTAAGGAAATATCATCTATATCAATATGATCATATTTCCATTTTTGCAGTCCGTTAATTTCTTGATCTTTGGCAACAATATCAAGTGCTGTATGTCCGGAAAACCCATTTGATGACATTAAATTTATATCCACAGCAAAATGAAGTTTAGCTGTATCATTAACTACTGATGCGTTAATATCTGAAAGCGTAACCGGAAAGTTGGCAATTTTTACTTCACCACTGTAACCTAAGTAGTCTATTTGCAATTTAGGTGATTCTGTTTGTAAATGCAAATTTTGGAATTCTACACCTTTAAAATTTACAGTTTTTTTATTATTGTTGCTGGAATTACCAATACCGGATGAAATAACCATATCACCATTTAGTAAAGCTGACGGTTTAAATTTGTGGTTTTCTATTTCCAATTGAACATATGAGTTCGAGTAAATGTGAGCCTTAGCTTTAAACACATTAAAATTCAAAGTATCTAACGGTTGCAAGGTTAATGTATAATTTTCATTATTAATATCTAATAAGGCATCATATTTTAAAGTTCTTTTTTTTACCAATGTTGAATCATTTATTTCTTGTTGATTTAATTCTTTGGTAATTGGCAAAACTATCTTTCCATTGAATGCTCCCTCGGTTAATTGATTTCTCAATAAAGAAACTTCAAAATGATCAACAGAAAATTGCCACTTTGAAGCACTTCCTTCTGCTAAAGATAATAAATTATCCACATTAAAATTACCGGAAATCCCTGCATCATCAATTAACATATTTTGTGCAGTAAAAATAACTCTTTGGCTTGAATTTTTTTTCTTAAATTCTTTAGGAAGGATAATTTGTAAATTATTGACATAAACTCCTCTCCATAATTCAGGATTACCTTGTACAAGAAATTGTTCATAATTTAAACTACTGAAATCTACCGAAGGGTCATTTCTAGTATCACTAAAATCAAACGTTGCATTTGTTAAATTAAATACCAAACCTCCTTTACCCGTGCCATCTGTTGAATCTTGTTTAGTAATTTGAAACAAAGGGAGAGAAATATTTACTAATATATCATTCCAATCGGTTATTGTAGTATTAAAAGTCCCTTTAACTTTTTGATTGGTATCGGTTATTAAATTATAATTATTATCCACCGGTTCTAAAACTTCCCTGGAAAAAATTATATCGGCTTGCAGCCCCATTGATTTAAAACCATTACAATTTATTGTAGCAAATGTTTTGTTTTGTATTTGTCCTGTTTGCATATTAAATCCTCCTTTCAATACCAAAATTTCCTTACCTCCGTTAATCGAGATAGCCACATCTCCTAATAAAACAATATTAACATCTCCAAAAATCCCTCCTTTTTTTGAGATTTTGACATGATCGGCTCCAAAAAATAATTGTGCTTGATTTCCTTGTATATCATTTTGAGGCAAAGTTATCTTAACAAATACTGTTAATTCAGTATATTGAGGATAAAATTTTGCATTACTAAAACCAACAATATAAGAAACATTATTTATATTTTTTTTTATTCCTACCGGAAAAACAATACTATCTAAAGGATTAACTGAACTCACATAATTCTGCAAGCTGTCTATTTTATCAAAAATTTCATTTGCTTTATCTCGTAAAATATTAGGTATGCTATCGAAACTGTAATTTTTGTTTAAAAATTCAGTATTAAATTCATTTATAACTGATTTTTTATTATCAGTAGTAAAATTATAATGAAAATTTAAAGCTGTTAAACTATCATTTTCTGTTTCAATATTCCTTTTATTATTATAAGCAAAGGAAATTACAAATGTTAGCAAGAAAAATGTAAATAATATTTTTTTTATCATACCTAAATATTTTAACAACAAAAATAACAAAAAATATCTAAACTATAAAGTATTTTAAAAAATAAATATAAAGTATTTTAAAAAAAATAAAATTTAAATGGTTTTATATTAATATTTGTCAAAAAGAGGTGCAGAAAATAGAAATTATAAAAAAGAAAGCGACACATAGGACGCTTTCTTTTAAACTAACTTAATAAGCCGGATCCGGTGGAGTATTTGGATTGCTAGCCCGTTCTTGGTACGGATAAGGATAGAAATTGTTTACTCTTTCCAAACTATAGACATCAACGGTATTCCAATCAACATTATCAAGATAATTTGGATAAAAACGTCTATGAATTGGCCAACGTTGTCCTTGCATATATAATTCAATAGCGTAATTTTTATAAATTTCATCCAAAACATCTTGTTGATTTGTAGCATTGCCTGTCCAAGCCGATAGTTCAGCTCCAACACCAAAGACATCCTGTGCGGCAGTTTTGGTTCTAATATCATCAATTAAAGAAACAGCATCGGATAATTGATTCATTCGAGCTTTTGCTTCGGCTTTGATTAAAATCATTTCTCCGGGTAAGTAAACCGGGATTGGTTTATCATCTGTATCCCAAAATCCTTTGGGATCATCTATCTGGTAATGTGCATCCGGATAAGAGGCATTTGTTATATATTCTAAATAGAATTCATTTCTTTTGTCCCCCAACTCCGGAGTTTGGGTGTTAAGTAAACCTAAAGAATCTATTGGTTTATATCTTTTTTGAGTCGAATAAATAGCAATATTATAAATAGGATTTTTAATAGCACCTCCATCATAGGACCAAACTGATCGTTTAGTTAAATCCACGGCATTTGCATCATCATAAGCTGCTTGATAATTCCCTAATTCTATTTCATATCTTGCTTTAAATGCTAACAAAACATCTTTAAAGGAAAATTCATAAGATACGAGATTATTTATAAAATCTTCTGCTCCCGGATTATTATTTAAATCAGCAATCGCATTACCCAATAAATCAACTGAATTTTGTAAAGCTGTCATTCTATCGATATAATTGGCTTGATTATCCGGATCATTTTTTTCGGTTACTTTTTCCCAATATTGTGCCATATATCCGGTAGTAATAGCCTTAAAAAACTTGGCATAAGCTTTATATGCAACTTTTTTCAAAGGATCATCAAAATGTAACCCGTCAATATTTTCCAATATTTTTTCTGCAATACCTCTATTTTTATGCAAATGATTAAACAAAATTGTTATTGAAGAATTCTCGGAAGTTAAAGCTATTCCTCCTCTTTCCAATTCAGGTTCGGTAATATATGTACCTATATTACCTAACTCATGAGCTGTAAGTCCTGGTCCACGAACAATTTCGTTATAACTGTTAATGGCAAAATCTTTGGTCATACCTAAGATTATACCTGGGTATGCTAATGGTGCCTGATATGCTGCATCTGCTGTAACGTTATTATTATTTTCAAATTCTTTTTTACAGTTGTAAAAAGAAAGGCTTATCAGTATTATTATTAATATTTTTTTCATAATTCTAAATTTTTAAAATTTTAATTGAACTGCAAAAGTATAAACTTTTGGTATGGGTATATTTCCAAATTCGTTTGCGCTTGAACCTGTTTGATTCCCCCAAGATGAAGTTTCGGGGTCATATCCCCAGTAATTATCCCAAGAAATTAAGTTTGAACCACTGATGGTAAATTTAGCTCCTTTTATTCCTTTAAATGGTTTTTTCCAATCATAACTTAAAGAAACATTTCTAAGTTTTACAAAAGAGCCGTCTTCAATAAATGATTCCCAAATACCATAACGACTACTATACCAACCTTTTTTATTGTTTTCCAACTCCCATTGGGTAAATTCCCAACCTCCTTTTTGGAAGGCTAAACGTTTATCCCAATCCACAACATCAAAACCTTGAACAGCTTCTAATGTAAAACCAAATGTTAGGTTTTTATATCTTATATTGTTATTGAAACCAACTATATAATCCGGATTACTATCAGCTATTACTTTAAATAAAGGATCTCCGGTAGGTTGTCCATTAGAATCAAATTGTTGTTCATAACTTTCTGCAAATCCGTCTCCATCTCTATCTATCATAATACCTTTTGCTATTTGAGGAAGCCCGTTGTTATCCAATACCCAATTTCCATTTTCATCAGTTGCATAAAATCTTCCATAGAAAATTCCTAATGGCTGATCATTTGCAGCAATCGCAAATCCCCAAGAACCAGCCAAACCTATTTTACCTCCTTCTATACCGGAAACTTTATTTCTGTTTCTTGAATAATTAATTGAAAAATTCCAATCAAAGTCTTTTTTCTTAATAGGACTTGCATTCAATCCGATTTCAATACCGTCATTTGTTAAAGTCCCCACATTGTCCACTCTACTTTCAGAACCTGTTGAAGGCCCCATATTTCTTTCTAAAACTAGGTCTTTTACATCTTGATGATATATAGTAAATTCTATCCCTATTTTTCCGTTTAAAAATCCTGCGTCAAAACCAAATTCTCTTTCTCGGGTAACTTCCGGACGAATATTTTTGTTTCCATCCTTACTAGCAGGAACATACGTGGTTTGTCCTAAATAACTACCCGGAATATATAAAGCTCCTTCTTTTGTATTAATATAGGAAGGAGAAGTCAATACCGACATATTTCCTGCTTCACCCCAAGCACCTCTTAGTTTAAAACTATTAACATATTTACCAATATTTTCTTGCCAAAAATCAAAATCAGAGAGTACTAATGAACCCGAAACTTTTGGATAAAATGCTTGTACGTCATCCCCAAATGTAGAGGCTTTGTCCCAACGTCCTCCAAAAGTTAAGAATAACTTATCATATATACCAAAATGTTGTTGAATCCAAGTTCCCCAAATAGCATATTCATAATTTGAACTATTAGTGGAGATATCAGTAGCTCCATCCATATTTTGTAAATTAGGGAAAATGGATAGTTTGGGTTTATTGCTGGATTCTTCTTCTTTATTGTTATAAAGATATTGATATCCGGCACCGGTTGAAGCTTTGATATTATCAGTTATTTTATAATTATAATTGGCTTTAATATGTGAAGAGAATATACCTGTATAATTATGTTTATGTGCAAGTTTTCCATCCGGAACGGATGTTAAATGATATGGTGCATAAAATTTTCCTTTCAGACCGGTATAGTCATAGCCAAAAATGTAATCGATATTTAATCCTTCAATCGGTTTAAAGTTTAATGAAAAATTAGTAATAACACGATTTACATCATTTCTTGCTTCCACCAAATCAACATCTTCATATGGATTACCAAAAGCCATAGGCGTATAATTTCCGTTTGAATCCATAGGACTTATATAATTATCATCAAAAAGTAATGCAAGTGTAGGAGAAGTAGGACCGGCATTTCCACCATAAGGTAATTCTTTTATGGTATTGTTAGAATAAATAACTCCTAAATTCAATTTTAAATTATCTGTTAATTTTTGTCCTAATTTAAGGTCTAAATTTTTTCTTTTATAATTAGAATTTCTAACAATTCCGTCATTACTCAAGATAGAACCTCCAATATTGTATGTAGTATATTCCGTTCCGCCATTTATTTTTACTCCATTATACATTCCCAATCCTTTTCTAAAAACGTAACTTTGATAATCGTAACGTTTTTCAACAGGTATTTGATTAGTATTTGTTATATCGCCGGGATCTTCCCATCTTGTCAAAGCTTTATTATAAGGTTTAAATTTTCGGATTTGATTGATATTGTAACTGGAAGTAACTGTGATAGATGGTTTTCCTGTTTTACCTTTTTTCGTAAAAATCTGAATAATACCATTACTAGCCATTGAACCATACATTGCGGAAGCTGCCGGTCCTTTAACTACTTCAATATGATCGATATCATTCATATCTATATCAGAAAGTGCATCTGCACTTGATGTACCACCTGATCCCAATGTGGACCGTTCATCATTATTTATAATCATTCCGTCAATCATAATTAAAGGTGATGAATTACCCAATACGGTTGAAGGTCCTCTTAAACGAATGGAAATACTAGGCGCTGCCGAACCATTGTTACGCATAATTTGAGCACCGGGCAAAGCCCCTTGTAAAGCTTCTGATATATTTGCAACTGTTCTAGGTGCCAGATCTTTTGCTTTTACGGAATTAATCACCGACCCCAATTGTTTTTTGGTAACCATACCACTTTGGGCAGTTACTACTACTTCGTCCAATCCCAAAGCATCATCTTGCAAAACAAAATCCAATTTGGGACCGGTAACGGTTTTTACTTGCGATTTCATCCCGACAGCCGAAGCTTTTAATTGGTCTCCTTTGTTGGCTTTAAGGGAATATAAACCGTCAAAATCGGTTACGGTTCCTTTTTTTGTGCCAACAATGATAATTTCTACTCCGGGTATAGGTTCTCCTTTGGAGTCGGTAACCTTACCGGACACTTTGATCTCTTGTGCCTGAATGTTTAACGTGCTTAATAAAAAGCTAAAAAACATCAGCCATGATAAAAAATTATTTTTTCTCATAGTCATTTAATGTTAAATTTTCGTAAAATTAATAAATTAAAATGAATATTCAAACAACAATTATCATTTAAAGACAAATCGGTCTTTAAATATAAAAACAATAATTTCGTTTTTTTTATGATTTTAAAAAAATATCATTTTAATAGAAAACTCAACAATTATTAATAAAACGTGAGTTCGACATAAGAAAATATTCTATATAGATTATTGATGTTTAATGTATTACACAAAATATTTAAAGAAATATAATTTTAATTAGCAAATAACAATCCTGCCCTAAATAAATTTTTTTACTTTTTCCATCGATGAACATTTCGACCTTGCTCAATGGTAACAAAATCCCGATAGCTATCGGGAGACACAATCGCTAATACTTCACAAGAGCCTCAAACAGCAGATAGTTTTACGTTTCATTCACTTCAAATTTTACGAAAAATCCTCGTATGCCGAAAAGGCTTAATTCATTCGCCTCAAAGCTCCCCTCTACGAGAGGGGCTGGGGGTGTGTTAATACAATTTTTCCATCATTTTTTTTACAACTCATTATAAATCAAAACATTACTTTTGTTTTAAAAAAATATCTATGACGGAATTGATAAAAAATATTTTTTCTTATGTCAAACTCAAGTTAAATATCCTTTATAAAATCTTTATACTCTAAAAACAACTTTTCCAATTTGTCCATATTTATATTGAAGAAGTCATAAATATCAACCCAAGAATCTTTATTATGAATACTAACTTTTTTATTAATAGGAAGATAGATGCAAGATATGATCTTTCCGGAGTCTAAAACAAAATTTTCTTCATAAATGAGACCCGGAATTTCTTTCAAAAATATCTTTTTTAGGGAAAGAAATTTGTTAAAATAAGTTTTTCGCAAATCATTATCTTTCATCTCGATAGCAATCATTACGGCGGCAGTTTTTCTATCGGCATAAAATTTTAAAGACAAATCTTTGATTTTGGTGTGATATAGTAACCATTTTCTTGGAAACGATTTACCAAAACTCGTCCAAAATTCTTGTCTGAGACGAGCAGATTCTTCTTTGCTAAACAT
>Ga0256833_1003662_pt1 | contig 10480 bp, 9 predicted proteins | sample 356284metaG_FD_190535 | JGI IMG/M metagenome (GOLD analysis project Ga0256833, IMG submission 190535) | Hydrothermal vent microbial communities from Mid Atlantic Ridge, Atlantic Ocean - 356-284 | ecosystem: Environmental > Aquatic > Marine > Hydrothermal vents | place: Atlantic Ocean: Mid...
GACCCCGCAGGCGATAACCCTGCCCTGGCCAGGGCACTGGAGGCGGCGGGCTTTGTGGTCGTGCAGGAACTCTTCCTCACGGAGACTGCCCGCCGGGCCGACGTGGTCTTGCCGGTGCTGGCTTACACCGAGCGCAGCGGCACATACACCAACGGCGAACTGCGCGTGCAGCGTTTTTACCCGGCGGTGCCTGCACCCAAGGGCCTGCTGGCCGACTTCGCCGTGGCGGCTCGCCTCGGCGAGCGCCTGGGTGTGATGCTGGAAGCCGCTTCCGCCGCGACCATCATGCGCCAGATTGCCGAGGCGGTGCCGGCCTACGCGGGCGTGACCTATGAGAAACTGGCCGAAGTGCACGCGCAATATCCGCTCATCCGCCGCACCGACCTGTATTATGGCGGCACGGCTTACGAAAACACCCGCGGGCTGGGTGTGGCGCTGAAGCCCGGCGCACGGGAAGGCGACTTTGCCACCCCCGAAGCGCCTGCCGCGCCTGGAATGCCTGCTGAGGGCCTGCTGGCCGTGCCGGTCACCCGGCTTTACGACCGGGGCGCGCTGGTTTCCCGCTCGGCGACGTTGCAGCCGCGGCTGCCGCGGGGCGCGTTCGTGCTGCTGCACCCTGAAGAGGCTGCCCGCCGCGGGCTGACCGACGGCGCTCAGGCGACCCTCAAAATTGCTGCGGATGCATACCCTGTGACCGTGCGCCTCGACCGCCAGGCACCGGAAGGCGTGGTGCTGGTGCCGCGCTCGCTGGGTGTGCCGCTGGCCGCCGTGGCGCGTTGCGAATTGCAAGTTGCGAATTAGGATTTGCCCATGACTGCATCCATGTTCGGCATTTGGGCCATCAAGGCCGTGATACTCATCCTCATCCTGCTGACGGGCTTTGCCTATGCCACTTACTATGAGCGCAAGGCTATTGCCCGTATTCAGGTGCGCATTGGCCCGAACCGCGCCGGCCCCTGGGGCTTGCTTCAGCCGGTGGCCGATGGGGTGAAACTGATTTTCAAGGAAGAGTTCATTCCCGCGAAGGCCGACAAGGTGCTCTTCACGCTGGCCCCCATCATCACCGTGATTCCGGCCTTTCTCATTGGCGCGGTGATCCCCTGGGGTGGGGAAGTGCCGTTCTTTGGCCGCACGGCGCACCTTTACCTGGCCGACATCAACGTCGCGACGCTCTACATCGTGGCGGTGGGGTCGCTGGCGGTGTATGGCATTGTGTTGGCGGGCTGGTCTTCCAACAACAAATACTCGTTGCTGGGGGGCTTGCGTTCCGCAGCCCAGATGGTGAGTTACGAACTGGCCCTGGGGCTGGCGCTGGTGGGGCCGATTCTGCTGGCTGGTTCGATGAGCCTGGTCAAGATTGTGGAAGCCCAAAAGCATGTGTGGTACATCTTTTACCAGCCGCTGGGCTTCGTCATTTTCCTGATTGCGGCGTTTGCGGAAATCAACCGCTCGCCTTTCGACCTGCCGGAAGCCGAGCAGGAACTCACCGGCGGCTACCATACCGAATACAGCGGGATGCGTTTTGCCCTCTTTTTCATGGCCGAATACATCAAGGTGGTGGCGATGAGCGCCATCATCGCGGCGTTGTTCCTCGGCGGCTATTACGGCCCGGGTGTGGAGGCTTTCCCCTGGCTGGGGCCGGTTTACATGTTCGTCAAAATTTTGGTGCTGGTCTTCTTCGCTATTTGGACCCGGGCAACCCTGCCCCGCCTGCGTTATGACCGCCTGATGGCTTTCGGGTGGAAGGTGTTGTTCCCCCTGGCGCTGCTCAATGTCTTCCTTACGGCGATTGGCATTGTGCTGCTGGGCGGGTAGCGCATTGCGAATGAAGAATGGCGAATTGCGAATGAAGAATGGCGAATGAAGCATTGCAAGTGAGGAATGGCGTTACGAGGTAACCAGGTAACCAAGTAACCAGGTAACGAAGCAACCAAGTAACGAACCAACGAGGCAACCATGTCTGTTTTTGAAGACATTTCGGCGATTTTCAAAGGTTATTGGACGACTTTCAGCCAGATGCTGGAAAAGCCGGTCACCATCCAGTATCCGGAAGAGCGGCGCACGGTGCGGCCGCGTTTCCGGGGGCGGCATGTGCTGAAGCGCTATGACAATGGGCTGGAGCGGTGCATCGGTTGTGCGTTGTGTGCGGCGGCGTGTCCTTCCAATGCCATTTTCGTGGAGGCCGCGGAGAACACCGACGAGGAACGCTACTCGCCCGGTGAGCGGTATGCGCGGGTGTATGAAATCAACATGTCGCGCTGCATTTTCTGCGGCTATTGCGCCGATGCCTGCCCGACCCAGGCCATCGTGCTGGAGCACGAATACGAACTGGCTTATACCGACCGGCGGCAGGCGATTTACACCAAAGAAATGCTGTTAGAGCCGCCGCCCGCGGGCAAGCCTGGTACCCCTCAGCAAACGCCTGAGGGCGTCGACCTGCCCGCTGTGCCGCAAGTTGTGGTGAAGCGGCCATAAACCGCACCCGGCCAATGGCGAAATGTGGAGTTTTCCATGAGCGTTGATCTGCTTGTTTTGCTGGTTTTGGCCCTGATAGCCGTTGGGGCTGCGTTGGGGATGCTGTTTTCCCGCAACGTGGTGTATGCTGTGCTTTTCCTGGTGCTGGTCATGTTGACCCTCGCGGTGCTTTACCTGATTTTGGGCGCGCCGTTTTTGGCGCTGGCCCAGGTGACGGTGTACGCGGGGGCCATTATGGTGCTTTTCCTTTTTGCGGTGATGATTTTGGGGCCGCAGAAACTGACCGAAACCGGCGGCCCTATTGGCTGGCAGCGCCCCCTGGCCTTTGGGCTGACAGCGCTCTTTTTGGCCGAGGTGGTTTACGCGTTTGCGGCTAAGGTCGGTGGGTTGGGCGCGTTGAATTGCGCCAATGCCGGGTTTGGTAGCCCGGCAGCGATTGGGCACTTGCTGTTCAACCGTTACCTGCTGCCCTTCGAAGTGACCTCGGTGCTTTTGCTGGTTGCAGCGGTCGGCGCGGTGGTGTTGACGCGCGAAGAGTGAATGGCAAGTAGCGAATTGCGAAATTGCGAATGAGGCGATCATGGTCCCTACGAATTACTTGCTTGCGCTTTCGGCGGTGCTGTTCATCATTGGGGTGGCGGGCGTGCTGGTGCGCCGCAACGCCCTGGTGATTTATATGGCGATTGAGCTGATGCTCAATGCTGCCAATCTGGCTTTTGTGGCTTTTGCCGCTGAGTTTGGTGCAGTTGATGGTCAGATTGCCGTGTTCTTTGTCATGACGGTGGCGGCTGCTGAAGTGGCCGTGGGTCTGGCCATCTTGGTCACCATTTTCCGCACCAGGCAGTCGATTGATATCGATGCACTGCACCGGTTAAAGGGATAGCCCATGTTTCTCAGCGAAGTGATGAACCAGTCGGGCACGTTTTTTTATCTGGTCCCGTGGGCAGTGTTCTTCCCTGTCCTGGGGTTGCTGTTCAACATGGCGTTTGGGCGCCGCATTGGCGAGCGCGGCGTGGCTGTCGTGGCCGTGACGGCTTCGGGGCTTTCGTTCGTGGTCTCGGTGCTGATGTGGCTGTCGTTGCGCGTCCAGCCGGCGGGGGCCACGGTGCCGTTCCTCTCGTGGATGACGGTGGTGAATGTTTCCTGGGCGTTCCGGGTCGATACCCTGGCGGTGACGATGATGCTGGTGGTTTCCGGCGTGGGCACGCTCATTCACCTTTACGCCGTGGGCTACATGCACTACGACGTCCGCTACAAAGGCGACCCCGGACGCTATGCGCGCTTTTTCGTCTTCCTCAACCTGTTCATCGCCTCGATGATGATTTTGGTCACGGGCGATAGTTATTTGATGCTCTTCGTGGGGTGGGAAGGCGTCGGGCTGTGCTCGTATTTGTTGATCAGTTTCTGGTTCGAATATGACACCAAGGGCAACCTGAGCCTGGCCAACGCGCTGGCCGGTAAAAAAGCCTTCATTGCCAACCGCATTGGCGATTTCGGCTTCATGACGGCCATGTTTTACATGTTTGCCGTGTTTGGCACGCTGAATTTCGAGCAGGTGTTTGCGGAAGCCCCCGGCGTGGCACAGAGCCACCCGCAGGCGATTTTGATCATCACTTTGTTGCTGCTCTTGGGTGTGACGGGGAAATCGGCGCAAATTCCGCTGTATGTGTGGCTGCCCGATGCAATGGCCGGCCCCACGCCGGTTTCGGCGCTCATCCATGCGGCCACGATGGTGACTGCAGGTGTGTATCTGATTGCACGCTCGCACGTGCTCTACGACCTGGTGCCCACGGCGCAACACGCGGTGGCGCTGGTGGGGGCGCTGACGGCGTTGTTTGCCGCCACGATTGCGGTGGCGCAAAACGACATCAAGAAGGTGCTGGCCTATTCCACCATTTCGCAGTTGGGCTTCATGGTCGCAGCGGTGGGCGTGGGCGCGTACGTGGCGGCCATGTTCCACCTGATTGCCCATGCCTTTTTCAAGGCGCTGCTTTTCCTCGCGGCGGGCTCGGTCATCATCGCGATGGAGCGGGCGCATCACCCCTTGCCTGAGGAGGGGGGGCACGAAGGCCACCACAGCGACGACCCGCCTGACTTCGATCCCCAGGATATGCGCTTCATGGGCGGCTTGCGAAAGGTCATTCCGGTGACCTTCTGGACTTATCTCATCGCGGGCCTGACCCTCGCGGGCATTCCGCCCCTGGCCGCCTTTTTCTCCAAAGACGAGATCATTGCCGATACCAGGGCTGCTTTCCCTCTGGTATACTGGTTGCTGGTCGCGGCAGCCTTCCTGACGGCGTTTTACATTGGCCGCCAGATTTTCCTGGTGTTCTTCGGAAAGCCGCGCAGCCATGCAGCCGCGCACGCGAAGGAAAGCCCGTGGACGATGACCTCGGTGCTGGTAGCCCTGGCTGCGCTCTCGGTTGCGGGCGGCTTGCTCAACTGGCCGCATCCTTACCTGGCGGAATGGCTGGGGCACACCTTTGGCGAGGTGGAAAGCGGCGGCCTCAACCCGCTGGTGGCGGGCACCTCGGCGACCATCGCGGTGATTTCCCTGTTGCTGGCGTGGTGGCTTTATGGCAAGCGCCCGCTGGAAAGCGCTGCCCAACCCGACCCGCTGCAACGCCCCCTCGGCTGGCTGTTCACCGCCATGCAGGCCAGGTGGTGGGTAGATGAACTCTATGCCGCGGTGATCATTGGCCCTGAGGTGGCTTTGGCACGGCTCGCGGCGGCTTTCGATGTCTGGTTCATCGATACAGCCGTCAACGATACGGCCTGGTTGACCGACTTCGTGGGCCGGAAAATCGCCGGCTGGCAAACTGGCTTTGTGCGCAATTACGCTTTGAGCGTGTTTGTGGGTGTTTTGCTCATTTTCACCTATTTGTTATGGCGGTAAAATTGTACCGCCGCGTTTACGCGTTGGAAGAATCCTACTAAAGGCGAGGTAGCATGATGGACTTCCTGATGAATCCGCTCAACTTGATGACCTTCTTCCCTCTGGTGGGTGTGGCAATCATTTTGCTCATCCCGCGGGAACGCAAAGACGCCATCCGCTGGGTCGCGGTGGTGACTTCACTGGTGTCGTTCTTTGTGTCTCTGTGGATGTTGAGCATGTTCCACGCCAAAGACCCCGCTTTCCAGATGGTGTACGATAAGATCTGGATGAAAGCAGGTGGGTTTGAAATTCATTATGCCCTGGGCGTGGATGGTTTGAGCATTTTGTTGGTGCTGTTGACCACCCTGCTGACGCCGATTTCCATTTTCTCGGCGTGGACGGCGATTGAGGATCGCGTGAAGGAATTCGCCATTGCCTTCCTGGTGATGGAAGTGGGTATGTTGGGCGTGTTCCTGGCGCTGGATTTGTTCACTTTCTTCGTGTTCTGGGAATTCAGCCTGGTGCCGATGTACTTCATCATTGGTATCTGGGGCGGCCCGCGGCGGACTTACTCGGCCATCAAGTTCATGCTCTACACGATGGTCGGTTCGGTGCTGATGCTGCTTGCTATTTTGTGGCTGGGGCTGAGCCAGGGCACTTTCATGCTGCCTGACCTGCTGGCCAAGGGCGTGAATCTGCCTCTGCACCTCCAGTCGTGGCTGTTCCTCGCCTTTGCGCTGGCGTTTGCCATCAAGGTGCCGATGTGGCCGTTGCACTCGTGGTTGCCCGATGCCCATGTGGAAGCCCCCACGGCCGGTTCGGTCATCCTGGCGGGTGTGCTGCTGAAGATGGGCACTTACGGCTTCCTGCGCTTCAACCTCTCCCTCTTCCCTGAAGCGTCGGTGAAGTTTGCGGTGCCGATTGCCGTGCTGGCGATTATCGGCATCATTTACGGTGCGATGGTGGCTTATGCCCAGAAGGATTTCAAGAAACTGGTGGCCTACACTTCGGTGAGCCACCTGGGTTTTGTGATGTTGGGCCTGTTTGCCCTCAACCCGATGGGTATCGCGGGCGGCATTTTGCAGATGATCAACCACGGTATCAGCACGGGCGCTTTGTTCCTTATCGTGGGCATCATTTACGAACGGACGCACACCCGCGACCTCGGCGCCTTTGGCGGTCTGTGGAAGATCATGCCGATTTACGGCGCTTTTTCGCTGGTGGTGGCGCTTTCTTCGATGGGCCTGCCTGGCCTGAACGGGTTTATCGGCGAGTTCACGATTTTGATGGGCGCGTTCCAATCGCCGATTTTGGGGCCTGTTTTCGCCATTAGCGCGGCGGTCGGCATTGTGCTCGCGGCGGTGTATATCCTGGTGATGCTGCAAAAGGTCTTCCTGGGCCCGGTGAAGGAAAAGAATCTGGGGCTGAAAGACCTCAACTGGCGCGAGATTACCGTGCTGGCCGTGCTGACGGTGTTCATTTTCTGGATTGGCTTGCACCCGGCGCCGTTCTTCAACCTGATGATGCCCTCGGTGGAGAAACTGGCGCACGGCCTGCAGGCTGCTGCCCTGGCGATGCACTAAGCGGTGCCGGGATTGTGGTTCGTGCCCTGTGCATGACGCATTGTTCCCTGTGAGGCTCTCATGACCTTTTCCGACCTTTCCACCCTGTTGCCTGAAATCGCATTAGTGATTTGGGCGAGTGTGTTGCTGTTGGTGGATTTGTTCATCCCGAAGGTGCGCAAGGGCTGGACGGCTTTTTTGGCCGCCCTGGGCCTGGCGCTGGCCTTTGGGCTGGCGGTGGCGCAGGGTGGCGGTGTGGGCGCTGGCTTCCACGGGATGGTGGTCTCCGATGGTTTTGCCACCTTCCTGGAAGCCTTGCTGGCGCTGAGCGGCGCGTTGGGTATTTTGCTGGCGTATGATTATCTGAAGCGTCAGCAAATGGTGCGCGGCGAGTATTACACCCTGCTGCTGTTTTCGGTGGCAGGGATGATGCTGATGGCAAAGGCCGCCGACTTGATGGTGATGTTCCTGGCGTTGGAGCTGCTTTCCATCCCGCTGTATGTGCTCACGGCTTTTGCCCGCCCGCGTGAAATTGGCGAAGAGGCTGCCTTGAAATACTTCTTGTTGGGCGCGTTTGCGGCGGCTTTCTTCGTGTATGGCATTGCTTTGACCTATGGCGCTACGCAGACCACGCGAATTGCCGGCATTGCCGCGGCGGTCGATACTGGTCGGGCTAATCTCACGCTGCTGGCTTTTGGGGCGGGCTTGCTGCTGGTGGGCCTGGGCTTTAAGGTGGCCGCGGTGCCTTTCCACATGTGGACGCCCGACGTGTACCAGGGCGCACCTTCACCGATGACGGGCTTTATGGCGGCGGGGGCCAAAGTGGCCGGTTTTGCTGCCTTGTTGCGGGTGCTGGTGTTGGCTTTCCCGGTGTTGGGTGGCCGCCTGACCCCGATTGTGTGGGTGTTGGCCTTGCTGACGATGGTCGTCGGCAACCTGGCGGCTTTGGCGCAAAAGAACATCAAGCGCATGCTGGCGTATTCCAGCATTGCCCACGCGGGCTACATGCTGGTGGCAGTGGTGGCGTTTGCCAATGCCAAAGTGGCGCCGATGGCCGTCGCGGCGGTGTTGTTCTACCTCGGCGCTTACGCGTTGACCAGTTTCGGCGCGTGGGCGGTGGTGGTTGCGGTGGAGCACGCCGAGGGCCAGGGGCTGGAAATTGCCGATTACGCTGGCCTGGGGCGCAAGCACCCCTGGCTGGCGCTGGCAATGACCGTTTTCATGCTCTCCTTTGGCGGCTTTCCGCCAACCGTAGGTTTCGTGGGTAAGTTTTATCTCTTCCGTGTTGCCTTGGATGCTGGTTTTGTCGGCCTGGCGATTGTCGGCGTGCTGGCCTCGGTGGTGTCGGTGTATTACTATATGCGGGTTGTGACCACGATGTACATGAAGGAAGGCGAGGCCGAAGCGCACGGCGATGCCTGGCTGAATTTGGGTGTGGCGCTTACGGCGCTGGCGACAATTTTCTTTGGCATTGTGACCGCCCCGGCGTTCCAGTGGGCGGTGCAGGCGGTGTTGCATTTGTAAATGCCGTGCGTGCTGCAAAAATGAAGCCAACGCCCCGCATCTCAGCGGGGCGTTGTTGTTTTGCCGCGGCGTTTGGAAAAAGCGGTGCGCCGGCGCGCGCTGATGAAATACCACGGCATCAGCAAAGGGCCAGAAATTTGCAGGCGTCGGCCATTAGCCAGTTTCTCGGTGTAGGTTCCCATGATTTTCTTCTGGGGCCTGGGCAGGTCAATGTCAATTTCGAAGGGGGCGTAGCGGAAATCGTGATAGCCGTGGTCGGCGAGGAACCGTTCGATGAGGGGCAGCGAGTAAATGTTGTAGAAACTCCGGGTCTGCGGCTCTAATTGCTCGGTATATTCCTGCACTTCAATGGTGCAAGAGACCAGGCCGTCGTAAAACAGTGAAGAAAGCGCCATCCAGGGGCTTCTAAAGCGCACATGGCTTCGAGGGGCTCTTCGAAAGAAGGCAGCCAGCTCAGTGTTTGCAGGGAAATCACCCCGTCGAAAGCGCCGATGTATTTTGGGGGCAGGTTATAGATGTCGCCCACTTCTAGGCGGCAGTTGGTGATGCCGTGCTCGCGAAAAAAGGCGTTGCCTTTTTGAACCAGCGCGGGATTGAGGTCAACCCCTACAAATGTGCAATGGGGGTAGCGCGAACTTATGTAATAAAGCGGTCCCCCTTGTCCTGCGCCCAGATCGAGGATGCGGAGGCGGCTTTCCTTGTGAAGCAACCCGAGGGTTTCCAGCCAGTTGCAGAAGGCCACCGTGCTGCGATAGGGTGCTTTGAATTGCCGTTCATGGTAGGCAGTGTTGACGTTTTCCAGCCATTCGGTCGTGCGCTTTTGCATGGGGAGGCTTCCGCCTGGTGGTGCAAGGGGCTATCATCCCCCGCTTTGGAGCGTGCGTAACAGGGACCACCCTGGCCCAAAGTGAGGGTTCAACTGGACGGCTTTGCGCGCGTCCTCCAGCGCGCGCTGATGTTGTCCCAGGGCTTCTTCAGCCCGCGCTCGCCAGTAGTAACTCTCTTCCAAGATGGGCTCGCTCATGGCGTCCAGCGTGTTGGTGGCGAGGTTGATCACATCCTGATAACGCCCGCTGTAGTAGTAGGCAAAATAAGGGCCGGTCTGATACCACATCATCCGCCAGGGGCGTTCCTTTTCGGGCAATTGGGCGTAAATGGCAAAAGCCTGATCGTAAGCATGGGCAGCATCGACATATTCGTGTAGCCAGACATGGCTGGTGCCGACATTGAACCAGGCGAAGAACAGTGCCTGCCCTTGCAGGTTTTGGGTTTCTTGCTGGGCGACTTTCAGCGCGTGGCGATACGACCAGTTGGCATCGGCCCATGGCCCAAGCAGTGCCATGAGGTCGTTTTCCACGCTTTTGTCGTAAGGAATGAGGAAGAGGTCGTTGAAAGCCCGCCAATCGTAGGCGAAGGCGTCGTAAGAGAGTTCGTAATTGGGGCCGCGATAGGAGTCGTAGGTGATGAAAACTTTTCGGGCATCGTCATAGCCGACCACCAACTCATAATGCCCCATCCACCCCTCGAAGCCAGCACCGTGAAACCCTTTTTCGACCATCACGGGGAAGCCATTGGCAAGCAGGGTTTTCAAAAGACGTTCGTTGCCGCCCATACGCCACAGGAAACCGTAAGGCGTCTTTTGCAAAACGTAGTCTTGCATTTCATAGGGTGAAACGTTTTTGTCTCGCGGGTTGGGCTTGAGGAATTCAGCTGGGGCGGTTTGGAAACCTTTCCAGCCCCAGTAGGAAAGCGCCATGCTCAAGGTTGCCGGGCCGCAGTTGTTCCACTGTTGGAATTCATGCCGAATGCCTGTGAGGTGGACCCGGCTTGGCAGCGGCGTCGGTGTGGGCGTGGGGGAAGGCGCGAGCGTGGGGGTAGCCGTGGGGCCTGCCGTGGGCGTGGATGTAGGCGTGAGGGAAGGTGTCGGTGTGGCAAGGACTATGGCAGTGGCCGTGAGGGATTGGATGGTGGCGCTTAACGCGGTAGCGACCGTTTGCCCCTGGGGCACGAACACCTGTTGCTGGGGAGGGCGCAAGGCATACTT
>Ga0256833_1003663_pt1 | contig 10480 bp, 10 predicted proteins | sample 356284metaG_FD_190535 | JGI IMG/M metagenome (GOLD analysis project Ga0256833, IMG submission 190535) | Hydrothermal vent microbial communities from Mid Atlantic Ridge, Atlantic Ocean - 356-284 | ecosystem: Environmental > Aquatic > Marine > Hydrothermal vents | place: Atlantic Ocean: Mid...
AAAAGTAGTCATACTGACCACCTATGGCTGGGGAGGAGCCGCTGGCAAAAGGCTTGAAGGCATACTGAAATCTTGTGGAATGAGTATCCGCTACATAGTCGAGAAACACGGCTCCATAAACGAGGACGAGCTACTAGATGCCGTGGACGCCCTCACACTCGAATAAGCAGTACCTAGCCCCGCTTCTCCCCCCGCCCAGTCTTACCCGATCCCTTTCCTCCCAGGAAGTCCAGTAGGGAGAAGCCCCTCCGCTCATGCCTCCCCAGCAGAACTTTCTCGACAAAGTTGTCCCGGACGGGTAGGTAGACCTCCTCGTAGAACCGCTGGGGGTCGCGTAGAACGCTGCGCGGGAACCGCGAGACGTACTCAACCGCCTTCCTCCACACCTGCTCCCAGGGCATGAGGGCCTCGAACCTGCTGCGCACCTGTCTATCAAAATCCTCGGGTCGTTGCTCCCGGCCACCCATCTCGAAATAACCGCTCGGCCCAACCGGCACCTCTTCCCCAAAGACCTTGACAAACCTCTTCCCGGATACGCTCTCCCCGGGCCTTCTCGCAGCTACTCGGGCATAGCGCCCACTAGGCCCATAGTACTTGGCCCAGGCGTAGAAGATGGCCCGGTTAAGACCGAAGCTCTTAGCCCTGTCAAGGTCCCCGGTTAGTACGTAGTAGCGAGCGGCTTGCAGCAACGCCATGGTCTCGAAGCGCCCTATCCTCGGCTTCTCCTCGCCCACTTCTCTTGGAGCCTGCCCGGTCCCCGGCTCGGCGACCACCACGCTCTTCTTGGCGCGTAGGCCTCGCCACAGCTTGTAGCGTAGACCCAGCTTCTTCACAGCCTCCTCCGCGAGCCCATCAGCCTCCCCGGGCAAGTGCCTCCGCCAAGCATAGGGGTGGTGCCTCATCGTCTCCGGCCTGGCCCAGCTGATGTCGAACTCGTCGAGCCTCTCCGGGGGTATAACCACTGCTACGAGGTCGTGCTCGCGGTGAAGCGAGAGCGGTGCTGTGAACACCCGCTTCACATCCATAATGTTCTCTACCTTGAGCACCCCTTTGCTCTTCCTCGAGAGCTCTACTAGGCGGGGCCGGGTCTCGAGCAACACGTACTCCACGACAGCGTATGCCGCGTTAAAGGGGTGTATCCGCTGCCTAAGCTCCTCGGAGAAAGCGTTCTCGTTAACGTGTACGTGGATCCCCTCACCGCTCCACACCAGGTAGACCGAGCGCCTCACACCATGGCTCTCGAGCGCCCCTAGTATCGTCCTCGCCGCCTCCACCGCGTAGCGCCACTCGCTGAGCACAACATCTATATCCCACGAGGGCGTCGTGGCGACAATGTTGCCGGGGTCGTCTAGGTCGCTGTCCCGCTCAAGCCTCTCATAGATGTTCACGGACCCGTAAACAGTTCTCACAACACCCTTGTACCTAGTAATCAGTTTGCGCAGATCATCGGGGCCATTGACTCTAAGAGGCCTACCAGGCCCCCGATGCCTTATGAACACGTGCTCGCCTCCACGCCTACCAGCCAGCGCGACCCATCTTCCGCGAAGCCACTCGCTCATCTCAGCCAATACTTCCCCGCGGAGATAGTGCCGAACAACATCCAAGACCGAGTACCCGCCCCCATAGCCCCTATGAGATCACACCCAGCAAGCTGGAACCGGCAAGGAGCGGTGCCAGAACATGCGGGGGAATAGACTCCCCTACACCCTCTAGACAAGTAGGCGGTCGCTAGTCCTTAAGACCCTTTAGCCCTGTGAGAAGCCCGACACGGCTCCAAGAGCCGCGCTATGGGTTGGGAGGGGAAGCTACATTGGGAGCGCGGCGGGAGAGGGCTCCTTTTATCGGGGTAGTGCTGGGAGTAGTTGCGTTATCGACGAGGGTGCTTCGATGGGATCGTTTGACGCCATAGTGGAGGCGCTGGGGCGGCTAGGCTATTGGCGGGAGCCCCTGGTTCCTGTTATCGGGTGTCGTAGGACTAGTAGTTGCTGGGGTATGAGGAATGATTATTGGTTAGCGGGTCGCTTTGAGAAACAGGTTCTTGGCTCGCTTCTTGATCGCTGTTTCGGCGCTAGCGTGGATCTCAGCGACTATCTTGTCGTGTTTCACCGCGTCCCCGCACCGCTGGGAGAGTACGCCGCGGAGGTCTTCGCCATCGCTCTGAGACTCGGCGTGATAGAGTACCGGGCCCAGGGTGGCTGGTTCCTCTACCCCAGTGGGGCGGCGGCGAGCCTCTCGGAGAGCATGGGAGCGCCCGTGGTGGAGGTGAGGACGAGGGGTAGGCTTAAGGGGAAGAAGCTGAGGCTCGGAAGCTGCCCAGACACGGGCTGCGTAGTTATAGGCGCTGGCAGGTGGCTGGGAGCGGCGAGCATCGTTGAGCGCTTGGAGCACGGCTGCGTTGTGAGGGTGCGCGACATGGCTCCGAGGGGGTTTAGGCTACTAGAGCCCGGTAGCGTCGAGGAGGCCGTGGAGGCCAACGAGGAGATAGTGGGGGCCCTGGCATCAGAGGCGAGGGAGTTCATTCGCCGCGTGTACGCGAGGTACCAGGCTAGCCGGGGGAAGCTCTACGTAGCGTTTAGCGGAGGCGCTGACTCCGCCGCGTTGCTCGAGCTCGCCAGGGAGGCCATTGGCCCGGAGAACGTCGTAGCAGTCTACGTCGATACTGGCATGGAGCACCCCGAGACCAGGGCCTATGTGGAGAAGATAGCCTCCATAACCGGCGTGGACCTGGAGATAATCGAGCCCAGATACGACCCCGTCGAGCTAATAGCCGAGAAGGGGTTCATGACACGTGATAACCGGTGGTGCACCAAGCTCCTAAAACTAGAGCCCCTGAGAGACTTCTATCAGAGGAAGAGAGCCCGGCTGGTCCTCGACGGGGCGCGCAAATGGGAGAGCACCGCTAGGGCCAAGACGCCGAGGATTGGTGAGAACCCTCTCATCCCCGGTATCGTTAGGGCTCTCCCGATCTATCACTGGCCTCGGCTAGCTGTACAACTATTCCTCCTGGAGCGCAACCTGCCCATGAACCAGCTATACAACGAGGGGCTTGTCCGCATAGGTTGCATGGTGTGCCCAGCTATGCACCTCTACGAGCTCCACATCTCTTATAGGCTTCACCGGGACTGGTTCCACAGACTCGCACAAAGAGTCTCCGAGGCACGGGGCACGCCTACCAGGAGCACGCTGTGCTATATTCTTCGCGGAGGGTGGCGCAGAGAAGAGGAGGCACCGGGGGCACGTGCCGATAATAAGCCAGGCCTAGGGGAAGGAGAACGAGAACACTGACCCCGGGGCTCTCACGCCGCCACCTAGGCTTTCCCCGAGCTGCTCCTCTTCTCCGCGATCCTCACCCGTGTCCCTTTCCTCGTTGCTGGCTCTGCGCTCTAGTATGATGTTCGCTATGAGGCCGCCTATATCGTCTCCTAGCACTTGGTAAGCTATCGTGGCCGCGAGCCTCGGGTTGGTCTCTACGAGCTGTGCGAAGCTCATCCCAGTCGTTCTCCGAGCCCAAGCGTTAAGCACTGATCTCAGCCCGATACCGGCTCTTCTCAGCCATGTATCCAGGTCATTACTATTAGGGTGCAACACGGAACCCATGCTAGGTATTGTGTCGTTGAGAGATATTATACTGGGCTGAAGAAGCCATGTAACATAGTGTATAAATACTAGCGCTCCACTCTTAGCCCACTCTCTGCCAGCTCCCCAGCAGCTCCGATGCCTGCTTGAACAGCGCTGCTGCGCGGGGACAGCTGCTCCTCTCAGCCCTCTCCGCCGCCTCTTGTAGCGCTATCGCTGCTCTCTCCACGGCGTACATGGCTACCGGGGAGACGTGCTCAGTGTCACCCGCCTCATCTAGTAGCACCATTATAGTGTCCTCGATCTCGTCGCATAGCCTCCTAGCGCACGGCTCTCTACAGGCAAGCCTAAGTACTCCGAGAACGGTGTAGACAATATCCACTAGGCTCTCCGCGTCCCCCATGGAGCGGGCGCCACGCAGCTCCACGCGCTAGTCGCTACCCCCATCTAGGCCTGGGATCAGGCGTCGTTCTCCTTATTTTAGCCTGGCCCCGTGTCTACGTTTAACAAGGGTGTAAGATAGTTGGGTGCTTACCTAGACAGGCTCCGCGACGAGCTTGAGAGGCTTCGCCGCGAGAGGAGGGCCGTCATACTAGCCCATAACTATATGCTCCCAGAGGTGCAGGATGTAGCAGACTATGTCGGGGATAGCCTCGAGCTCGCGATAAAGGCTCTCGAGACCGAGGCGGACGTCATAGTCCTGGCCGGTGTGCGCTTCATGGCCGAGGTGGCGAAGCTCCTCAACCCTGACCGCGTGGTGCTTCACCCGGAGCCGGCTGCTGGCTGCCCATTAGCTGATTTCGCCACTCCCCGTGTGCTTAGAGAGGCTAAGCAGGAGCACCCGGGAGCACCCCTCGTTATCTACGTGAACTCTTATGTAGAGGCGAAGGCTGAGGCCGACTACGTGGTCACCAGCGCCTCGGCCATAGAGGCTGTTAAGAGGCTCGAGGCGGACAAGATCCTCTTCGCGCCGGATAAGAACCTGGCCGAGTGGGTCCAGGAGAACGTGCCCGATAAGCAGGTGATCCCGGTGCCGAGGCACGGGCACTGCCCTGTCCACGAGTACCTTGTAAGCGGGTACTACGTGCGCCTAGCCAGGGAGCGCTACCCCGGGGCGAGGCTCCTAGTGCACCCAGAGGCCCCGAGGGAGGCTCGTAGACTAGCAGACTATGTTGGGAGCACTAGCCAGATGCTACGATACATCGGTAGAACGGATCCAAGGGGGTCATACATAATCGGCACCGAGGAGGGCCTAGCTTATCGCGCTAAGCGCCTCTACCCAGAGGCGACGATACACCCCGTCACGGGCAGAACCGTGTGCATCGATATGAAGAAGATAACCTTGGAGAAGATAGTGAGGAGCTTGGAGAGCCTTAAGCCACGCGTAGAGATACCAGGCAACATAGCTAAGAGGGCTAGAGAGGCTGTGGAGAGAGGCCTCGAGCTGGTAGGCAAGCACGTACCCAAGTAGCCAAGGGAGAGAGTCCTAGCTCTCCGAAAGGGCCCCGGGCCCGGGCTACATAGCGTATTTTTCTTAGACGCTGCTCTCCTCGTTGCTGGGCGAGACCGTGGATGCTGCGCCGGGGCTCTGGCCCCGCTTATTAGCCGAGAAGCTGTTGAGCTGGGTCGGGGAGGACTCGCCCTACGTCGATATCACTACGAGCGCTCTCGGGCTAGGCGATGAGTGCGTGGAGATGACTATAAGGGCTAAGAGTAGTGGCGTCGCGTCCTGCACCTCCGAGATGGCGCTGGCCCTAGGAGCCCTGGGGGTACGGGTTCTCAGCTACATTGGGAGCGGCGAGTACTTCTCCGAGGGAGATACTGTTATGAGGCTGCGGGGGAGCGCGCGTGACCTCCTGCTCGTTGAGAGAACCCTCCTGGATGTCCTCATGTACGCCTCCGGGATAGCTACGGCGACGCATAGCCTTGTGCTACAGGCTCGTAGAGCTAATCCCCGGGTAAGGGTAGCTGCTACTCGTAAGACTCCCCCAGGCTTCCGGCTCTGCGCTAAGCTCGCCTTCCTCCACGGCGGCGGCGATACTCATCGCTGGGGGCTAAGCGACGCGCTCATAGTAAAGGATAGCCATGTCGAGATAATCGGCAGCTTAGAGGAGGCGGTTAAGCGGGCGCGGAGGGGGAAGAGCTTCGCGCACAGGCTCGAGGTGGAGGTGTCTAGGCCCGAGGACGCCCTACTGGCCGCGAGGCTGGGCGCGGACATAATCATGCTGGACAACATGGCTCCGAGGGAGGTTGAGCAGGCTGTCAGGTTGCTGGAGGAGAACGGTTTACGCGACAAGGTGGTCCTAGAGGCTAGCGGGGGGATAGGGCCCTGGAACATCACAGCGTACGCGGTGAGCGGGGTAGACGTGATTAGCACTAGTTACCCCTTCTACCACCCGGAGAGAATAGACCTCTCCGCGGAGATGAAAAGGGTTGAGAACTGCTAGGCCACTCATAGGCCTCATAGGCTGCGGCGCCATAGCCTCGGAGATAGTTAACGCCATAAGAAGCGGCTCCATAGAGGCGGGCGTAAGCGTCCTCATGGACATATTTCCCGAGAAGTGTGCCAAGCTGAGAGACCTGCTCGGCGAGGAGATACCCATAGTCACCTCGATAGAGGAGTTCCTCCAATACCCCATGGACTACGCGGTCGAGGCCGCGAGCCAAGAGGCTGTGAGAAGCTATGGCGAGAAAATAGTCTCAAGAGGAATCAGCCTCGTAGTGCTAAGCGTCGGCGCCCTACTGGATAACGAGCTCAGGGAGCGCCTAGTCAGAAGAGCCCGGGAGACAGGAGCAAAGATATACGCCCCAACCGGGGCCATCGCCGGCCTCGACGCTATAAGAGCCCTACGGGGAGCCGGGATAGACCGGGTAGTGCTGAGAACCATAAAGCCTCCGAGAAGCCTAGGAATAGAGTCAAAAGAGAGGAGGCTACTATACCGCGGCCCCGCCCACGAGGCGGTAAAGAAGTTCCCATTCAACGTCAACGTTGCCGCGGCACTAAGCCTCGCAGCAGGCAAGGAAGCCGAGGTAGAAGTAATAGTCGACCCAAGCATAGAGAGGAACACACACATCATACTCGTGGAGTCAAAGGCCTCCCGCATAGAGATACGGGTAGAAAACGTACCGAGCAAAACCAATCCAAGGACAAGCTGGCTAGCCGCACTATCAGTAATAGAGCTACTGAGAAGAATAACGAGCAAAGACCCACTACTCGTAGGAAGCTAGAAGGCCAAAGAACAAGCCAAGCGGAGACGCGTGAAGCCCCCGGGCCAGGCTATAGAGAGCCGAGCCGCCCCTGCAAAAAGGGAGGGTCGGGGGGAGGAAAAGTCCTCACCCCCTGGAGCCCGGGGCGTCGGGGCGACCGAAAGATCCTCATCCCCGTGTATGCGTATCCTAGGAGTATCTTTGTAGCTATAAATAGGCCCTTATGCGGCTTCCCCGCTTCTCCATGGTTCCCGCACATAGCTAGGTCGCCTGGGGTGCGGTTCTCCTTCAGAGACTCTACATGGATTCGGTGATTTTATGCTCTGGCCTTATTGTGCTCCTGTACGTGAACAGTACTAAAATTGTTAGCTGGCTTACTTTGACCCGAACCAGTCATGTTGGTTCGTGTTTTTACTCTCCGCACTTTGGGCTTAGTCCTCCCAGGGTCTTTGGGAAAAGAACTGTAGAGGGTGATGTTGAATTAAGATCGCCTAGAACTGGTAGCGGGGCTAGGCTTTTCCACGATGTTTTTCCCTTTAACGGCTTCCCCCGCATCTTTGTAAGCGATGGGTTGTTGTCGGGGCGCCGACTAGCCGTCACTGATACCACGTTGAGGGATGGCCAGCAGGGGTGGAGACCGCTCCGCGTAGAGGAGGGTGTGAGGATATACGAGTTCCTCGTCGAGCTAGGTGGCCGCGGGGCGATAGAGTCTACGGAGCTGTTCCTCTACACTCACCGCGACCGCGAACTGGCTCGGAGGATTAGAGAGTACGGCGTGGAGAGACCGTACCCGGTTGCGTGGATTCGGTCAACACTTAGTGATCTAAGGCTGGTGCTCGAAGCGGGCTTCGACGAGACCATTATCTTGGCGAGCATAAGTGATTACCACATATACTACAAGCTTGGGGTCGACCGCCAGCGCGCTATCGAGAAATACGTCACAGTTATCGGCGAGGCTCTTCGCCGAGGAATAGCTGTGCGCTGCGCACTCGAAGACATCACCAGGGCGGATTTCGATAAGAACGTGAGACCCCTTGTGGAGAGGCTGGTGAGGCTCAGCGAGGAGCACGGAACCCCTATCAGGTTCAAGCTATCGGATACGCTTGGGCTCGGGCTACCCTACCCAGATGTGCCCCCTCCCAGGGGTATACCGGCCCTTATTCGTAGGCTTAGAGGCCTCGGGCTTAGTACGAGCCAGCTAGAGTTCCACGGCCACAACGATCTCGGCCTAGTGGTTGCTAACCACTTGGCGGCGTGGATATACGGGGCGGACTATAGTAATTGCACCCTGTTCGGCATAGGCGAGAGAGCTGGTAATTGCCCGCTAGAAGTGATGCTCGTACACTACGCGGGGCTAACGGGGCGCCTAGACGACATGGACTTATCGGTGCTCCCCCGGGTGGCCGAGTTCTTCGAGGAGATGGGGTACCGTGTACCAGAGTTCACGCCCCTCGTGGGCAGGAACGCTTTCAACACCAAGGCGGGTATACATATCGATGGCTTGTTAAAGAACCCCGAGATCTACCTGCCCTTCAACCCTAGCCTCGTGGGCCGCAGCCCAGGGATAGAGGTTAACGCGTACGGTGGCCGCGCCGCCATCGTTGCCTGGCTTAGGCTACGGTTCCCGGAGATAGGGAAGCGCGTGGACAAGAACGATCCACGCGTAGTGGCGATGCACAACGAGATAGTCGGGCTCTACGAGAGGGGGGAGAAGCAGGGCTCGCTCAGCGACGACGAGCTAGTAGAGATTGCTAGCAAGTATTTCCCAGAGCTAGCCATGTGGCGGGGATAGCTAGCCTTGACGCCCCTGACTATGACCGAGAAGATCCTCGCTAAGAGGCTTGGCCGCGTGCCGTCACCCGGCGAGCACATCGTGGCCCCGGTGGACTACGTGTATATGCATGATGGCACCTTCCCGCTAGCGCTACGCGTCCTCAACGAGGCCGGGCTAGTGGACCAGGTTGATCCCGGTAGGCTAGTCCTCTTCATAGACCACGCCGCGCCCGCTCCGAGCGTAGCTGCAGCGCTCGTCCACCAGGAGATGAGGCGTTTCGCAGCCAAGCACGGCGTCAGGCTATACGATGTTGGGAGAGGCATTAGCCACCAAGTAATGGTTGAGGAGGGGTACGCGAAGCCCTGGAGAATAATCCTTGGAGCAGATAGCCACACAGTGACCCTTGGAGCGGTGGGAGCGTTCGCCACCGGGGTTGGTAGCACTGATGCAGCCATCGCAGCGGCCTCGGGCAGGATATGGCTCAGGGTCCCGGAGCAAGTACGTGTCAGGATCAGCGGGTACGAGCTCCCCCCAGGCGTGATGGGGAAGGATGTCGCCCTCGGGCTTATCCACGAGCTTGGAGCCAACGGGGCTATCTACAAGGCTCTCGAGTTCCAGGGGGAGCTGAGCGCCCTCTCACTATCATCTAGGCTCACCATAAGCAACATGGTTGTCGAGGCCGGGGCCAAGCTCGGCCTATTCCCCGTGGACTCCCTGGCGGCTAAGAGCCTCCTAGAGGAGTATGGCGTCGACGCCCCTAGGCTCTACCCGGACCCGGGAGCGGAGTACAGCGATGAGCTCGAGCTGGAGCTCCATGGGCTGGAGCCCCTTGTAGCCGCGCCGCCCCGCGTAGACAACGTTAAGCCCGTAACAGAGGTGGAGGGCGTGGAGGTTGACCAGGTCTTCATCGGTAGCTGCACCAATGGCAGGTACGAGGACTTCCTAGCAGCCGCTAGGATTCTCCGGGGGCGGAGGGTCAGGGAGGGAGTGCGCTGCATAGCTGTGCCCGCGTCGCGGCCTATCTTCCAGAGACTCGTGGCTAGTGGAGTGGTAGAGGTGCTTACCGGGGCTGGCTGCGTAGTGACCTTTGGCACCTGTGGCCCGTGCCTAGGCGCTCACTTCGGGCTCCTCGGCGAGGAAGAGGTCGTAGTGAGTACGAGCAACCGCAACTTCGTCGGCAGGATGGGGCATCCTAGCTCGAGAATATACCTAGCCAGCCCAGTGACCGCGGCGGCGGCCGCTGTTGCTGGGAAGGTGACGGATCCGAGAGAGTACATGTAATTGGTCCCAGGGCGGTGGAGGCGTGGTCTGAGATGAATAGCCTCGTTGTGCGTGGCAGGGCATGGGTCCTTGGCGACAACGTAACAACGGATCACATAATCAGCGGCAAGTACAAGTATAGCAAGATGGGGCGCTTGGAGGAGATGCTCCCCTACGTGTTCGCCGACGTCATCCCAGGGTTCTATGAGAGGGTGCGCCCCGGGGACGTGATAGTGGCTGGAGAGGGGTTCGGCTACGGTAGTAGCAGGGAGCACGCTGCTAGGCTGCTCCGCCTAGCCGGGGTGGGAGCGGTTATCGCTAAGAGCTTTCACCGAATATTTTACCGGAACGCGATAAACTCGGGGCTCCCCGTCATAGTTGCTAAGAGGATCCCGGAGATCACGAGGCAGGGTGACGTTATAGAGGCCCGGCTCGAGGAGGGGGTAGTGATCAACGTTACGCGCAACGTTGTGGAGAGAGTAGCTAGTATCGAGGAGCCGTTGCTAAGCATACTCCGAGAGGGTGGGCTCATAGAGTACTTTAAGAAGCGCGGCAAGCTCCCATGGTGAGCGGCGGTGCCGAGGTACCGTGTAGTCCTCATACCAGGCGACGGCGTCGGCCCAGAGATAATGAGGTTCGCTGAGAAGGTGCTCGCCCAGATAG
>Ga0256833_1003664_pt1 | contig 10479 bp, 5 predicted proteins | sample 356284metaG_FD_190535 | JGI IMG/M metagenome (GOLD analysis project Ga0256833, IMG submission 190535) | Hydrothermal vent microbial communities from Mid Atlantic Ridge, Atlantic Ocean - 356-284 | ecosystem: Environmental > Aquatic > Marine > Hydrothermal vents | place: Atlantic Ocean: Mid...
GACTATAATCAGCTGTTGTAAAACCTGTTGTGGTGGCTATTGAAACGACTTGAAATAAAGACAAATAGAAGGATTCTGAAAAACCATAAGTGTTGGTAAAATAAAGATAGGCTATTGTAATAACAGTTAAAACAACCATTATCAGACCATACATTTTAAACTCAGAATCTAATTGGTAAGGTTTCAAACTTAGTGATCGCCAAGCTAAAAAATGTAAACTGAAGTTAGCTGCTGAAAGTAGCATAAAAACAACGGCGACCAATTCAATCGCATTGTTTGAAAAGTATCCCATACTTGCATCGTGGGTAGAAAATCCACCTATAGCAATGGTTGAAAAGCTATGGCAAATAGCATCAAAAATATCCATTCCTGCAAGATAATAAGCTAGCGCACATAATATTGTAAATGTTACATAGATTATCCAAAGAAGTTTTGCAGTCCCTTTGATTCTAGGTGTTAGTTTGGAGTCTTTAACTGGACCGGGAGTTTCAGCTCGATATAGTTGAATGCCACCAATGCCTAATAATGGCAAAATGGCAATAGCCAAAACAATAATGCCCATACCACCCAACCATTGTAATTGCTGACGATAGAAAAGAATGGATTTAGGTAAATCATCTAGCCCAGTGATAACTGTAGCACCCGTGGTAGTAAGCCCTGAAATAGACTCAAAGACAGCATCGGCTAGTGATATTTGTAGCTCATTTGAAAACATTAATGGTGCTGCACCAGAGGCTCCTAATACAACCCAGAATAGCACAACAACTAGAAAACCTTCTCGTAAACGTAATTCTCTTTTATTGTGACGAGCGGGAAACCAGAGAAATATACCAATAATTAAAAGTAGAAAAAAACCTTTAATAAATGGAGTTATGGAAAGATCGCTATAGATCAAGCCAATTAATGCAGGGGGCAACATAGTAAAGCTGAAAACTATTAGCAAAATTCCGAGAATACGTTGAATAACAATAAATTGCATATTACTTTATTAGAGTTTGGCTAGATATAGCCAACTCCCACCTGAAACATTTTTTCAACCGCTGAGACATAGCGTTTGTCAGCAAGGAAAAGAACAACATGATCATTTTCTTCAATGACTGTTTCTTGATGGGGCATTATAACTTCATCATTGCGAACGATTGCACCAATCGTTGCGCCTGGTGGTAGTTTTAAATCAACCCTCTTGCGCCCAACGACTCTTGAGTTTTCTTTGTCGCCATGAGCTATAACTTCGATTACTTCTGCGGCTCCTTTACGGAGGGAGTGTACTGAAACCACATCACCACCTCGCACATGTGCGAGCAAAGCACCAATAGTAATTTGTTGTGGAGAGACAGCATGATCTACATTGGCATTTTCCACAAGATCTATATAACCTGTTTTATTAACTAGAGCCATGACCTTGCGCGCACCAAGACGTTTCGCCAGCATAGCAGATAATATATTGGCTTCATCATCATTGGTGAGCGCACAAAATATGTCTACATCAGTAATATTTTCTTCTACAAGCAATGTTTCATCGGCAGCATCACCTTCTAGTACAATTGTTTTATTGAGTGTTTCTGCTAGTTGATTGGCAATTTCAGGTGATTTTTCAATAATTTTTACTTGATAACGCCCTTCTTCAAGAATATCCGCTAGACGACTACCAACATTGCCTCCACCCGCTATCATTATGCGTTTATAAGGTTTATCAACACTGCGAAGCTCACTGACAACCGCCCGCATATGCTGAGCACTTGCAATTACAAAGATTTCATCATCGGCTTCTATAACCGTATTTCCACTGGGAATAATGGATTTTCCTTTTCGGAAAATTGCAGCAACTCTTGCTTTTACTTCTGGTAAATGTTCTGCAAGTTGCTGAATTTCATGCCCCACCAAAGGACCTTCGTGATAAGCTTTAACAGACACCAAACGCACTTTACCTTCTGCAAAATCAATTACTTGAAGAGTTCCAGGGTTAATGATCAAGCGTTGAATATGTCTAGTAATTAATTCTTCAGGGCTAATTAACACATCAACAGGAATCAGCTCTGGAGTGAATAGTTCTTGATGTTGCAAGTAACCCGCTGCTCGTACACGGGCAATTTTAGTCGGTGTGCGAAACAGACTATAAGCAATCTGGCATGACATCATATTGACTTCATCGCTATTTGTTACAGCAATCAACATATCAGCATTATTGACATTTGCCTGCTCCAAAACATCAGGATGAGATGCATGACCAAAACGGGTATGCACATCTAGTTTCTCGCGTAGCTCTCTCAATGCACTTTTATCTCTATCAATAATGGTTATGTCATTATCTTCATTGGCAAGATTTTGTGCTAATGATCGACCTACCTGCCCAGCCCCCAATATAACTATATTCACTATCCTGATTCCTTGGTTAATTTTGAACGGCAGATTAAATCTGTGATTTCTAATTTAATATATTTTTACAAATTAACCCAGCAAACTATCGTACTTTGTCGGATTACGCTATCGCTAATTCGACCTACAAAAACACAGATTTAAGCCATTGCCCTATTTATTACCATATTCTTTTGGATCAATATTTAAAGAACGCATTTTTCGGTAAAGATGAGTACGTTCCATTTTAACCAGTGCGGCCAAACGGCTCACATTACCATCCACCTGCTTTAATTGAAAATCAAGGTAATCATGCTCAAACTGCTCACGCGCCTGCCTTAAGGGTAACTCAAAAAGAGTATTTGGTTTCCGGCTTACTGACTGTGAAAAAATAGGGACATCTATACCGATAGATTCCTCAACTTCTTCTTGAGTAATTTCTGCATCCACACCCATAATCAACAATCGTTGCACTAAGTTTCTTAGCTCACGAACATTACCAAACCATTGATGATTTCTTAAATAGTTTTGTGCTGCAACTGAAAAATGTCGATACGGCAAACCATCCTGCTCAGTTAATTGATCTACATAATAATTAAGCAATTCTGGCACATCTTCAGGATGTTCATTCAAAGGAGGAATAACCAAAGGAATTATGCTAATTTGTGAGTATAAATCTTTATCAAATAAACCTGCCGTAACATCATCACGCAGATCATGTCGTGATGAAAAAATTAGCATAAGGCTTAATCTTATTTTATCATGACCATTTACTCGCGTATAAAATCCCTCGCGTAAAGCATTTAACAGACGTTTTTGTACATCTTCAGGTAAAGCCACTATATCCGAAAGATAAAGTGTGCCTCCGCGTGATTCCTCAAATAAGCCATAATGAACTTTATCTCCTTCTTCCCATCCGAAAAGAGCTTTTTTTACTTTATCTGATTCAAAAGATGATACCGTCGCCTTAACAAAAGGATGATCATTATTGCTACTTTTCTTGTGAAGATACCTTGCAAAAACCTCTTTGCCGACACCTGATTCACCATAAATAAGAATCGTATTATTATGTTGAGCAATACGTTTAGCTTGCTCTCGCAAGGATGTCATGATTTGACTGGAACCAATCGGTTGGCTAGGGGAGTGTATTTGATCCCGTAGTCCTTTATTTTCCTGTGCAAGTTTTTCAGAGCGCAAGACATTATCAATAGCTAATAACATTTTCGCCATTGATAGTGGTTTTTCAATAAAATCATAAGCACCAAGGCGCGTAGCTTCAATGGCTGTTTCGATAGTTCCATGACCTGACATCATAATCACAGGGCTACTTAATGCGCCTCCTTGCTGCCAGCTTTTGAGGAGTGATATACCATCTTCACCAGGCATCCAAATATCCAATAAAATCAGATCAGGTCGTCTTTTCCTTCGCAGCTCTTTAGCTTGTTCAGCATTTTCTGCGACTGCGACTTCATAGCCTTCATCTTCCAGTATTTCACTTACAAGCTGACGAATATCAGGCTCATCATCAACCACTAGAATAAACTGAGCTGCCATATACTTTCTCTCTTAGGTTTTATCGTTATTTATATACCTGAATCCTGTGTTGTAGTGACCTCACGGATTCAGAATATACTAAGGAAACCCTGATCAAGTCCAATTATTTTTAGCTTGCCAAATCTGCCGATATTTTCCACGAAGATCGACGCAATAGAATAACTATTACGGCTCACTTCATGAAAAATAGCGACAGATTTTTCTACGCTAAATTCTAATCAACTTAATCAGGTTTTCCTTAAAAAATCTGCGTTATAAATAGAAAAGTTATTTCATGCACATTCCTAAATAAACACTAATAGTAGCACCATTATCTGCATTATTCTTTGCTGTAACCCAGCCGTCATGCTCTTCAACAATTCTTTTTACAATTGCCAAACCTAAACCTGTTCCCTTTACTTTTGTTGTTTTATAAGGCTCAAACAAATGTGGTAACAACTCATCACTAATACCATGACCAGTGTCTCTAATATGTAATACAAAAATATTTCGTTTGTCATTAACTGCATCCATTAGCTCTATTTCTGAAGAAATGGATAATATTGACTCTTTTTCTGTTGGATTCTCCTGCATGGCTTCCAGCCCATTTTTAATCAGATTGATTAATAACTGCCGCATTCTATCCGCATCGGCTGTAATTATGGGCTTTTCTTTCAAATCAAGTATAATTTTGGCATCAGTCTGATTTGTACTATAAAGCTCCGCAACCTCCCTGATCAGATTATTTATATCAATATTTCTCAAGTGAAGCTCAGGAATACGAGCGTACTCACTAAAGGCATTGACCATTTTTTTCATGGTATCCACCTGATTTACAATAGTGTTACTCATGCGTTGCAGGAAGGCTGCCGATTCTTCATCCAGCAAAGGCTTTATACGATGTTGTAGACGTTCGGCAGAAAGCTGAATTGGGGTCAATGGATTTTTGATTTCATGGGCTAAACGCCTTGCGACTTCACCCCATGCGGCATCGTGCTCAGATTGAATTACCTTGCTAATATCATCAAATACCAGCGCATAACCATGAGTTCCGTCTAGTGATTCTGGCAAAATCGCCCCTCGGCAAACTATCGTGTGCTTGCTTCCAGCCAAAAAAAGACTGGTTTCGGTTTGCCATTCTTTTTGATTAGCGGTATTGCTTAAGTATGGCAATATCACATCACAAAGAGGCAATAAACCATCTGTCTCGACAAAAAGTGTTTCTAAGGTTTTGCCTTTGTATTGTCTTAATGGTGAGACAAGAAGTTGCTCAGCCGCTGTATTGATACGTCGAATAACTAAATCATCATCAAGCGTTATTACTCCTGAGGTTAAATTATCCAGCACTATATTGAGGTAATCATGTTGTCGCTGTACTTGCAAACGACTCTGCTCGCTCTCTCTTTGAGCTGTCGATAAACGTGCCGTCATGGTATTAAATGAACGCGCCAATAAACTAAAATCATCTTTAGCCGCAACTGGAAGCTTTTTTTGTAAATTTCCCGAAGCTACTGCCATTGTACCTTCTAGTAGCTCTCGAATAGGCTTGGTTAGCTTGAGAGAATACATAAAAGCTGCCCAAACTGAAAACAAAATTGATAGCAGCATAATGAGCAATAAAGTCATACGAAAACTTTTCTTAGTCAGACCACGATTAAAACTAATTTCCTGATAATCGTTATAAGTATTCTGAACATTATCTGCAAGTAGCAACTCTTTATCTGAAAAGGTAAATAAAGCTGTTAGAATCAATTTTTTTCTACTAAAACCTGGAGAAATGGTAATAGCAACCCGTGAAAATAAACCATCTTTTCCCGCAGGCTCCAACTGATACATATAATTTCGGCTGGCAATTTTGCGAAAAATATCATTAGCTGGCAAATGTGGAAGCAATTCACCAGCATCGTTTCCACTATATACCAGTATGCGTTTATTACTATTCAAAAGTACGATTTCAAAAGCACCCATTTCATGTAACTGACGCTCAATAAAAACTGGGTAATCAAGCTCATCCAATGATGAAAGAGCCTTACCCATGCGCTCCAAATCAAACAAGTGCTGGCGCATTCTTACATCCAATGAGCTTCGTGCCAATTCTAAAGAGTCATCAAGCGCACCTTCAATTTTAATATTAAACCAGTTATCAATACGATCACCGATAAAGTTTAAAGAAAAGTATGAAACAACCAATACAGGTAAAATTGTTAGAAGTGTAAATGCGTACATAAGACGCAGGGTAAAATGTGAGCCTGCTTTGCCTGAACGAAGATAATGCAATGCTTTGACAACATTGATTAAAATCAGGCTACTTAAAATCACAAGAATACTGATATTTAAAGGAATTAACCAAGTATTAATAACACTAGACTGCTCTGGGTTATTTGTTGAAATATTTAATAGAACCAGAGAGATCGCCAGTAATAAAAAAGTAATCGCAACAGGAAGAACCTGAAAAAAAACTATTCTTACGGTAGAGGCCACAAAACACCTTTACTGGTTAATTTAAACTTATCACTAAAAAATGACTGGATACGCAATGGCAAGCGTAATGTTGCTGGTATCATATCGGCTATTACAAATAAGGAATAATCACCTGACTTCAAAGGTGCTTTAATTGCGGGTAGATCATATTTGCGTAGTTCTCCCAACTTCCTGATTGCCGACGGGAAAGTGGTAAAGTTCCAGTGTTCATTAGTATCATTACGAGTCAATAAATAATGTCTGCTCAAAGCATGGTACTTTAAATGATAGGTGATCGTGAGTAATGGATAATCTTTATCAAACCACCAGTCCTGATGTTCCCTTAGACGAAACTGTACGCGGGCTTTAAGGTCAACTCCATTTAATAAAGCCTGATGCAAATAATCATCTAGTTTAAATTCAACACGCGTCAAAACTTGGTATTTGGCAGGATAACCAATCAGCCTAAAATCCTTGAAATCTATCTCCCCTGCTATTGCAGGAATAGAAACAATAAGTAACAGTATCGTTACAAGAAAAGTGTTTTGTATTTTTTTAAAATACCTCATAAGTATGATTTTAGCATTTTTAGAGGCTAGTACTCCATCAATATTGGTTTGATGGATTAAAGAACAAATTTTAAGATACCCATCCCCCTCTTTTTTTGTATTTTTTATAACGCAGAGAGCCACAGAGTTTTTAATCATTTCCAAGCTTGAGATAGATTGCTTGGCTATGTTGATAGCCTCCCTACTGAGGAACAAAGCTTAATAAATAAACTACAAGCTTCTAACTCGTAAAAAACTAGCAAAACGTGGAATGCCATTTTTTGTAAAGCCATGAAATTGATAAGTAACAGATTCCCCTATTTTGGGCGGATTTTTTCGATCATTATCTGAAAAACCTGTACCAATCTTAAAAGTCTTTCCTGATGGCATTTTTACTAGCAAAGCACCTAGCATATCCTGATATTTACCTTTTCCAGATAACTGTTTGATAACGACTGCCTCAGCATCTTCATAGGGTTTAAGTTTCAATAAGTCGTTATTGCGTTTCCCCTTATAAAAAGAAGCACCACGGTGTAACATTAAACCTTCTGCTCCAGCTTTTGTATAAGTTTTCAATTGCCTCATAAGTTCGGCATGTGTTGCCACCTTCCACTGCTTAATGGCTTGCAACCAAGGAATATTACAAGCTTCCAACACTTTTTTAATAGATTCAATCCGATCAGTAAATATCAAAGCAGACTCAGGCATATCAAATACCATAAACTTAACCTTGCGCCATGCCTTATCATCAGGGGTTTTATCACGCACCGTGCCGACTAATAATTCAAAATTTTGTCGCTGAATCCACAACTCACCATCTAATTTTTGCTTTGGAAAATCTTTGGCAAACCATTTAGGTGCGTGATAAACATTACCACCACGTGAAACTAATTGTGTACCATTCCAGAGTGCGCGTACTCCGTCATATTTTTCACTTACCCAATATTCATTGAGATCAACACCCTCATGGTAAATATTGGCAAGCATAAGTGCTGGTTTAGGTACATCTTTAGCATAGCTATTTGCAGTAAAGCCATTTAGAAAATATATAAACAGCGATAGCATAATTATTTTTATCATTTTTAAAACGCCCTTATAAAAAATATATTTTATAACTCAAACAAAAGACAAAAAAAAGGGGAGATAAGTTATTAAAACCCATCCCCCCTGTTTTTTGCATATTTTACCAACGAAGTCTATTCAGACCTCGTTGGTAATAAGCTTAGAACTTACGCCCTTGTAGCTTCATGCTTTCGCGTCTTCCAACAATCAATAGTAGTCCAATCAATAACATCATCATCCATTCAGATAAAGTTGGTATGGCATTCACTGGTGTAAACACGGTTTCACCACCTTCTTCAGTTGGTCCTTGTGTTTTCACATTAGTGTCTGGTGTACCATCATTATCAAAGTCCCATTCTGAATCACCTTGGTTGACGATTTCTTGATTAGCAAGTTGCGGATTATCCATGACACTCACAAAACGTATAACCACTTCATTGTCTGCTTCGTCTTCTGTGTGCTTGCCTGGGTCACTGGTGACTGTTCCTTTCCAGATAACACGTCCTCTTGGATAAGTTGCACTTGGAGCTTCGTAGTAACAGTTGTCATCGTGTGCTGCTGTGGTGCTTGATGTTCCACGTGCTTCACAATAGACACCGCTGGCACTCACAAACTCTCCTGCTGGCATGGCTTCAAAGTGTGTGCCGACAGGAACTTCATCAAACACGGTGACCCCTGGTGCGGCAACATCACTGTCATTGATCCAGACCATTTGCCATTCCATTCCCGCTGCGCCTGAGGCGGTGACGGTTTTGAGTGCCGATGGTGGATCAATAATCAATGTGACTTTAGCGGTGCTCGTTCCTTCTGAGCTGACTGTGCCACCCGTTTCTTTACCATTTTCATCCGATGGTTTAGCAGTGACGGAAGCGACATTGGTTAAGCTTTCTGTTGCGATGACTTCGTAGTAGTAAAGCAGTGATGCGCCTGGCTCTAGTCCTGCGGGTGCAGGGCCGTTCAGCAAGGTGAGTGCATCATGTGTTACGCCTAAGGTTTCATCGGTGATTTGAATATCTGTGAGATAGCTATCGCCAGTATTGGTCACTTCAAAACAGTAGGTAACGGGCATGTCTTTGCTCTTATCCTGATCAATGAGGATAATTTCACTTTGTGCCTTTGGTGTACCACAGTCTGCACCATTGTTATGACCTTTACTTATATCATCGTCACCGTAAGCGGTTTTGATGATTTGCACCTGTCCTGATTTAGGAGGTTTAAAGCCGTCTACATCCGTTCCTTCTCCACCGACGGGTACGATGACCGTGGTTGGGTCAGTGCCTTCGGTACGCTCATAGCCATAAGCGATGTCACTTTGCTCAATGTCTACTAGTGTTGTTCCAGCAGGTACGGTGGTGCTGTACTTGCCTTCGCTGTCTGTAACTAGCGTATGAATACCACCTTCACTGTCTGTGACGGTGACATGCACTCCTGCTATGCCTGGCTCGCCTTGATCTTGAACGCCATTGCCGTTGCTGTCTTCATAGACAACTCCTGTGAGTAGCCCACGATTAGCGGCTGGTTTGTAGCCGTCTAAGTCAACCGCTGTGCCACCTGCGGGTACGAGAACCGTTGTGTTAGGTGCTCCGACTGTTTGTGTGCTACCACCTGGTAAAGTACTCTCATCAATGTCAAGCTGTGTTTCTCCTGCGGGTACTGTGCTTAGATAAGCACCGTTATCATCCGTTGTTATGATCTGTACATGACCTTGTGAGTCTGTGACTTTGATCTTAACCCCTGGAATGCCAACTTCACCTGCATTCTGAACACCATCTCCATTGAGGTCTTCGAAGATTACACCTGTGACTTTGCCTGCATTGCTTGGTGGCTGATAGCCATCAACATCAGTTGCTGTGCCATTGGCAGGGACAACTACAGTGGTCGTGTTAGTTCCTTGCGTTTGTGTGCTACCACCAGATAGGGTGTTTTCATCAATGGCAATAGTGGTATTCCCTGCGGGAACAGTTGCCTGATAAGCACCGCTCTGATCCGTGATGAATGTCTGAGTTCCACCCGTGCTATCGGTAATTACAACCGTGACCCCTGGGATACCTAGCTCATCGGCATTTTGAATACCATCACCGTTAGTGTCTTGATAAATAATACCCTTAACAGTGCCTGCATTTGCAGGTGGTTTATAGCCATCGACATCGCTTGCCATTCCGCCTGTGGGTACAGTTACCGTGGTGGTATTTGTCCCTTGCGTTTGTATAAAGCTAGGTGGCAGGGTGCTTTCATCAATATTGATAACCGTTTCACCCGTAGGCACTTGTTTAGCGTAGTTACCGTTGTCGTCGCTTGTGAGCGTGTGCTGATTACCATCGGCATCGGTGATGATGACTGTTACGTTAGGTATGCCTGGTTCACTCGGATCCTGAATACCATTACCGTTGCTGTCTTCATACACTGTACCTGCGACCACGCCAGGTGCGATTAACGGTGTTCCCGTTTTATCGTTTTCATCGGCTTGGCTGGGTGTGCCTGTCTCGTTTGGATCAGATGGGTTTGAACTATCTGATTCATC
>Ga0256833_1003665_pt1 | contig 10477 bp, 10 predicted proteins | sample 356284metaG_FD_190535 | JGI IMG/M metagenome (GOLD analysis project Ga0256833, IMG submission 190535) | Hydrothermal vent microbial communities from Mid Atlantic Ridge, Atlantic Ocean - 356-284 | ecosystem: Environmental > Aquatic > Marine > Hydrothermal vents | place: Atlantic Ocean: Mid...
GCCCGGCCGCGGCAAGGTTGGGGCGCGCAAGATCAACGGCGTGACAGCCTGCAGGGCCGCGCCAGGGCGGAAAATCTCCCGTCTGGCGCCGCCTGCGCCAATTTCGTCCACGCCCAGCAGCTGCGCCTTTGCGCGCGTCTTGCCGATGCCGCCCCCGGCGGCGCGCGCCAGGGCCAGGATGACACAGGCCAGCAGCTGGTTGGCGCGGCCAAAAAGTGTCACCGGAACTTCGATGATGCTGCCCGCCGGCAGGCGCTCTTCGCCTTCGGCAAAGGGGGTGGCAATCACGAAAGGATGTGGCGCGCGTGGATAAAGCCGCATGACGGCGGCATCCTGCGGTGGCGGCGTCTCGATGAAATATTCATAGAGTTTGTCAGGCGCCATCCAGGATGGCAGGGTGCGCGGCGCGCCCTTGCGCCCCCGGCTCATCTCCTTCAGCTCGCGCCCGAGCAGCCCGCGCCACATGCTGCCAACAGCTTGAGGCAGGCGGCCTTCCGTGCGCAAGACAAAGCGCAGCCCATAACGGCCAATGGGCATCGCAGGCGGTTCCAGGGTCTTCATCATCCTACCCTTATGTCATGAAACGCCTCCCGTTGCGAGAGCATGAAGACCACGATATGCCCCAAGCGTGGCCAAAAGTCCGCCACCAGTCCAGCATCCGCCCGCTGCAAACAGGCGTTGCAGCTCCTATGCCAGCCAGCCTTGTAAAGAAAAGAAGTTCAGCCCAACCCCTTGAAATCATTGGCGACCCCGGCAGGATTCGAACCTGCGACCTACGGATTAGAAGTCCGTTGCTCTATCCAGCTGAGCTACGGGGCCTGATAAGGGTCAGTGGGTCCAGTTGCGCTTGCGGCCGAAGCGGAAGTTGTCGGCGTAGGACTTGCGCTTCGGGCGCGGATCGTGCTCGGGCAGGAGGCAATAGCTGATGCCGTGGGCCTCGGCATAGGCGATGGCCGAATCCTTGTCGGGGAAGGTGAGCTTTTCCTGCCGGGTCATGTCGGTCATGGTCGTCCAGCCCATGAGCGGATCGCGCCCGAAGGGGGCGGCGGGCTCGAAATCCAGCACCCAGTGTTCGCTGGCCGCCTTGCCCGACTGCATGGCATTCTTGGCCGGTTTGTAGATGCGCGCGCCCATGGCTCTTTCTCCCTTGCAGGGTTGCTCCCTGGTGAAATGGTCGGGGCGGCAGGATTTGAACCTGCGACCCTCTGCTCCCAAAGCAGATGCGCTACCAGGCTGCGCCACGCCCCGATGCTTTCACGCCTGCGCATCTCCATCAACTCTCTGAAGACCATCCCCAGCCAGCCACCCGTAGTGTCCCATGACCTGGGTGGTTGGCAGGGGATGAGGATGAACGCGCAAGCGTTTTAGAGATTCTCACCTGCGTGCATATCAGATTTTGCCTCCCAGAAGAATATCAAAAATCCAGCGGAATGACCCTTACCGGATCGCCCGCCTTGCAGGCCGGCGCATGGGGCTTGCGGATGATCAGGCCATCGGCCTCGACGAAGAGGCGCATCATGGCGCTGTCCTGGCGGGAGTAGGGAACGGCGCGCAGCGCGCCGGTTCGTTCATCCTCGATCAGGCGGCAGCGCAGGTGATCCTGGCGCATGTCATTGGCCGGAATCTCCGTCTCCAGGGTGGCGGTGATGGTGCGCCGGACATCGCGCGCCCCCAGCAGGGCGGCCATGAGCGGGCGCAGGAAGACCAGGGCGCAGACCAGCGCCGAGACCGGATTGCCCGGCAGGCCGAGAATGCGCTGGCTGTCCCGGCGGGCGAAGATCAGGGGCTTGCCCGGGCGCATGGCGATCTTCCAGAAGTCCAGCTCCACGCCGAGTTTGGCAAAGGCGTCCCGGGCATGGTCATGCTCGCCCACAGAGGCCCCGCCTATGGTCACCAGGACATCCGCATGCCGCCCCCGGTCGATGGCGGCGGCAATGGCCTCCGTATCGTCCGGAGCCAGGCCGAGGTCGAGCACATCGCCGCCGTGGGCGCGCACGAAGGCGGCCAGCCCATAGGAATTGGAGGCGATGATCTGATCATCGCGCGGGGTTTCGCCGGGCAGCACCAGTTCATCGCCGGTGGCCAGAATGGCGACAAGGGGTTTCTTGCGCACGACCAGATCCGGGCGGTTCATGGAGGCCGCCAGGTTGATCTGCCGCGCGCCCAGTTTCCGGCCCGGCTCCAGCAGCACCTCGCCATTGGCGAAATCCAGCCCCCTGGGGCGGATGAAATTGCCTTTCGGCGCGCCCTTGTGGATGGTCACGCGGTTGCCCTCGCGGGTGGCGTTCTCCTGCATGATGACGCAATCGGCGCCCTCCGGCACCGGCCCGCCGGTGAAGATGCGCGCCGCCTCGCCCGGGCCTATGGCGATGTCCAGGGCATGTCCGGCCGGGGCCTCGCCGGCGATGGTCAGGGTCACTGGCGTGTCGCGGACATCTTCGGCGCGCACCGCGTAGCCATCCATGGAGGAGGCATCGAAGGGCGGCTGGTCGCGGTTGGCGCGCACCTCCTCGGCCAGGATGCGCCCGGCCGCCTCCATGAGCGGCACGCGCTCGCCCGCCAGCGGCGAAACATCTTTCAGGATGCGCGCCCTGGCATCCTCGACGGGCAGCAGGCTCATTGGTTCTCCTTTGCGATGTAGTGGCCGGACTTGCCGCCCTTTTTCTCCAGCAGCCGGATATCGGTGATGCGCACATCGCGCTGCATGGCCTTCACCATGTCATAGATGGTGAGGCAGGCCACGGAGACGGCGGTGAGCGCCTCCATCTCCACGCCGGTCTTGCCATCGCACTGCACCGTGGCCTGCACGTGGATGCAGGCCTTGGCCTCATCCGGCGTGAAGGACACTTCCGCCTTGGTGATGGCCAGCGGGTGGCACAGCGGGATCAGCCCGGAGGTCTTCTTCGCCGCCATGATCCCGGCGATGCGCGCGGCGGCCAGCACGTCGCCCTTCTTCACCTGGTTGTCGAGAATGGCCTTCAGCACGTCGGCGCGCATGTGCACCACGCCGCCGGCGCGGGCGATGCGGCGGGTGATATCCTTCTCCGACACGTCCACCATGCGCGCCGCGCCGGTATCATCCACGTGGGTGAGTTTGTTCATGGGCTTGTCTCCTCGCCAAGCAGGAGTCTGGTGGCTTGCTCAACATCCCTTTGCCGCATCAGGGCCTCGCCGACAAGGAAGGCCTTTGCTCCGGCGTCCTTCAGGAGGCGAATGTCGGCGGGGGTGAAGATGCCGCTTTCGGCGACGATGAGGCGCTCCGGCGGGATCATGGCGGCCAGTTCAACCGTCGTGTCAAGTCTTGTCTCGAAGGTTTTCAGATTGCGGTTGTTTATGCCTATCAGGGGGGTGCGCAGTTTGAGCGCGCGGGAGAGCTCGCGGCCATCGTGGCTTTCCACCAGAACGTCCATGCCCAGCTCCATGGCGGCCATTTCCAGCTCGGCGGCCAGAACATCGTCGATCATCGCCATGATCAGCAAGATGGCATCGGCGCCCATGGCGCGGGCCTCGAAGACCTGATAGGGGTCGAGCATGAAATCCTTGCGCAGCACCGGCAGGCAGGTGGCGGCGCGCGCCTGTTCCAGATAGCGCGGCGCGCCCTGGAAGAAGGGGGCATCGGTGAGCACCGACAAACAGGCAGCGCCCCCGGCCTCATAGGCGCGCGCCAGGGCAGGGGGATCGAAATCATGCGGCCGGATGAGGCCCTTTGACGGCGAGGCCTTCTTGATCTCGGCGATCAGGGCGGGCCTTGCCGATTGCGCTGCCCTGTGCAGGGCGCGGGCAAAACCGCGCGGCGCCTCTTGCGCCCCGATGCGCTCCATGAGGCTTGCGGCCGGCACGGCCTGGCGCGCCTGGGCCACCTCCTGGCGCTTGCTTTGGGCGATCTTGCTCAGGATGTCGGACATGCCTCAGGTGCTTTGTGTGTTGGAGATGTCAACCAGCTTGCTCAGCGCCGCCAGGGCCGCGCCCGAATCGATGGAGCGGGCGGCCAGTTGCGCGCCTTCGGCGATGTCCGACGCCTTGCCGGCCACCACCAGGGCGGCTCCCGCGTTCATCAGCACGGCGTCGCGGTAGGCGTTCTTCTCGCCCTCCAGCACGGCGCGCAGGGCCGCGGCGTTGGTCTTTGCATCGCCGCCCCTGATGTCCTCGAACGTCCAGCGCGACAGACCGGCGTCCTCCGGGGTGATTTCGAAGCTGGTGATCTCGCCGTCCTTCAGTTGCGCAACCCATGTGGTGCCGGTGGGGGTGATCTCGTCCAGACCGCCTTCGCCATGCACCACCCAGGTGGCCTCGCAGCCCAGGGCCTTGAGCACATGGGCCAAGGGCTCCACCCACTGGCGCGAGAAAACACCGGTGAGCTGGCGGCGCACCCCGGCCGGGTTGGACAAGGGGCCCAGCAGGTTGAAGATGGTGCGCGTGCCCAGCTCCACCCTGGCCGGGCCGACATGACGCATGGCGGCATGGTGGGCGGGGGCGAACATGAAGCCCACCCCGGCCTTTCGGATGCAGCGCCCTATCAGTTCCGGGCCGGTCTCGATGTTGACGCCCAGGGCCATGAGCACATCGGCCGCGCCCGATTTCGACGACAGGGCGCGGTTGCCGTGCTTGGCCACCGGCAGCCCCGCACCGGCGGCCACGAAGGCCGAGGCGGTGGAGATGTTGTAGGAGCCGGAGGCATCGCCGCCGGTGCCGACGATGTCCACCGCATCATCCGGGGCCTCGACGGGCAGCATGCGGGCGCGCATGGTCTCCACCGCCCCGGTGATTTCCTCCACCGTTTCGCCGCGCACCCTCAGCGCCATGAGAAAACCGCCGATCTGGGCCGGGGTGGCCTCTCCGGCCATCATGATATCGAAGGCCTCGCGGGCCTCCTCGCGGCTCAGGGGCCGGCCCTGCGCCACCTTGCCGATGAGGGGTTTCAGATCGGACATGGATGCCTCCTTGAAATCAGCTTTCCGATGCAAGGGCGAGAAAATTGCGCAACAGCTCGTGGCCGTATTGCGTGGCGATGCTCTCGGGATGGAACTGCACCCCGTGGATTTCATGCTCGCGGTGGCGCACCCCCATGATGACGCCATCCTCCGTCCGGGCGGTGATGGTCAGCTCCTCGGGCAGGCTGTCGCGCTCGATGATGAGCGAATGATAGCGGGTGGCGATGAAAGGCGAGGGCAGGGCGGCGAATATGCCCTCGCCGCCGTGATGGATTTCGGATGTCTTGCCGTGCATGAGCACATCGGCGCGCACCACCCGCCCGCCGAAGGCCGCGCCGATGGACTGATGCCCCAGGCAGACCCCCAAAAGCGGCACACGGCCGGCCGCGGCGCGCACCAGATCGACACAGATGCCCGCCTGCGCCGGGGTGCACGGGCCGGGCGAGAGCACGATGGCCTTTGGCTGGAGAGCCAGGGCATCGGCAACGCTGATGGCGTCGTTGCGCACCACCTTGCAGCTGGCCCCGATATCGCCGATGAACTGCACCAGGTTGTAGGTGAAGCTGTCGTAATTGTCGATCAGCAGAATCATTGTCCGCGCCTCCCCGATCCGGCAAAGCGGGCTGCCTCCTCGGCGGCGCGAAACAGCGCCCTGGCCTTGTTGACGCATTCGGCGGCCTCGTTCTCGGGCACCGAATCGGCGACGATCCCGGCTCCGGCCTGAACGTGCATGCGCCCGTCCTTGACGATGGCGGTGCGCAGCACGATGCAGGTATCCATCTCCCCGGTGGCGGAGAAATAGCCCACGCAGCCGGCATAGGGGCCGCGCTTGTGGCGCTCCAGCTCGTCGATGATCTGCATGGCCCGCACCTTGGGCGCGCCGGAGACCGTGCCGGCCGGGAAGCCTGCCATGAGGGCATCGATGGCGTCATGGCCCGCGTCCAGCTTGCCCTCGACGTTGGAAACGATGTGCATCACCTGGCTGTAGCGCTCGATGATGAACTGATCGGTGACCTTCACCGAGCCGGTGCGCGCCACCCGGCCGACATCGTTGCGGCCCAGATCGAGCAGCATGAGATGCTCGGCCAGCTCCTTGGGGTCGGCCAGCAGATCGGCCTGCAGGGCCTCGTCCTCCTCGCGGGTGGCGCCGCGCGGGCGGGTCCCGGCGATGGGCCGGATGGTCACCGTGTCGTCACGCAGGCGCACCAGGATTTCCGGCGAGGAGCCGATGAGCGAGAATCCGGCGAAATCCAGATAATAGAGGAAAGGCGAAGGATTGATGCGCCGCAAGGCCCGGTAGAGGGCAAAGGGCGGGAGGGGAAAATCGGTCTCGAATCGCTGCGAGAGCACCACCTGGAAGATGTCCCCGGCGCGAATGTAGTCCTTGGCGCGGCGCACCATCTGGTGATACGCGTCTTCCGGCGTATTGGACACCGGCGCGGGAATGGCCACCTCCTCTTGCGCCTCGTGCAGCATGGCGGCATCGAGTGGCCGCGAGAGAGCCTCCACCACCTCCTCCAGGCGCCCCTGGGCCTGCTGAAAGGCGGCTTGCGCACTCACCTCCTGGCGCGGCCAGACGGGAGTGATGACCACCACCTCGTCACGCACCGCATCGAAGATGGCCATGATGGTGGGGCGGATCATCAGGGCGTCGGGCAGCCCCAGGACATCCGGGTTGGGCGCGCCGATGTCCTCCATCTGGCGCACCATGTCATAGCCCATGTAGCCGAACAATCCGGCGGCCATGGGCGGCAGATCGCGAGGCAGATCGATGCGCGTCTCGGCCAGAAGGGCGCGCAGGGAATCCAGCGGCGGCGCCTCCTGGCGCACGAAGGGGCCATCCACACCGGCCAGCGCCTGGCGGTTGATGAAGGCCTCGCCGTCCTGCACCTTCCACACCAGATCGGGTTTCAGGCCGATGAGCGAATAGCGCCCGCGCACCGCCCCGCCCTCCACCGATTCCAGCAAGAAGGCATGGGGCGAGCCGGCGCGCAGCTTGAGGAAGGCCGAAACCGGCGTCTCCAGATCGGCCACCAGGCGGGTGTGCACGACCTGCGGGCGGCCCGCCTCATAGGCCTCGGCGAAAGACTGCGGAACGGTATCTGCGCACATGGCGTCCCCTTACTGTCCGTTGCCGGTGATGCGGGCCCAGACCGCCTTGTTGATCTTGACGCCGAATTCCTTCTGCAGGGCGGCCAGGTATTGCGCCGTCATGTCCGAGCTGATGCTCTGGGCCAGCACCTGGCGGATGGCGCGCACCTCGGTGGATTTTTCATCCATCTGTGGCGGCGCCAGCGGGATGGACTTGATGACCAGGGCGGTATCGCCATCGAGGGCCACCGCATAGCCATTCTCCGCAGCGGCGAAGAGGGCGCGCACCGCGGCGGTCGGGAAATCCTCGCGCGCATCGGTGCGCTTGATCTGGGTGAGGGTTTTCACCGTGCCGCCAGCCTCTTGCGCCAGCTTGGCGAAATCGGCTCCCGCTTCGGCCCTTTTCTTCAGCTCCCTGGCCTTGGCCAGCAACAGCTCGGCCAGTTTCTGCTTCTTCCACAGCTTGACGGCCTTGTCGCGGACCTTGTCCAGCGGCTGAATGGTGGCCGGCTTGACATCGCGCACGTCGAACCACACGAAGCCGTCGTCATTGGTGGGGATGACATCGTTGTCCACCCCGACAGCGCTTTCGAAGGCGGCCTTGAGCAAATCGGCGGCGGCGGGCAGCTTGACCGGCTTGCCCTTTTCGTCCTGGCCATTGGCGGCCAGATAGGGGGTGATGGTCTCCTTCAGCTTCAGCGCCTTGGCGATGTCGTCCAGGGATTGGCCACCGGCGCGGGCGTCTTCCACCTTGTCATGGATTTCCAGCGCCAGATCCTTGGCCTTTTCCAGCTTGATCTTGTCCGCGATCTCGTTTCTGACCTCATCGAGGCTCCTGGTATGGCCCGGCTCGATCTTGGTGACCCGCGCCAGGGAGACCGAAAGCGCCCCTTTCAAAGGCCTGGAGATTTCGCCTTCCTTGAGGCTGAAAATGTCCTTGGCCAATTGCGGATCGGGATAATTGTCGCGGGTGAAGGTCCCCAGTTTCAGATCCGCATCGCTCAGGCCCTTGGCCCTGGCCAGGTCCGCCCAGGTGGTCTTGTTGTTTTTCAGATCTTCGGCGGCCTTTTTCGCCTCTTCTTCATTGGCGAAGACGATCTGCTCCACGGTGCGCCGTTCCGGCGCGCCGAAGGCGTTCTTGTGGGCCTCGTAATAGGCCTTGATTTCGTCATCGGTGACCTTGACGCGCGCCTTCAGATCCTGTGGCAGGGCGGTAAGAACGGCGATCTGGCGGCGCTCGGGCAGGGCAAAGAGGGCCTTGTGGCTGTCATGGAAGGCCTTGAGCTCCTCCGGGGTGGGATCGGGCACGCTCACCGCGCTGGCCGGAATGCGGAAGAATTGCGCATCGCGCGCGCCATGACGGTGCAGATAGACCAGCTTGACCTCGGATTTGGGCGCCTTGACCCCGGCTGCGATGGCGGCCAGCAGGCGGGCGCGCATCAGGCCCTGTTTTTCCTCGCGCAGGAACTGCGCCTCGGAGATCCCGGCATTGGCCAGCATGGAGCGGAATTTGTTGACATCGAAGGTGCCGGTCAGCCCCTGGAACTCCTTCATCCGGGCGATGCGGTCGGCAATGAACTTGTCGGACAGGGCCAGCTTGAGCCGCTTGGCGGCCTCCGAAATGGCGGCATTCTGGATCAGTGAGGCCAGCACCTGCCGGTCCATGCCCATCTGGCGGGCCTCGTCGGGGGTGATGGGCTTGCCGAGCTGCCGCGAAAGGCGGTTGAGCTGGTTGCGGAAGGTCTGCTGGAACTGGCCGACGGTGATTTCACTATCGCCAACGCTGGCCAGGGTGTCGGTGCGCTTGCCGCGGAACACGTCCGATATGCCCCAGACGGCGAAGCTGGCGGCCAGCAGGCCGATGAAGATCTTGGCGACAATTCCGCCCGCCTTGCTGCGCATCACGGTCAGCATGTGTTTCCCGTCCTTTTGCTCTGGATGCCTTCCGGCATCATAGGAATCGCGTCATTCAAGCGCAAGCGCGCCCTGGCCCCTTCATCAGCGCTGCGCCGGTGTGCTAAAAGCCGCCTGAACTGGCGCGGGGCAGGTTGGCTTGCGTCTCGTCCACCTGCTGTAATCAAGAACCGGCGGCAAGGCAAACAACAAATTGGCAACAGAAGCCGAAAGCCGCTTGAAAAAAGAAGAGAGGAAGCACATGCCGAAAACGAAATTTCCGCCGCTGGCGGCCGGCAACTGGAAGATGAACGGAACGCTGGCGTCGCTGAAGGAGACGGAAAAGCTCATGCGGATGCTCGATGGCAAGAGCCCGGCATGCGATGTCATGATCTGCCCGCCCTTTACCCTGCTCTTTCCCATGGGCGAGCAGCTGGGCGATTCGATCATCGCCATGGGCGGCGAGGATTGCCACTGGGAGCCTTGCGGCGCCCACACCGGCGACATCGCGGCGGAGATGATCGCCGAGACCGGAGCCAGCGCATGCATCGTCGGCCATTCGGAGCGCCGCGCCGATCATGGCGAAACCGACGAGATCGTCAGCAAGAAGGCGGCGGCCGCCCATCGCGCCGGGCTGACCGCCATTGTCTGCATTGGCGAGACCATCGAAGAGCGCGAGGCGGGCAGGACCCTGGATGTCATCTCCACCCAACTGAAAGGCTCTGTGCCGGATGGCTCCAACGCCGCCAACACCATCATCGCCTATGAGCCGGTCTGGGCCATAGGCACCGGCCACACCCCGACCACGGAGCAGGTGGCCGAGGTGCATGCCCATATCCGCAAGGAGCTGGCCGGGATCGTGGGCGAAGAGGAGGCCCAGGGGATGCGCATTCTCTATGGCGGTTCGGTCAAGCCGGGCAATGCCGCGCAGCTCATGGCGGTGGAGAACGTCAACGGCGCCCTGGTGGGCGGCGCATCGCTGAAGGCGGAGGACTTCTTCGGCATCATCGAGGCCGCCTATCTGTAAGGCGCGCCATCCGCCTTTGCCGTTGCAACGGGGGGCGAATGGCGCTACATGAAGCGCCAAGCACAGTTTTCGCCCGCGCTCTTCTCCCTCGCCGGGGAGGGCGCGCGGGCGCTTTTGCATGAGGCGCACATGATTACCGTCATCCTGGTGATTCACCTGATCGTCACCATCGCCCTGGTGGGCGTCATCCTGTTGCAGCGCTCCGAGGGCGGCGCGCTGGGCATCGGCTCGTCCTCGTCCGGTTCGCTCTTTACCGCCCGTGGCGCCGGCAATGCCCTGACGCGCGCCACCGCCATTCTGGCGACGGTATTCTTCATCACCTCCATCACCCTGACCATCCTCTCGGTGCGCGCCGAAAAGCCCGGCTCGGTCTTCGATGCCGCCAACGGCACCGGGGGAGCTGCGCAAACACAACAGGCCCCGGCTCCGGCCCCGGCCAAACCCGCCGCGCCCAAGGGCCCGCAAGTCCCCGTCAAGCCCTGAGGTGAAGAGGGCTGTCTCTTTGTGCACGGAAGTGCGTCGCGCCGGCCCGCGC
>Ga0256833_1003666_pt1 | contig 10476 bp, 6 predicted proteins | sample 356284metaG_FD_190535 | JGI IMG/M metagenome (GOLD analysis project Ga0256833, IMG submission 190535) | Hydrothermal vent microbial communities from Mid Atlantic Ridge, Atlantic Ocean - 356-284 | ecosystem: Environmental > Aquatic > Marine > Hydrothermal vents | place: Atlantic Ocean: Mid...
ATCTATATTTTTTTTTAGTTTTCAGATATACAGTGATTTTGCAGGCTATACAGCAATAGCACGTGGACTTGCAAAAATGATGGGATTTGAGCTTATGCTAAATTTCCGTCAGCCATATTTTGCAACTTCTATACGTAATTTTTGGCATAGATGGCATATATCTCTTTCTACTTGGTTTAGAGATTATGTATATATTCCACTTGGTGGAAATAGGCGTTCTTTTATGCGTTGGATTTTGGCAGTATTTTTAACTTTTTTGCTTAGTGGATTATGGCATGGTGCTAATTGGACTTTTGTAATTTGGGGTGCCTCTTTTGGTATGTTATATATAATTGAAGCTCTGATAAGAAAAGCTTTATCAAATAATTTGAGAGCTATTTTTAGAAAAAAAAATTTTTTGTTTATTAGACAAATACTTGTATTTATGATAGTTATGTTGCTTTGGTTAGTATTTCGATCTAATGACATAAATGAGTTTTTTATTTTATTTAAACGTATGTTAATCCCAACTTTTACACTAAATTTTGATCATAAATCATTGATTTTAAATTTTTTGTTAATAGGCATTGTGGTTATAATAGATTTGTTTGAAAAAGGACAGTCTTTGGACAACTTATTGATACATTTACCCTGGTTTATTCGTTTCTTTGTAGTTTATTTTATTCTTTGGTGTATATTTTTTATTGGTAATTGGCATATCCATCCGTTTATTTATTTTCAGTTCTAATAAAATTGTTTTGGAACGACATTTGTCATTGCTTGTTGAGTTAAAAAATTTTTATTTATTTTAAACATTGCATTTTGCTAAATTTGCTTTACTTTTTAGATTATTATATTGTAAAAATGAAAATAAAACTGATTTGTATAGGTAAACCTAAATTTAGCTTTATCAAAGAAGGTGTAAATCATTTTTCAAAAGTTATAAATCAATTGATAGAGTTTGACTTGGTTCAATTACCAGACGTTAGAATATCTAAAAAAAATTATGAAATTTTAAAACGTAAAGAAGCAGAGCTATTAAAAAAAGAGTTTAAAAAATGTTCGCAAATTTATTTATTTGACGAACAAGGTAAGGAATATACTTCTTATGAATTTGCCAGCTTTATTGATAGACAAATATTAAATTCAGTAAAAACATTGTGTTTTGTCATTGCAGGTGCTTATGGTTTTGATGTTGCTATAAAAAAAGAGTATGCACAGATAGCTTTATCAAAGATGACTTTTCCGCACGATTTAGTTCGGATTATTGCAATGGAACAGATATATAGAGCTCTATCAATAATAAAGGGTAAAAAATATCATCATTAACAGCTAATTATGAAAGACTATTTTGATTTTCTTAAATATCTTGTTATTGCATTGATTGCTTATTTGATAGGAATGATTCTTGAAAATCCTTTTTTTACAGCGCAAAGAAAGGTTGATACTAATAAGATAGTTCATTTTCAAGAGGTATTGCATAAGAAAGAGGTGCAAATTGAAAAAGTTTTGAATGATATATCCGATAGCCTTAAATCTGATAGATTTACTACTTCAAATTCACTTTTATTTGTGAATTATGATTATAATAGGCTTGCGGAAAGCGGTTTAGGCTTTTTGATTTTTAAAAATGATACTTTGGTATTTTGGTCAGACAATTCAATACCTATAAAAAGATTATATGACGAGAATAATTTTAACGATATTATTCATAAATTCCCTAATGCTTGGTATGAGATAAGAATTAAACAGGTTGGCTACTATAAGATTGTAGGTCTTATAAAGATAAAAAATACCTATCCATTTAATAATAAATATCTTAAAGATGAGTATCAGAAGGATTATGGCTTGCCTCCAAATGTAAAAATTAGTAGTTTTATTGTAAGTAATTCATTTAAGATACGTGATAAAGAAGGTGATATTATTATGTGCCTCATTCCGCATGGTACTATAATAACTGAGGATTATGTACTCCCTTCACTGCTATATTTGATATCCATTTTATATCTGAGTTTATTTTTATTGAAGTTTTTGTTTTTTTTAATAGAAAAGGATAAAAAAATATTTGTGTTTATTTTTATTATTATTGCTTTTATTTTCCGAATCCTTTCTATTAAATATCGTTTTCCACAGAATTTGTATTCGCTTAATTTATTTTCTGCGAAGTATTATGCTATTACTACTTTTTTTAATACATTCCATTCTTTGGGGGATTTTTTTGCCAATGTTTTGCTTATTTATATAAGCTATATTGCTATTATTAAAAGTCTTGAAAGATCTAAGAGTTCATTTGCTAAAATAAATTTTTTTGCCGGATATATTTCCCTCGGCATTATGTTTTTTTTTAATAATTTCTTGATTAAATCTATAATAAAAAATTCTTCCTTACAATTGAATTTGGTTAATATTATTGATTTTAGATTTGTTGATTATGTAGCCTTGATAGATATTTTTTTGACAGCATTTTTATTTATTATTTCCTCATATATTTTTATAAAAATTTATAAACAGAATACTGTAAAATATCATATTTTTGGAGCTATTGCCTCCGCATTAGCATTTATCTTTTTAGATTTAATTTTTCATAACCAAAAACTTTATTATGTATTTTATTTAATTGTATTGCATTCAGTATTAGTGCTTTATATAAAGATAAGACGAATTTCAGTTTTATATTTTTATTTGATATTGGTTAATGTACTGACCTTGTATTTAACTGATTTAATAATATATCATAATCGGTTGAAACAAGAACAGAAAGCTAAATTGCTTATAACTCAGGTATTTAGTGAACGTGATAATATTGCGGAGATGCTTTTTAAAGATATAGTTCCTTATTTTTCCAATGACAATAATATAATAAAGTATCTAACTAAGTATAAACCGCCGAAGTCAGAGGAGAAAATAACCCAGTATCTTGAAATGCGCTATTTTAAAGGTTATTGGAAGAAATATTTGATAAATGTTAAAATTTGTGATGAACATGATAGTCTTAATTTTATTCCATGCATTTCGCGATATAGAGAGATGTTCCAAAATTATGGGATAAAATTTGACACGAGTTTAAATGTTTATTATGTAAAGGATAAAGAAGGGAAAAAATTTTATCTGATAAAAGAAGTATATCAATTTCCGCAAAAAAAAGATGTTCATCTTTATATAAAATTAAGTCCCAAATTATATCCTCAAAATATAGGTTATCCTGAGTTGTTAATTGATGCAAGTATAAAGATAAATAAATTTCCGGAGAATTATTCTTATGCAGAATATTCAAACGATGTATTAATTATTAAACATGGGGAATATAATTATCCGCTATACGGTAGTATTTTATTTAAAAATATCCCGGATTATAAATTTATTGTTCAAAATAAATGGAAGCATACTGTTTTACATACTGGGAAAGTATATTATGTTCTTTCTTATAAAAAAATGTCATTTTTTAGCAAAATTATAACATATTCGTATATTTTTATAGGCATTAATTTGTTTTTTGCTTTTTTGTTTTTGTTTACTTTTGGTTTTAGATATTTTAAAATCAGGGCTTTAAATTTTAGAGCAAAATTTGTGATAATAATATTTTCTTTGCTATTAATTTCTTTTTTAATAGTAGCATTAGTGACTTTTAATTTTAACTTAAAGCAATTTAGACAAAAACATTATGACGACATTAGGGATAAACTCAATTCTATTACTCTTGAATTAAAATATACATATCGCAATAGAGATTCTCTACCTACTTATTGGCAGGAGAGTAAACCTAACGCATTGATTTATAAAATACATCATTTAGCAGAAGTTTTTAATAATGATATCAATCTATATTCTGTAAGAGGGGAACTTATAGCAACTTCTCGTCCTAAGATTTTTACGGAAAATATTATTGGTCGGAAAATAAATATGCAGGCATTGCATAATATTTTATTCTTGAAAGAAACGGAATTTGTGCATAAAGAAAAGATAGGAGGGCTTAATTTCTTTTCTGCTTATAAACCATTGCTCAATAAGGATAATCGGATTTTAGCGATTGTAAATTTACCTTATTTTGCAAATAGTGAAAAATTCCATAAACGCCAGACTAATCTTTTGGCGACTTTATTAAATATCTACGCAGTATTATTTGTTTTTAGTATTATTCTGGGTATATTCTTAGCGGAACAAATTATTGCTCCTTTAAATTTACTTGCAAATAAGTTTGAAAAGTTGGAAATAGGTAAATATGAAAAAATTGAATACAAAAGAAAAGATGAAATAGGTCAACTTATACAAGCTTATAACGAGATGGTTGAAAAGTTATATGAAAATATAAAATTATTAAAGAAATCAGAAAGAGAGTCTGCTTGGAGAGATATGGCGCGTCAAATAGCGCATGAAATAAAAAATCCATTAACTCCTATGCAGCTTTCTATGCAAATGTTATTGAGATCGTGGGAAAATAAAGATGAACATTTTGAGGAAAGGCTTAAAGATACAGCAAAAACACTTATTGAACAAATAGATGTATTGAAAAAAATAGCTCAGCAATTTGGAGATTTTGCCAAAATACCACAGCCTAAGGAAAAAAAATTGGATATAGTGGCAATGCTTAAAAATATTATGACACTTTTTAGTAATAATGAAAATATTGATTTTATTGATAATTTACCTCACGAATCTGTATTTATAAAAGCTGATGAGGAATTTATTAATCGGATATTTATAAATTTAATTAAAAATGCCATTCAGGCAATTCCAAAGGATAGAAGAGGTAAAATTGAAATTGGTTTAAAACTTTTGCAAAATGAAGTGTTGATATACGTAAGAGATAATGGTATTGGAATATCTGATGATATAAAGGACAAGCTATTTACTCCGCATTTTACTACTAAATCTAGTGGTATGGGAATTGGTTTAAATATGGTTAAAAATTTAACAGAAGCTATGAATGGTAAAGTTTGGTTTGAATCAGAATTGGATAAAGGCACCATATTTTATATTAAGTTTCCTATATATGCTAATGCCAATAACTAATTAAAAATTTTCTTTTTACTGATTTTTTTTTATTTTTGTATAAAATATTTTGTTATGGCAGAATTTGTCCCTTTTGATGATAAGGTAGAGGTATCCGGATATATTCTTAGTTTTCGTATATGTGAAAAAGGTCGATTTAAAGTAGCAGAAGATACGCTTAAAAATATTGTTAAAAAATTTTTAAATATTGATAAAATTGAACAAGAAAAATGGTATCCACAAAAGAAATGGTTAGAGGCGTTAAAATTTATTCATGAGAATATAGGTCCTAATACGATATTTATTCTTGGCAAGAGTATAACAACTAATGAAATTTTCCCAGAGGAAATACAAAATTTAGAGCAGGCTTTAAATTCCATTGATATTGCATATCATCAGAATCATAGAAATGGCGAGATAGGTTATTATAAACTTGTGGATTTTGATTATTCACATAACGTTGCCCTATTTGAATGTAAAAATCCTTATCCGGATGAGTTTGATAAAGGTATTTTAACAGGTGTATTGAGGAAGTTTTTGCCAGAAAATTCTTTGGAGCATAGTGTAGAAATAGATACTACAAAACCATATAGGCGTCAAGGTGCCGATTCCACATTTTATATTATTAAATGGTAAAATGTTAATAATGATGAATAGAATTTCTAATCTCCGATATTTTTTGTTTGTTATTTTTAGTTTGTTTCTCTTTAATTCATGTAAGAATAAAGGAGAGAGTTATATTTCGCTACGTAATCTTACAAATCATACGATGATAAATATTCATAATGCTTATTTACGGGCGAAAGCTATGCCCGATTCAGTTGTATATGCAGGGATACATTATGCAGAAATTCTTGGCGATATATATGATATAAGTGATTCATTGAATATTCGTTATTTTGGGCACTGTTGGTCTTTATCTAATCCTAATCCTATTTTGACTAATTCTCCTCATACGCTAATAGATATAAACTCAGATAGTGTGGATATAGATCCTAATGCAACAGAATTTCAGTATATAAGCAAATTATATGGTTTGGAGCTTGATACGCCATATTTTGTGCGTTCATATGTAATATTTACAGATCCGAATGGGAATATTATAGACACAGCCTATAATCCGAATGTTAAGGTATTTAGGACAAAAATCCCGCAGGATGTATGGTTTAAGAAGGCTGATTTTGATGGTTTAGCGCGTTCTGAAGCAGTAGCATTTATTCTTGATGGTGAGATATATGTAGGACTTGGTTATAATGGTTATTCACTTTTAAATGATTTTTGGGTATATAATCCTGATGGCAAATATTGGAAAAATATTAAGAATTTCTATTCGGCACGTCGGAGTGCAGTTGCCACAGTATATAACGATACAGCCATAGTTGGTACAGGTTATACAAATGTTAATGGTCCTGAAAGAGATATGTATAGATATGAAAAATCTGCCAATTTATGGATTAGAATAGATTCTCTACCTGGTAATTGTGAGAGATACGATGCAGTAGCATTTACGTTAAATATAAATGGAAAAGAAAGAGCAATAGTAGGTACTGGATATAGAAATGCACCTTTAAATGATTTTTATGTATATAAATCTGAATTAGATACAGCTGGGGCACCTCTTTCGGCATGGAGGCAATTGCCATCTTTCCAAGGTGCAGCCCGTTCCCAAGCAGTAGCTGCTGTTATTGATAATAAAGCTATTGTAGGTTTGGGCGTTGGTAATTCTAATACTTATTTGAAAGATTTTTATTTGTATGATCCTAATGAAGGCACTCAGGGAGCATGGCGATATTTAACGGTAGCTCCTGATGAAGTTTCAGGAAGAGCTAATGCAGTAGCTTTTACTTTATCATATACACGTAATGGAGCTTTGCATAATATGTTTTATTTTGGTACTGGACGAGATGAAAACGATTCATTGTATAATGATCTGTGGGCTTATGATTTAAATCAGGGTAAATGGTATAAAAAAAGTAATATTCGCGAGGATTTTCTTATAGGAGATCCGCGAGAGGGAGCCGTTGCTGTTTCTTTTAAACGTTCACATGTAGATTATGGAACTTTGGTAAGAGGGCTTGTTGGTTTGGGTAAAAGTAAAAATGGGGTAAAGAGAGACTTTTGGGAATATTTACCTTAAAAAAGAATGTTATGAAAAAAATATTGGTTTTTGTTTTTATTATGTTTATCTATTTGGTTCAGTATGGACAATATGAAAGTATTGATAAACCTAAGAAACCTGCAAATGAATATATTTATTTTGGGGTAAAATTTGGAACTTTAATGAATATTTCCAAGGCTCCGAAACAGAATAATTATGTATTACTAAAAACTCCATATGGAGATATGCTGAAAACTTCTGCTTATCCATTGACAATAACACCATCTGCTGCTTTTTCTGTTAATATTCATTTTGATGGGAAAAATGATAGATATGGTATTGTTAGTGGTATAAGTATTCGTAGATATGCTTTTATGCAAACTTTTAAATCTGATTCTTCACAGGTGAAATATAAGCTTTATAGAACTTTTTCTTCTTTGGGGCTTTCTGTTCCTTTATACTTGAAATTCAATAACTTAAATATATATAGGAACCAAAGTTATTTTACTTTGGGTATAGTCTATAACCTTTTTTTATTAAATTATGATAGACAAAAAGCTAATTGGAATTCCCAAATTTATAGAAGTCTTATGCCATCCTCAGATGTTAATTCAAGTAGTTTAGGTTTTACAATGGGATATAATTATAAAATTTATTATTTTAGCGTTGATTATATTTTAAAAAATTTTGTTAATAAAAGATATCAGCTTCAAACAGAAGAGGGAGTTGTTAAGCCTTATGATGATTTAAATTTTACTAATAATCTTTATTTTACTATTGGGATAAACATACCAATGACTCGGTGGTTGACTTCCCGTAATTGGACAGCTGAACAAATTAGGCGATTTTTAGCTCCTAAACATTAAATTTTAAATATTTTTAGCTAATTTTTAGCTAAATAATAACATAAAAATAAACATATATGTTGAGGGATTTTTTTAAAAATCATCCTAAGGGACTATTAGTTGCTTTTTTCGCTAATATGGGCGAGCGATTTGGATATTATACAATGCTTGCTGTATTTGTTTATTACCTTCAAGCAAAGTTTGGTTTTTCTACTGAACAAGCCGGTAAGTATTATGGGGGTTTTCTTTTTGGCATTTATTTTTTGCCTATTTTAGGAGGTTTTATAGCTGATAAAATTTGGGGATATGGTAGAACTATTCGTGTTGGTATAATAATCTTGTTTATAGGTTATTTACTTTTGGCTATACCGGATCAAAAGATAGGCTTTATTGTATTAGCTCTTGCTATAATATCATTGGGTACGGGATTGTTTAAAGGTAATTTGCAGGCACTTGTTGGGAATATGTATGATGATCCTCTATATGCGCCTAATAGGGATAATGCTTTTAATATTTTTTATATGGGTATCAATATAGGCGCTTTTTTTGCTCCTTCTGCTGCAACAGCTGCAAGTAATTTTGTACTTCGGAAGCATAATTTGATTTATGATCCAAAAATATTGGATTATGCACATCAAGTTTTGCATAATAATATGCAAAATGCAGGGCTTTTAAAACAATTTGCTATTGAGCATTTAGGGGATAAGTTCACTTCAATAACAGATTTTGCAAATTATTATATAGAGGCTGTTGCACATTCTTATAATGCTGCTTTTGCTGTGGCAGCTTTGAGTATGGTAATTTCTTTTCTTATTTTTGTTCTTTTTAAGAAGTATTATGCAGATGCCGATATGACAGAGAAAGAAAAAGCTGCTAGTGAGAAACATAAGGATAAAGTTATTGTTCTTACTCCTGAGCAAACAAGAGATAGACTTATAGCTCTTGGTTTAGTATTTTTTGTAGTTATATTTTTCTGGATGGCTTTTCATCAAAATGGATATACATTAAGTGTTTTTGCTAAAAATTATACTGTTCATACAGTTGATAGAATAACTTATATGTTTTTTGATTTAAGAGCTTTTTTGCCATTACTTTTATCAATACTTGGTTTAGTATTATTTTTTAGTAAAAAGCAGACTAAGATATGGCGTTATATAGGTTTAGCAAGTTTTATTGTTTTTGCTGCATTAACTTATTATGTTGTTAGGGGTTTTCCTGATGAAAATTCGATAGCACCTCAGAAATTTCAGCATTTTAATCCAATATTTATAGTATTTTTCACACCTGTAATAGTGGGCTTTTTTACATGGTTAAGGAAGAAGGGGAAAGAACCTTCTGCACCGCGAAAGATAGGTATTGGAATGCTTATTACTGGTATAGGTTTTTTAATTATGGTAGCAGCTTCATGGGGACTTTTGCCTCCGAGAGTATTAGGTGATGGAGTTTCTCCTATATTAAGATCTCCTTATTGGCTGATATCAACTTATTTTACTTTAACTATTGCAGAGTTATTTCTTTCTCCGATGGGTATATCTTTTGTTTCCAAAGTTTCTCCTCCTCAGTATAAAGGCTTAATGCAAGGAGCTTGGCTTGGTGCGACAGCTGTGGGTAATTTATTAGCTGGCTTGATAGGTAAATTTTGGCAAATTCTTGAATTATGGCAATTTTTTATGATACTTGTAGTTATGAGTTGGCTTTCTGCATTCTTTATTTTTGCCGTAATGAGGAAATTAGAGGAAGCTTCTCAATCTTAGATTTTGATATATTTTTTGATTGAAATCTAAGGCTATCCCGAGATAATATTTGGGGTAGCCTTTTTTATTTTCATTGCTTGATAAAAATTAAAACGGGAAATAATGTGCAGATTTTAACGGAACATTTAAAAATATCTAAGAATGTCCAAGTTTTTACTTGAATTTATTATTTTGCATTCGTTTTAGGCAGATTATGTTATAAAAAATGATTCAAAAGATTTTACAAATATTAAAATTGCAAAAACAATTTTTCCTCGCAGGAAAAACGCTTGATATTTCTTTCAGAATCAAGCAATTAAAAAAGCTATACGCTGCGGTTAAGAAATACGAAAAACAGATTACTCAGGCTCTATACAAGGATTTGCACAAGTCCGAATTTGAGGCTTATGCCACGGAAATAGGTTTTGTCCTGGAGGAAATTTCCCTGATGGAGCGCAAACTTCGTCGCTGGGCAAAGCCACGGCGCAGGTCCACACCTCTAACAGCTTTTAGCGGAAAAAGCTATATCCTATACGAGCCTTATGGAACAGTGCTTATTATTGCTCCGTGGAATTATCCGTTCCAGCTGATGTTTGCCCCGCTGGTGGGCGCCATTGCCGCCGGTAATACCGTGGTCCTCAAACCTTCGCCATATTCCGCTAATACTGCTGCGGTGATGGAAAAGATTATTACAGAAACTTTTGAACCAGATTATATTGCTATTTTTCAAGGACATCGTGATGTTAATCAGGCACTTCTGCAGCAGAAATTTGACTTTATATTTTTTACTGGCAGTCCAAATACAGGCAAAGTGGTTATGAGCTATGCTGCC
>Ga0256833_1003667_pt1 | contig 10475 bp, 10 predicted proteins | sample 356284metaG_FD_190535 | JGI IMG/M metagenome (GOLD analysis project Ga0256833, IMG submission 190535) | Hydrothermal vent microbial communities from Mid Atlantic Ridge, Atlantic Ocean - 356-284 | ecosystem: Environmental > Aquatic > Marine > Hydrothermal vents | place: Atlantic Ocean: Mid...
ATCAATCTGATCTCTCAATGATTGAAAGATTGATTTAGCTGCTGCGATTTTATCATAAGGAATATTAATATCACTCGCGCTTAAATTAACAGTTCCATTATTATCAACAAATGGAGTTTTTAATTTACCTCTCAAAGCCTGTGCTAAAGCTTTAGTATAGTTATTGTCTCCTAAATCACCGTCATTTACATCTGTTTCAATATTATTAAGGATGTCTAAAACTGTTTTGTTATTATCCTTTGCAACTTTATGTAGTGCATTAATAATAGTTTTATAAGAATTATTTTCTAAAGGGTTTGTATTTACAGGGTCTATTCCAAATATATAAGCTGTTTTGATTTTAGCTTCTTTTAAAGAATCTTCCGTTAAATTACCATCACCTGCAATTTTGACCATAAAATCAGAAATTGGTGAAATATTTAATGTATTTTGATTTCCATTAATAATATTTGCAGATAATAATGGAGAATTTTTAGTTATATTACAGTTTATTTTTGTTCCATTATCTTCTATAAAAGAAGAATTTATATCACAATATACTTTTGATACAATAATTCCTGTTTCGTTTATATCAGCTGTATAACTTCCATTTTCATCTGTTCTTACTGTTGCAAGTAATGGTCCGTTTATACTTCCTTTATGTAGTTCTATAATTCCGTTTGCAATAATGTCATCAACAGCAATTCCATTAACTTCTATCTTTGGTTGAGTGTTAGAATTTGATGAATTACTCGTTCCACATCCTGTTAACAATCCTCCAACAATTACTACACTTGCAATTAAAGATATTTTTTTCATTACTTTTCTCCTTTTTAAATTTATATAAAAAATTATAGCACAAATTCATTAAAAGTTTAAGTATAATTATGTTATTATGAAAAGATCAATAGCCCTGCTAATTACTCTTAGTTTTATTATTGTTGTTGTGTTAATTGTAGGTAAAATTTTGAATATTTATGAGAAAATCAGTAATAATGGGTTTGAAAAATCAATTTCTCAAAATTCTGTTTTAATAAAGGATATAAAGAAAAATTTAAAAGATATTTTAAAAGATATAAATTCATCAAAAGATTTAAAAAATATATTTGTAACACTGCCTGTAAGTATGGATGATTTCAGAGGGGTTGTTACTATTAGACCATTATCTGATAAATTAAACCTTAACTTATATAAAGATAAAACAAAAAGAAAATATATCGATATTTTTTTACAAAATCTGTTTGATTATTATAATGTTGCTGATTTTTATTATTTTAAAAATCTGCTTTTAGACACATTTGATAGTGATAATATTGAAAGAGACAGTTTTACTGAAATAAAAAATTATGATTATACTTTCAATAACGGAAACATTTATTCATTTAATCAGTTTAAAAAAATATTAATTCAATATATAAATTACACAAATGACAAAAATATTTTAAAAATCCCTTGGCAAAAATTAATCTATTTTTCAGATGAAAGCACTATAATTGATTGTGAAAATATGAATAAAAAATTTCTAAAATTTTACGGGATAAATAATTGTAAAGAAAAAAATGATATTGCTAATGCTTTAGATATAATTTCGTATGAAAAAAACAGAAGTTATTTAATTGAAATAGATGTTAATTATACATTGGATAATTTAAAAATAGTATATAACTTAAATACGAAAAAGGCAGTGGTTGAAAACAATCCTTTATACTAAAGATTTTAATGAAGAGATAAATGAAGAAGTAAATGTTATACTTTCACCCCATTTTTACTGGGTAAAAAAAATAAACGTAAAAATAAAAAATATATTAATGGCTAAAAAAATAGCTAAAAATATGTTTGATTTAAATGAAAAAGAGTATATTTTTGATGCTTATAAAATAAAAGAGCAATACTATGCTTTTGCAATCAAAAAAAATCTTGATTTAAAAATTCCTAAAAAATATATAAAAGGTATTTATTTAGCACAGATTGAGCTTTTTGAAAATGAGTGTGTAAGTATTAATAAATTTGTAATTAAAAAAATAGATGAAATATTTTTCTGTTTTCCAAAAAAGAGTGATGAGTGTAAAAATTTCAATGAGTTAAAAATAGAAACACTAAAACATAAAATAAATATTGATACAATAAACATAGATAAATCGTCATTATTTGTTATAACTCTCTTTTTTATAGTTTTAAATATCTTTTTATTAATTCAAACATATAATTATAAAAATGAGATAAAAAATATTGAAAATGAAAAAATAAAAATTTTAAAAAAATATCATTTACCTAAAACAACTTTTCAGCTTGATTCAATATATAGCAGTTTAATTGATAAATTTGTAAAACAGAGAAAAATAAAAAAAGATTTAGAGTTTATATCAAATACTCCGATTAAAAAATTTGTTTTATTAAACTATGAAAATAATAAATACACTATTGAAATAAATACAACAAAAAATCTAAATAACTATTTTTCAAAAAGATTTAAAATAATTTCTTATTCACTCAATCCTTACAAGGTGGTATTAGAAGATGAATAAAAATATAATTTATTTATTAGGTGTGCTGTTTTTATTGATTACAATTATAAATATAAAACATTATTTTAATGTAAAAAAAGATTTTTTTAATGAAACTAAAAATAGTATAAATGTAATTGAAAAAGCAAAAAATATAGCTACATTAAAAATGAAACTAAAAAATAAAACCTATTTACTAAATAAAATATGTAAGCAAAATGATAATAAATTTATTTGTAACAATTTAGATAAAAAAGAGTTTAAAAAATTTGAATTGTCTTTAAAAAACGTAAATCTAAAAAATTTAAAAATTTCTAAAAAAGATAAAATAAATGCCTATTTGGAGATAGAATGAAAAAATTTTTAATCTTTCTTACTGCTTTTTATATAGGAATAATAATATTTTCGCCAAAAGAAAATCTTTATTTTACATTACAAAAATATTTAAAAGAACAAAACATTTATATAAACAGCGATATTAACTCTAATCTTTTTTCTCTTAATTTAAAAAATGCAAAAGTTTTTGTAAATAAAATAAATTTAATTAATTTTAAAAAAGCATCATTTTATCCTTTTATTTTTTTTAATAAAATTACAGTTAATGATATAGATATAAATGTTCAAGATTTAAATATTAAAAAATTAAATGTAGTTTATTCAGTAATTAAACCTTTAAAAATTAAAATTGTAGGAGAGAGTAATTTTGGAAAAATAGATGGTTTTATAGATTTAACAAAACAGTATTTAAAAGTTTATATTAAAAATCCAAAAAAAATAATCTCTTTTTTAAGAAAAGATAAAAAAGGATACTATTTTTATGAAAAGTTTTAAGTATTTAAATATTTTTTTAATAGGACTTATATTGCCTCTGATTTTTTGGAGTGTAGCAAGTTTTTATTTAGCAAAAAAACCTTATTTTTTTATAGAGACTAAGGATTTTTACTATTTTTACAGACTTAATTTAACCTCTCTTTTTTTTAGCGACAAAATTATAAAAATATCACAAAAAGTAACTAACACTATCAATAATATGTCATTAAAAGCAATATATAAAAACGGCAAAAATTCTTTTATTATTGTAAATCTTAGAGGAAAAAGCAGATTTTTAAATTTAAATGATAAAATAGATGGATATAAATTAAAAGAAATAAAAAAAGATGAAGCAATTTTTGAAAAAAACGGTAATTTATATTCTTTAACATTCAAAAAAAATAAAACAAAATATAAATTCGTAAAAACAGACAATTATACTATTTCAAAAAATACATTTAACGAATATGCGCATAATCTCTCAAAAATATGGAGAAACATAGGGATTATAAAATACCGTGAAGGATATAAAATTACATACATAAAAAGAGGCTCTATTTTTGATAGAATTGGACTAAAAAAAGGCGATATTTTATTAGAAGTAAATGGTAAAAAACTTTCATCAGACAAAGATGCCTGGGATTTATACAAAAATATGAATAAATTTAATTATTATGAAATAAAACTGAAAAGAAACAATCAAATAAAGGTAATAAACTATGAAATTGATTAAATATTTACTGATTTTAATTACATTTTTAAATGCCGAGGTAACTCTTAATTTTCAAAATCTTGATATTAATGATTTTATAAAAATGGTTGCAAAAATCACGAATAAAAATATTCTGCTTACACAAAACTTAAGCGGAAAAGTAAATTTTATATCAGTTAAACCGGTAAAAGAAAAAGAAGTTTATTCAATACTTCTAAATATTCTAAGAAGCAAAGGGTATACAATTATTGAAGATAACGGATATTTAAAGGTTATCAGAGAGTCACAGGTAATCAGACAAGGAGGCGTTAAATTACATCCAAAAATGGATGAATTTCAAACTGATATTATAAGACTTAGAAATATTCCTGTAAGAGATGGATATAATTTAATATCTTTTCTAAGAAGCACATACGGCAGAATTGTTATGAATGACAAAAAAAATCTTTTAATTATCAGTGATTATCCGAGTAATTTAAATATTATGAAAACAATTTTAAAAAGAGTTGATAGTAAAAATCAAAAAATTGTTAAAAATATAGTTTTAAAATATGCAAATATTAATGATGTTTACAGTAAAATAAACGATATAGCCTCAATGTTATTTAATACGAGAATTTATCATTATAGGTTAATTCCAAATAATATTAATAACTCTTTAATAATTGTAGGCGATAAAAATGTAGTATATAAACTATCAAAAATTACAAAAAATTTAGATACCACGCCAAAACCTGTAAACCAGCTTACAAAAGTAATTACCCTTAAAAATTCGGATGTTGTAAATATTGGTAAAATATTAAATTCTATTATTAAAAGCAAATACAGAAAAAATGTTCCATCAATTACAATCGATAAAGAAACAAACTCAATTATTGCTTTAGCCACACCTGAACAGATTGAAACGATTAAAACAATTATAAAAGCTTTAGATGTTCCAAAAGAACAAGTTTATGTAAAAGCGAGAATTTTAGAAATAAGCAATTTAAAAGCTGCTCAGCTTGGAACAAAATTCGGACTTTACGGAGGAGCCGGAACTTCAAGCGGTCTTTATACGTTAAGTGCTAATTTAGGCGGTCCCGCTGTGGCTTTTGATGTATCATCACTTGGACTTACTATTCCTACATTAAAACAAGGCCTTGCACTTGGTGCTACACTTGATTTACTTGAAACTTTCGGAGCTGCTAAAAAGTTAAGTGAACCTTCGATTTTATGTATAAATAATACAACGTCGAATATATACGTTGGAAAAACAGTCTCTGTTTTAACAGGAAAAACCACTTCAACATCAACAAGTGAATCATATACAAGAGAAGATATAGGATTAACACTTAAAGTAAAACCTCGAATAGACAGCGATAATAAAGTTGCACTTAATGTTGATGCAGTAATTGAAGATTTGCTTCCGGGAAGCAGTGTAGGACTTCCTATCACATCAAAAAGAAAAATAAACACTACAACAATTGTAAATAATGGACAAAGTATAATAATAGGTGGACTTGTAAGGGATAATAAAGACATAACACTTCAAAAAGTTCCGATTCTTGGTGATATTCCGTTTTTAGGTGCTCTGTTTAGGCACAAACAGATAAATAAAGACAAAACAACATTGGTAATTGTTTTAACACCTTATATCGTTAAAAAAAGCTCTCAGCTTAATGATTTAAGAGAAGCATTAGCTAAACTTGACGAACTTAAATCTCAATTTGTAGAAAAAATAAAAAAGAAAATAGATGAAAAGCATAAATAATATAAATCCAAACAGTATACAATTAGAAAATTTTAATATTGATGAGGGAATAAAATATCATCTACTGCCAGGAAGCATAGAAAACAAAACATATTTTTTTACTACAAATGAATATTTAATTGATGGGCTTAATTTTTATAATAAACTTGATAACTGTAATATTGAAGTGGTTGTAACCGATGAAGAATCATTTAACAGATTGGTAAACAAATATCTTGAAACAAAAACGGAAGATACTCTTCAAAATGCAGATATTGAGGAAGAAGAAGAAATATCATTTGAGGATGTTATCAAAAATTCTCTTGATATTTTAGAATCTGAAAATTCAGCACCTGTTATAAAATTAGTTAATTCTATATTTTTTCAGGCTATTAAAAAAGGTGCAAGTGATATTCATATAGAAACACACGAAAATAACGGAGTTATAAGATTCAGGATAGATGGAGTGTTACTCACACAGGCAAAACTTCAAAAAAAAGTTATTGAGTTAATTATAAATAGAATTAAAGTCATTTCAAATCTTGATATAAGCGAAAAAAGAAAACCACAAGATGGAAGAACACAAATAAAAATAGCAAACAAAACAACAGATATAAGAGTTTCAATTCTTCCTACATATTTTGGAGAAAAAGCGGTTCTCAGGATTTTAATGGAGAGTGAAAATATTCCAAGTTTAAAAGCACTTGGATTTAATAGTGAAATAACTGAAGGATTTAAAGAGCTTTTAGAACATTCTTATGGAATGATATTGGTTACAGGTCCTACAGGAAGCGGTAAATCAACAACACTTCATTCATTTTTACAAACTATTGCAACACCTGAAAAAAATATAATAACCGTAGAAGATCCAGTTGAATACAAAGCTGATAATATAAATCAAGTTCAGGTAAATACAAAAGTAGGGCTTACATTTGCCTCTGCTTTAAAAAGTATATTAAGACAAGATCCTGATATTATTATGATTGGAGAAATCAGAGACAAAGAAACGGCAACAATGGCTATTCAGGCTTCACTTACAGGACATCTTGTTTTATCCACACTTCATACAAACAATGCAGCAGTCACAATAACAAGACTTAATGATATAGGAATTGACAGATTTTTAATAGCAAGCAGTGTAATAGGAATACTCTCTCAAAGACTTGTTAGGATTTTGTGTGATTGTAAAGAAGAAGATGAAAAAGATGAATTTGAAAAAATAATAAATAAAAAAATAGATACTAAAATATATAAGGCAAAAGGTTGTAGTAAATGTAACTTTACAGGATATATTAAAAGAAAAGCGGTTGGTGAGCTTTTTTTGATGAATGATGAGATAAAGACATTAATAGCAAACGGAGCTAATGACATTGAAATAAAAAATGCAATGATAAAAAACGGAATGAAAACATTAAAAGAAAATATAATTGAATTGGTAATAAACGGAGAAACTTCGCTTAAAGAGGCAATAAGAGTGGGGCTTAAAGACTAATGAAATATCAATATACAATTATTGATGAAAACGGTAAAAAAATAAAAGGAATTATTGAAGCAAATGATATTAATGAAGTAAAATCACTTTTAAAAAATAAAATAATCTTAGATATCAAAGAAAAAAAACATTTTGAAATCAATCTATCAAAAAAAGTTAAAAAAAGTGAATTATTCAGGCTTTTTAATACATTAGGTCTTTATTTAAAAGCTTCTATTCCTGTTTTGACAGCTATTAAACTTACAAAAAACCAAACATCATCTAATAAAATTATTAAGTTTTTAGATGTAATTGAAAAAGAGATAAAAGAGGGGAAAAGCTTTTTTTCTGCAATCAGTTCACAAAAAATTATAAAAATTCCGAGTTATGTGATAAGTGCTGTAAAGGTAGCAGAAAACAGCGGAAAACTTGATGTTGTTTTAATAGAAATGGCAAAATTTTTAAAAGATGAAGAAAAAGTAGAAAGAAAAACAAAACAGGCATTGATTTATCCATCATTTATTTTAATTGTATCAGTATTAATCGTTTCTTTTATGCTAACAACCGTTGTGCCAAAAATTGTGAATGTTTTTTCAAATCTTAATCAAAAACTTCCCTCTACGACAGAATTTGTAATTAATGCCGGAAATTTTTTAAAACATAATTATTTAACGATAATTGTAATATTTATTTTAACAGTTTTGTTTTTTAGTCTACTATATAAAAAAATATATAAATTTAAATATATGATTGATTCGATTCTTCTAAAAATTCCATTGATTAATAAAATAATTATAACTTCATCTTTATCTAAATTTTCATATTTAGTTTATACTCTGACAAGCTCGGGAGTTACATTTGTAACAGCAATAAATTTAGCCATTTCCACATTTAATAATGCTAAATTAAAACATATTTTTTCATTAGCTTTAGATGAGGTAGTTGAAGGTAAAAAATTATCAACTTCTCTTCAAAGAAAAGGTTTTACATATGACAAATCTTTTTTACAAGCGTTAGCTTTAGCAGAAGAAACAAGTGAAATTGATAATATTTTAAAAAATGTAAGCGAACTCTATTTTGAAGAAAACGAATCAAGAATTAATACTCTTCTTAGTTTATTAGAACCAATGCTTATGATAATTGTTGGTGGTGTTATAGGATTTATTGTGACTGCTTTACTTCTTCCGCTGTTTAATATTAATTTTATTAAGTAATCTTTTCAACTTTATTAATAAAAAAACTGCCAAAAGCACTTGAAATAAGTGTAATTAAAAAGAAAATAAAAGCACTTATAATTCCAATAGCTGGATTTAGATGAATAAATTCCATTCCGTATAAGAATGTAAGTTCTCTGAGTCCCACGCCTCCAACTGATAAAGGGATTACACTTATTACTGATGAGATAAAAAATAAAATAACCAAATCAACCGTATAATCTTTGAATCCCAATGAATACAAAATAAAAACAAATGTAAGAGCCTGTAATGATTGAATAATTAATGAATAAACAAACGGATAAAATTTAAATTCTTTAAAAAAAGATTTATGAATTATAAAAAGAGTAATAGGAGAAATAATTGCTAAAAAAGATATATAAATAATAAAAATTTTAAAATTTGAAAAGAAAATCAATATTCCAACTAATGTAAAAATTGCAAAAAGCCCTGAAATTCTATCAATCAAAAGAGCTTTTATTATCTGCTTGTAGCCTGTTTTAAACTCTTTTTCAAATTTATATGCTTTATATGCATCTCCGCCGATGCCACCCGGCAGCAGAGTATTGTAAAACATTCCCACATAATAGAGCATTAACTGTTTTTTAAACTGAGGTGTTATTTTAATATGTGAGAGATAATGTTGTATTCTAAATGCTGAAATGATTTGTGAGAGATTAAATAAAAGAAAAGCAATCAACAGAAAAAAAGGATTTTGAAGTTTTATATTTTTAATTTCATTTAAATCAATTTTGTTAAATATAATTAAAAAAGCCGAAATAATAAAAAATATTTTAATTAATAATTTTATTTTCTTCACGTTTATTTTTCACTTGTTATAATCTCTTTTATTACATACGGTTTTTTGCCCTGACTTTCATAATAGGTTCTTATCATAATTTCTGCCACAAATCCTGTTGTTATTAGCTGAATTCCGCCTAAAATAAGCATAGTTCCTAATGTTAAAAGAGGTCTTCCACCTATATTTTCACCAAAAAGTTTTAAAATAAACAGATAAAAATCAATAATACTTCCTAAAGAAAACATTATAAATCCGACTGTTCCAAAAAAATGCATAGGTTTTTGACCAAAACGCTGCATAAATACCAAATACATCAAATCACTTATTACTTTAAAAATTCTATTAAAGCCATATTTACTTTTTCCAAATCTTCTTTCGTGATGTTTTACAGGCATTTCTGTGATTTTTGCACCATACATTTTCGCTAAAATTGGAATAAATCTGTGAAGTTCTCCGTAAAGCTGCAAATTTTTTGCTACATCTTTTTTAAATACTTTTAGAGTGCATCCGTAATCACTTATATGAACATTTGTTATTTTTCTAATGATTTTATTTGCAATTTTACTTAAAAATTTTCTAAGTGGTTCATCCTGTCTTTTAGCTCTTATTCCTGCTACAACATCCACATTTTCTTTTTTTAATTTTTCAATCATTACTGGAATATCGGTTGGGTCGTTTTGTAAATCTCCGTCAATTGTGGCAATTATATCACCGCTTGCTATTTCAATTCCGGCTGCCATTGCCGATGTTTGTCCGTAGTTTCTGTTTAATATTACAAGCTTTGTGTGAGAATTCATATGTTTTTTAATCTCTTCAACTGTATTGTCCGTACTTCCGTCATCTACTAAAATAAGCTCATAATCAAAATCTTTTAGCGCTTTTTCAACCTCATCAATTAAATATTTGATGTTGTCTTCTTCATTCATAAGCGGAACTACTACTGAAATTTTCATTTATCACCTTTTATTTGTATTAATTTAATAACGCCGTTTTTATATAAAATTTTTTGATCTATATGTTTTAAAGAATTAATTTTTGTAATTACGACATCACCTGTTTTAGGATGGCGTTTTTCAACCAACATTTTAGCATAAACATTAAATGATGGAGTGTTTAAATGATACATCACCACTTTTTTGATATGATGTTTTTTTACAAACAAGGCTGCTTCTTTTACAGGCAAAGCTCTTACTTTTGAATAAATCCAACCTACATAGTTTAATACAATAATCATAGAAAAAGATAAAATTAAAA
>Ga0256833_1003668_pt1 | contig 10474 bp, 13 predicted proteins | sample 356284metaG_FD_190535 | JGI IMG/M metagenome (GOLD analysis project Ga0256833, IMG submission 190535) | Hydrothermal vent microbial communities from Mid Atlantic Ridge, Atlantic Ocean - 356-284 | ecosystem: Environmental > Aquatic > Marine > Hydrothermal vents | place: Atlantic Ocean: Mid...
TTGATGTAGGCCGGGCTTAGCGGCAATACGTGCCAGCAAGTCCTGGGCTCAGGATGCCGAGAGAACCGTGGCTCGAGCTTCTACAGGAGCGTTTAGGAGCGGCGCGGCCTAGGCCTGACGGCAATTGTAGATACCATGCCCATATTGTGCTTTTAAGGATAAGATTGTGCTATAGGAGCAGGGGAGCGTGTTGGCTAGGGTTATCCGAGTGCGCTATAAGGGGGGTGTGCTTGAGCCCCTGGAGAAGCTTGACCTCCGTGAAGGGGAGGAGTTGACGGTTATTATCAAGGCTAGGAGCTTCTACGAGGTGGTCAGAGAGCTCCAGGTTGAAGCCAGAGAGGATGTGGATAGGATTATCCGGGAGGTCCGCGGGCGTGACAAGAGGCTCTACGAGTAGTAGCGTTGTGCTAGACACCAGTGTTATCGTTAAAAGCATCCTAAAGCCTTCAATGCATCTCCCCCGCCACGTGTATAGGCGGGAGGTCGAGACACGTAGGAAGATCCACGCTATTCTAGAGATTCTTGAAAGCCAAAGCTACGCAGTCTACTTCCCCCGGGCAGGTATCGTCGAGGTGGCTGCAGTCCTAAAGCGGGTGGGCTTGACAAACAGGCTATAATCGAACTTATAGGGAGTATGGAGGAGACATTTGTCGTAGTAGGCGAGGACATGGTCTACGGTAAAGCCTTCGAGGTGGCTCTTGAAAGGGCTCCCTCCGGCTTCGACACCTACTTCATAGCACTAGCTGCAGTGACAAACTCAACGTTGATAACCGACGATAAGTCTATGGCCAACCATGCGAAGGCTCTGGGCATAGAGACGATTCTTGTGCGAGAGACTAGTCTAGACCAAATACGAAGAAAGCTAACAAGATAGCCAAATAATGAGAATGGCTCTTCCGAGCCTCCATGATAAGAGCCCGGTCACCCCGAACCCGTAACAACGCTGACAATCAGTAATATTCAAATCTATCCCAGTACAGTTGGAGACCCCTTACCCCTCGTTTTCACATAGAATATCCACGACAGCCTCCCTGGCCAGCTCCGTCTCCCGGTCCAGGAGTATATCTAGTATCCTCGCCTTCATAGCACTCTTCATAGCCGCCGCTGTAGTCGTCAGCACCCCTGTGGAGCCGACGTAGAGACGTCTATAGGCTGGGATTTCGGGGCGGTTAGGGCCGAGGACACGGTCTTCGGGCTACTCATATGCCAGGAGTATGGTTGGGTGTGGGGGTGGCTACGGGGTAAGCTCTACGGGCAAAGCCCCTTCACGGTCCGAGACATGCTACAGCAGAGGAGGCGGTGGGCCTGGGCACGCTAGACCTCCTCTGGCTCAACACTATAAAGGCCCCTTACAAAGCCCTTAAGACCATCCTCCTAGCCTCGTGGCTCGCCGCTCTCCCATCAGTCGTAGTTACGGTAGTGAATGCTATCGCGTCCTCGCCCATACCACACCCAGCACTAGCCCCGGTATTCGGCTTCCTCCTAGCATCAATAGTCTACGGCTACGCCGAGGGCAATAAACTGAATACCGTGCCAGCAGGAGCCTATAGCGCCAAGAGCCTCCCGCTAAACATAGCCTCCATCCCCATACTAGGCCTACTAGAGGGACTAGCGCCCTGGTACGCGCTACTAACCTACCATAGAAGCGGGAGGCTGGGCTTCAAGGTCGTCGATAAGTAAGAGCGTAGCAAGAATGAACCCTTACAGCCTAATGCAGGTTCTAAGTAGTCTGCTAGCTCCTAATACAACATGTTCTTGCTAGGACTTTATGGGAGAGAGTTAGCGGTAGGTGGGAGTATGTGTGGCGATTGCATAAACGGTGAACGGCGGAGGCACCGGCTAATGAGGCTGCTCGCTCCTCTCAGTAGACTACTAGGAGTGTTTGGAAAGGCTCATATCCGTATCTCTGCTACGATGCTTAGTATGTATTTGACGTTCTTAGTCCGTATACCGTTCATCGATAGATATGAGTTGGTGGTTGTAGACCGGGGGGCTGCGCAGGGCGTGCTAGTAGACGTCTTCATAGTTATTCTCACCCTTGTGCTCTACGTGCTAACGCTCTATACTGTTCTCGTTCAAGAGGAGAACGACTTGATAAGCCGTAAGGAGCAGGTTCTACGGCTAATAGAGTCTTGTGGTGCAAAGGGGGGTTCAGCGCGAGGTCGTGGAGGCGCTTAAGGTTATCGATGAGACTCTACTAGACATCTTGCGTACACGGGTTAGGTGGGCTGTATACGAGCTACCCTACGCCTACACGATAGTTCTTACAATTGTGGTAACGCTATACCTCTATCGGACCCCTATACAAGCTCATGAGTGGATCGCTTCTCTCTTGCCAGCACATGTCACATGGGGAAAGGTGTTGTGCATGTTCACCCTTGTACTATTACTCTCGGGATGGCGCTAGCATACGTGTTCCGGAGGGGTTACGAGAGGAAGTTCCTAAAACTTTATGTACGCATAGCACAGTGTAGTAGACCTAAACCATAGCCGATAATGATGCGTTTCAAAAAAGCATAGCCGATGGCAAGTCTTTATAGCTAACCCTGCAGAATGGTTTTAGACTCATAAAGGCATACGAAACGCCTACTTATAAGTCTCGGGTCTTGTAAGCCGGTGGTCGTGGGTCCCTAATCCCGCCGGCGGCTCCACTCAAATACCTCCTATATAACTCCTGCATCGCTGATGCAGGAATACAACGTTAACACTACACACTAATATAGCCAGATTCTCTAGTGTGCCGTTAGTTAAGGAGTTGGGGCTTGCTCTGATAGTCAATTAACAAGAGATAATACCAATAGGTGGCATATATCAGCCTATGATTAAGAGCGGGGGATTTGAGGCAGAGCTCCAAGCTTAAGTCGTGCCCTTCTCCCGGGTTTGGCTACCCCTGGCCGTAGGTATGGGAGTTGGGGTGCAGGTTGGCGATGAGCATCTTATAATTGATGACAGTATGCTCTTTCTGGGGAGCGTAGTCGTAGGGGTTTTAGAAGGTAGTGGGAGGGAGTATAGATGGCACGGTGCGGAGCTTACCAGCTTAAGGGATGGGCGCTACGCTATGCACGCAAACGCCTAGTCTTAGGGTGACAGTGGTTGGCAAAGGAGTTTTACAGGGATGAGGGGGAGAGGGTTGTCATAAGCGATGCCATAGTATTTGATAGGAGGGGCGGGGTTATATACTTGTTTAAGCCCCGTCTTACGCCGGAGGACGTTATTGCGTCTAAGTTTGCTGCTGTTATCGACGAGGCTGGAGTAAGATATGCTATAGTAGCTGGGTACATAGCTATCCTCTTTGGCAGGGCTCGGAGAAGCGATGATATAGACTTCGTACTAGAGTACCTTGGCGAAGACAAGTTTGTGAACCTGTGTAGGAAGGCCCGTAGAGCAGGGTTCACCATGATGCAGGGCAATATAGAGTCCGAGGAGTCAGTTAGGGACGTATACCGGGGCTACCTTGTGCGAGGCTATAGTGTAAGGTTCATGTATGGAGATATAATACTCCCCAATATCGAGGCTAAGCTTGCTACTACAAGCGTTCACCGCTACGTTATCTTCCACAGTATACGGGTGGTCGTCAACAACGAGTATACTTTGAGGGTCTCGCCGCTCGAGCTCCAGATAGCGTATAAACTCTACCTCGGCTCCGACAAGGATATCGGTGACGCAATCTTCCTCTACACGTTGTTCAAGAAGATTATAAGCCTCCAAGAACTTCATATGTGGTGTGGAAGGCTGGGAGTGGACTGTGGGGTGCTAGGAGGTGACAACTGGTGACCTCTGTGCATGAAAAGGAGCTTGAGGCTGATAGACGAAGAAACCTGGAGGACGTCATAAAACATGCTAGATGGGAGGCGGAGGCTGCCAGGAGGCTTGGTAGGAGGTGGTTCGAGCTGAGGGACGAGTGGCTGATAAAAGCCCACGAGGCGGACAAGGAGATGTGGGAAGACGCCAGAGTAAGAGAAGCGCTAGTCAAGGCCATACTAGCTAAAGACAGGGTGCCCAGAGCCTCTAGGACACAGTACAGTAAAGCGTATCAGACCACTCAGAAAAGCAAAGGGTGATGTCAGGTCAGGCGTTGGGCTGAGTTGTGAGCGAGCTTAAAGAGGCGCCGTTGGAGAATCTATTGGAAAATCTACGCTAGATTCCTATCGTATAATACTCTAAAATTCTTAATTTAGGTAATTTAGGAGTAGTATTGCCTACAATACTGGGGTTTTTGCATTATAGATACTGGGTTTTTGGCCTTAGGGGTTCTTAGACTCTCTCGTCTCTACTATATGTGCTGTAGAGAATAGAGCGTTGCAGAGTATAGCGTTATTGAAGCTCTTTATTTCAGTGAGCAACCCTAGCTATCAACATCTAATACTAAGCCTGAATTCTTACTCCAGCTCCTTACTAGTTACTAAACCAGAGACTTATAAGTCTCGGGTCTTGTAAGCTGGTGGTCGCGGGTCCCTAATCCTGCCAACGGTTCCATTAAAAATTAAAACTATTCTATTAACTAACCTAAAGAGCCCCATGATGCATCATGGGGGTTCACCGCTATGAGCTTCAGTAGTCTGTAGAGGTTTCAACAAGTATCCATGGGTAATTCTCTTCATAGTTTATGACGAAGAATCGTTTTCGGTGAAGACATTTGGGATAAACTGTTCTTATGCCGTATGCTGGGGATGATCTAGTATAGGTGTGATTTATTCGTTTTCGATAGCGCGGTTCCTACGGCTGACGTGTTATTGACTACTTAATTGTTTCTTCATGTTCTGGGACTGGTTGCTACGCGTTAAGCCATAGAGCTTAAGTCTTATGTGGTTCTATTTTGCGTGTTGGGGGTTGGAGAGTTAGGATTATATACCTGTTCTGTGGCAGTATTTTCTTTCCCGAGTGTGTCTGATTTGATGGAGCTATGTGTTTAACCTATTAGTTTTAACGCGCTACTAGCTTATCTGGTTAAATCTGGTTCTAAGTATTGAAAAAAGTATAGTTATGGAGTGTATGATTTAAAATATTGATGGCCTGATAAATATTAGTATTAATTTATTCCCTTGTTATATGAGTGTTCTTGTAGCCTAACCCCACTATAATGTAGAGGGAAAGTAATAGATAAAGTTTAAAAGGTACGAGAGCGAGTGAAGAAGATGACGGAGGGATGGTTTCTTGAGCCGGACTGGCCTAGTTGTGGCTGGTATTATTATTGTCCTCATAATAGCTGGGATCGCGGTCTACTATGCGTCAAGAGGTGGCGGGAAAACAACCCCCACGACATCACCAGCCTCTACGGTGCCCACTACTACTAGTAGCCCGGCAACCAGTAGCCCTGTGACCAGCAGTATGCCGGCAACGACTTCAACCATCACAACTCCTGTTGGCACCACTACGGTGATATCTGGTACGGCGCAGGGATTGCCAAAGGAGATCCCCATAGGCTTGGCCATAGCTGTTAGCGGTGGCTACGCGGTAGACGGTCCAAGGAGGCTTAAGGGAGCTCTACTCGCCATCGAGGAGATGAACAAGCTACTAGAGCAGGCTGGTGCTCCGTTCAGGTTCAAGCCGATACACGAGGACACTAAGGCTAATCCACAGGAGGCGGTTAATGTAGTAAAGAGGTTCATAGCTGAAGGCATCCAGGTAATAATAGGCCCGCTCTCGACCAGCGAGACAGCAGCAGTAATGCCGATAGTGAACAAAGCTCATGTGGTGGTTATAAGCCCAAGCAGTACTGGTAAGGCAGCAGCCTTCCCTAACGACTACGTGTTCAGAATGGCGCCACCAGATACTGCGCAGGGCCCGGCACTAGCTAAGCTGATACACCAGCTGGGCTACACGAAGCTAGTGATCATAGCTAGGAACGATGACTATGGCAGAGGCCTGGCAGAGCTAGTAAAGAGCACGTTTGAGCAGCTAGGCGGCAAGGTTAAGATGATACTCTATCACCCAGAGAAGCCGGATCTAAGCCAGGAGGTAAACTCGCTAGCAACAGAGGTCTCGAAGTTCGGCGCTGACAAGCACACCGCAGTCCTCATAATAGCCTTCGATAACGATGGTCGCCAGATACTCGAGAAAGCCTCACAGATAGAGGTTCTTGGCAAGGTGCAGTGGTTCGGCCCAGACTCTATGGCCCGTAAAACGTTCCTAGAGGAGCCTGAGATAGCAGAGTTCTTGGCTAAGGTACACATACTCATTACGAGCCCAGCGATAGCGACGAACCCGGTCACCAAGCATTTCGAGGAGCTATACCAGCAGAAGTACGGCGAGAAACCAACCACCTACGCCTACTACGCCTATGACGCTGCCTGGATAGCGATGCTCAGCGTACTAGTAGCAGGCAAATACGACGGCCAGGCCATAAAGACGGTGCTACCAGTTGTAGCTTTCCACTTCATGGGCGCCACTGGTCACAAGGTTCTTGACAAGAACGGTGACGCGGCAATAGCTGATTACGCTGTATCAACTGTTGTCAAGACACCCAGTGGCTATGCGTTCAAGCAAGTAGGAATACTAAGAGGCTCAACAGGCAAGGTTGAGTGGCTAAAGAGCTAAGGTAGGGCATCGATCCAGGGGATGAGTTGTGTCAGCTCGGGCAACTACGGGTTTTTTGTCCCTCTCTCTAAAAAAACTATTTCCTCTAGCCCCTCACAAGTATTTGAGCCTTGTATCTTGTCCGTTTGAGTATAACTGCTCCGCGTCTATGGATTACCGTCTTTATGCTTATCCGGGTTAATGGTATTGAAAGGGGTGAGCATATTTGCCGAAGACGGTTGCGTTACGCACTAAGAACCTTAAGAAATACTTCGGCGGTATAAGAGCACTTGATGGAGTTAGTATCGAGATCCGGGAAGGAGAGTTCGTGGGCCTCATAGGCCCGAACGGTAGTGGTAAAACAACCCTCTTCAACGTAATATCGGGAGTCTATAAACCTGATTCAGGTAAAGTCTTCTTCTACGGAAAGGATGTAACAGGGTTCCCTCCTCACAAGCTCTTCGAGCTAGGCCTTGTACGCAGCTTCCAGATACCACGCCTTTGGATGAACATGACTGTTGTCGAGAACACAGCGACGGCTTCACGCGAGAGACCGGGCGCGGGCCCGCTCTCCTCGGTTATTAGGAGGAAGCTATGGATACAATGGGAGAGCGACGAGGAGAAAGGACTAGCTGGCAAGGTTTTCGAAACTATAGAGAAGCTCTCCCTGACAAGAGTCTTGCTCAACCCTGCCCGCAGCATTAGCGGCGGCCAGATGAAGCTCACAGACATATCCCGTGCACTCGTGGGGAGGGCCCGTCTCCTCCTCCTCGATGAGCCTACTGCAGGCGTTGCCCCCGGCCTTTCCCGTGACATATTCCGGGTCCTTGAGATGCTTAACAAGGAAGGCCTCACGATATTCGTTATAGAGCACCGTCTCGAGGTTCTCTTCGACCACGTTGAGAGAGTAATAGTTATGCATGAGGGGAGAGTTCTAACCGAGGGCACTCCGGAAGAGGTTGTAAGCGATCCGCGTGTGCTAGATGCTTACCTCGGCGAGGCCTAAGGGGTGCCCGCTATGAACACGAGGATTCTCGAGACTAGGAGGCTCAGCGGCGGCTACACGGATGTACCGATAGTACACGAGGTCGATGTCCATGTTGATAAGGGAGAGATAGTCGCTCTCGTGGGCCCCAACGGGGCTGGTAAGAGCACATTGCTGAAAACCATCTATGGGGTTGCGAAAGTCTTTGGCGGTAATGTCATCTTCGAGTCCCGGGATGTCACAAAGCTCCCTCCGGAGAGAAAGACAATGATTGGTATGGGTTTCGTACCTCAGACCGACAACGTGTTCCCGGACCTAACGGTTGAAGAGAATCTAGAGATGGGCGCTTATCTTATAGAGGACGAGAACAAGATAAGGGATGCAATGGAGCTCGTGTTCAACATCTTCCCCGCGCTCCGGGGGCTACGTAATGTCCTCGCGGGTTCTCTCAGCGGTGGCCAGCAGAGAATGGTGGCAGTTGGCAGAGCTCTTATGACTCGGCCTAAGATACTTCTTCTCGATGAGCCCACAGCTGGTCTAGCGCCAAAGATAGCGATAGAGTTGCTGAAGGTTTTGCAGAAGATAAGGGAGGAGGCAGGCGTCTCTATACTCATAGTTGAGCAGCATGCTCGCCGCGCCCTCGAGCTATCTGATCGCGGCTACGTCCTCGTCTATGGCAAGGTGGTTCTTGAGGGTACTGGGGAGGAGATACTCTCTCACCCTGATCTCCAAAGACTCTTCCTAGGTGTTCAGAAAGTAGGGAAGGAGGGGTGATCGCGTCGTGCCGGGCACCTTCTTCTACGGGTCAATAGGCGCGATATTTGATGGATTGCTCGTGGGCAGTCTCTACGGCTTAATGGCGCTAGGCCTTACACTGATATATCGTGTGACTAAGATACCCAACTTCGCTTACGCGGAGTACATCACCTACGGGGGCTACGCAGCGGCTGCGACAGCGGGGCTCGCAGCGGGTTTCAAAGGCGCGGCTATCGGCGCCTTATTCGCTATACTCGTTGCAGCTGCTATAGCACTGGCTAGCGATGAGCTGGGCTTCAAACCTCTGTGGAGAAGAGGGGCTAGCTCCCTGCACTTGCTCGTAGCCTCTATAGGCATTGGGCTCGTGCTACGATACGGGCTCCTCGGAGCCATAGTGTTGTTCTTCAGCACAAGGTATCTTGAGGCCTCTACGCCCCAGAGGAGCGTCGCTCTGGTACAGCTCGGCGGCATAGTCTCGATAACTAGTGCCCATGTCCTAGCGGTCTCAGCGGCGGTTGTGCTCGCCGTAGGGCTGTGGTTCATGTTCACAAGGACCAGGATAGGTAAGGCGATGAGAGCTACCGCCAGCAACCCAACTCTCGCGAGGATCTCTGGTATCAACATCTTCGCTGTGCGGCGAATAACATGGCTAATAGCAGGAGGGCTCGCTGGGCTCGCCGGCTTCACCTATGCTTACTACAACTTCGTTAACCCGGAGAGCGGCTGGCTCATGCTGCTCTGGATATTCGCGGCGGCCACCATGGGTGGTTTCACGTTCCTAGGGGCACTGATCTCTGGGATAATACTCGGGCTCGCGGAGCAGTACATCAGCTTTCTGGCCCAGTACTTTGTTGGGACGGGTGCTCAGTACTCTCCCATAATCGCTCTCGCGGCTATGTTTATCGTGTTGCTCTTCAAGCCCGAGGGCGTGATCCGAATGGAAGCTCTCGCAGTAAGGAGGGCGTGAGCCATGGGAGGCATAACTGGGATCCTCGTCCAATACGCGGTGATATACAGCGTCTACGCTATAATGGCTTTGAGCTTCAACATAGAGTACGGATTCGGAGGCATACCCAACTTCGGCAAAGTACTGTTCGCGAGCCTCGGCGCCTACTCAGCAGGAAGCCTAGTCGCCTACATAGTTGTGAAAACAGGCTCAGCGGCTCTAGGAGTGCCGATCAAGGCTAGCGGTGTGCCAGCCTATTGTACTGGCGCCGGGGAAACCGTCATGACAATGGCTGTTACCCAGGGCGTCGTGTCACCGCTAGAGCTCTTCGGGCTCTTCCTCCTAGGCCTCGTAGTGGCAACGATAGTAGGTATGGTGGCGGGCATTGTGGCGAGCTACCCTACGCTGAGGCTAGGCGGGGACTTCCTGGCTATAAGCCTACTAGCCCTAGGCGAGATAGTCAGGATATGGGCTTATAACAGCCAGTGGCCCGCCTGTAGCTTCAACGGCATATCCGGTATACCAGGCCCCTTCGCCTGGCTCACGCGGCACGCCGACGCGGCATACGCTGGCCTAGTACTAGTGATACTGGTTCTAGTATTCCTCTACGTCGAGTTCGCAACGAATAGCCCGTGGGGCCGCGCGCTAAAAGCTATAAGAGATGATGAGATAGCGGCAGAGGTCTACGGCTACAACGTGCCAAGGGTGCGTATGCAGGCACTAGCAGTTGGCTCCGCGCTAGCAGGGATGGCTGGCGCCTTGCTCGCCTTCTACTCCGGGAACGTTAACGCGAACACCTATAAACCTGACCTAACGTTCATGGTGATAGTAGCTACTCTTCTAGGAGGCGCAGCCAATAACATCGGGGTACTAGTCGGGACAGCGATAATAGCTGGTATCGAGATATTCCTCAACCCTAGCTCTCTAGAGGCTCTCGGCATCACGTTGCCGGAGAACGTGGCACTAGCCCTGCCATACATGAAATACGTGCTGATGGGGCTGATAATAGTATTAGTGCTCCTCTATAGGCCCCAGGGACTAATACCAGAGAAGCCGCTGCGCGTACCAATAGTCGAGAAGGCGAGACAGAAGCTACTCGAGTTCCAAAAGAAGATAGAGAGCCACGGCCTCTAATCAACCTACACGCATATAATATTTTTTCTAGATAACAAATAATTATGGGTTATACGGAAATATTTTTTGTATTGAAGATTTTTTATGCCCAGATATACCCCTAATTCTCCCACTTTCTCCCGTTAAATACTATCTCC
>Ga0256833_1003669_pt1 | contig 10472 bp, 10 predicted proteins | sample 356284metaG_FD_190535 | JGI IMG/M metagenome (GOLD analysis project Ga0256833, IMG submission 190535) | Hydrothermal vent microbial communities from Mid Atlantic Ridge, Atlantic Ocean - 356-284 | ecosystem: Environmental > Aquatic > Marine > Hydrothermal vents | place: Atlantic Ocean: Mid...
CACCGCGCTCACCCGCTCGCGGATGTAGTCGAGGGCCTCCTGCCAGATCTCGGTCTCGGTGATCACCTGCCACCCCCAGGACCCCCCATTTTAAGCCCGGGTGCTAGCCTTGGGGGGATGGGCGTTTCACGTGAAACGTTCGACGTGGTGGTGGTGGGCGGCGGCCACGCCGGGGTCGAGGCCGCCTACGCCGCCGCCCGGATGGGGGCGCGGGTCGCCCTCCTCACCCTCGACCCCGGCCGGGTGGGGGCGATGCCCTGCAACCCGGCGGTGGGGGGACCGGGGAAGAGCCAGCTGGTCCACGAGGTCCAGGCCCTGGGGGGGTTGATCGGTCGGGCCGCCGACCGGGCGGCGATCCACACCCGGGTCCTGAACCGCTCCAAGGGGCCGGCGGTGCAGAGCCTGCGGGTGCAGGTTGACCGCGACCTCTACGCCCTGGCGGTGCAGGAGCTCCTCTTCGCCCACCCCGGGGTGGTGCCGGTGCGGGGGGAGGCGGTGGGGTTTCGGATCGAGAACGGGGCGCTGGCCGGGGTCGAGACCGCCGACGGCCGGGTTCTCCTGGCCCCGGCGGCGGTGGTGGCCGCCGGCACCTTCCTGGCCGGCCGGGTTTGGTACGGCCTCCGCTCCCGCCCCGCCGGCCGCCAGGGGGAACCCCCGGCCCGCTGGCTGAGCCGGGCCCTCCGGGCCGTCGGCCACCGGCTGATGCGGTTCAAGACCGGCACCCCTCCGCGCATCCGGGCCGACACCGTCGACTACCGGGCCCTGGTCGAGGTCCCCGCCGAGCGTCCGCCGGAGAGCTTTTCCGGACGGCCCGGGCCCCACGCCGCCGCCCGTCCGACCTGGCGCACCCACACCACCCCCCGCACCCACCGGCTGATCCGGGAGAACCTGGGGTTCTCCCCCCTCTACGCCGGGCGGGTTCGGGCGGTGGGGCCCCGCTACTGCCCCTCGATCGAGGACAAGGTGGTGCGCTTCGCCGACCGCGAGCGCCACCTGCTCTTCGTCGAGCCCGACGGCCTGGCCACCAGCGAGGTCTACCTCCAGGGGTTTTCCTCCAGCCTCCCCCCCGAGCTCCAGGAGGCGATGGTCCGCACGCTGCCGGGGTTTGAGCGGGCGGCGATCCAGCGCTACGCCTACGCGGTGGAGTACGACGCCGTCGACCCCACCGAGGTCGACTGGGGTCTGGCCTCGAGGCGGCTCCCCGGCCTCTTCCTGGCCGGCCAGGTCCTCGGCACCTCGGGCTACGAGGAGGCCGCCGCCCTGGGGCTCCTGGCCGGGGTCAACGCGGCCCGCCGCGCCGCCGGGAAGGCGCCGGTGGCCCTGCCCCGGGCCTCGAGCTACCTGGGGGTGATGGTCGACGACCTGGTGGGCAAGGGGGTCGACGAGCCCTACCGGATGATGACCTCGAGGGTCGAGCTGCGCCTTTTGGTTCGGGGCGACAACGCCGACGAGCGGCTGGTCCCCCTGGGGGTGGCCTGGGGGCTCCTTCCCCCCTCGGAGGGGGAGCGGGTGGCGGCCAAGTACGCCCGGATCGGTCGCGAGCTCGACCGCCTGGCGGGGCTCCGGGTCGACGGGGTGCCCGCCCTCCTCTACCTGCGCCGCCCCGGCACGGGCTACGACGAGGTCCTGGCCCGGGTGGGGCCCCCGTCCGAGCCCCTCGACCGGGAGGAGCGGCGCCAGGTCGAGCTCCGGGCCAAGTACGCCGGCTACATCGAGCGCCAGGAGCGGCTCCGGCGGCGGCTCGCCGAGCTGGAGCGCCACCCCCTGCCGGGGGGGATCGACTACCGGCGGGTGCCCTCGCTCTCCAGCGAGGCCCGCGAGCGGCTGGCCCGGGCCCGCCCCCGCACCCTGGCCGAGGCCGCCCGGCTGCCCGGGGTCCGCGACGCCGACGTGACCGCCCTGCTGGTCTACCTCACCAAGCGGGAAGGGAGGGGCGGGTGGAGCCCGGCCTCGCGCGCTACCTCGAGCTCCTGAGGGCCTACGGCCGGGTCCTCGATCTCTCCTCCCCGCGGGTGCTGGAGGACCCCGGGGCCCTGGTCGAGGCGGTGCGGGCCTACGCCGAGGTCCTGCCCCCGGGGGCGACGGTCCTTGACCTGGGCTCGGGCGGGGGCTGGCCGGGGCTGCCCCTCGCCCTGCTCCGTCCCGACCTCACCCTCCACCTGGTCGAGCGGCGCAGGAAGCGGGCCGCCTTCCTCGAGCTGGCCCGGGGCCGGCTCGGGCTCGCCAACGTGCGGGTCCTTCCCGGCGACGTCCGGGAGCTTAAGGGTCCCTACCGCTACGTGGTCGCCCAGGCGGTGGCCCCCCTCCCCGAGCTCTTCCGGTTGGTGCAGCCGGTGGCCGGGTTCCCCCTGGTGCTGGCCTCGGTCCGGGGGCCGGGCTGGCGGGAGGAGGCGGCGGCGCTCGCCGAGCGGGCGCCGGCCGAGGTGTTTCACGTGAAACCGCTGGCCCGAGGGGGTACCCTGGTGGCGGTACGGGTGGAGGAGGCGTGATCCTGGTCGTCGCCAACCAGAAGGGCGGGGTGGGCAAGACCACCACCGCGGTGAACCTGGCCGCCAGCCTGGCCGAGAAGGACCGGCGGGTCCTGCTCGCCGACCTCGACCCCCAGGGGAACGCCACCTCGGGGCTGGGGGCGGTGCCCGGCGACCCCGACCTAGGCAGCTACCTCCTCGGCGAGGCCGGGGCCGACGAGGTCCGGCTGGGGCTGGGGGACCTGGGGTTCGACCTGATGCCGGCGGGGGAGGACCTGCTCTCGCTCCTGGCCGCCTACCCCGGGGACGGCGCCGCCCCCCGCCGGCTGGCCGCGCTGGCCCAGGGCTACGACTACCTGATCGTCGACACCCCGCCGAGCGTCGGCCCCCTCTCCCTAATCGCCCTGGCCGCCGGGGACGCGGTGGTGGTGCCGTTGCAGGCCGAGTACTACGCGCTGGAGGGCCTGGCCGCTCTGGTCCGCACCCTGGACCGGGTGCGGCGCCGGCAGAACCCCCGGCTCCGGCTGCTCGGCATCCTGCTCACGATGTACGACCGCCGCACGGTGCTGGCCCGCCAGGTCGAGGCCGAGGTCCGCAAGCACTTCGGCGAGCGGGTCTTCCAGGCGGTGGTGCCCCGCAGCGTGCGGCTGGCCGAGGCCCCCAGCTTCGGGCTCCCGGTGGTTCACTACGCCCCGGGGTCGCCGGCGTCGTGGGCCTACCACGCCTTTGCACGGGAGGTGATCCAACGTGTCGAAGCCGCGTAGCCGGCTGGGGCGGGGGCTCGACGCCCTCCTGCCCCCGGCCGAGGAGGCCGGCGGGGTGCGGATCCCCCTGGCCCTGATCGAACCGAGCCCCTTCCAGCCCCGCCGGCGGTTCGACGAGGCCGCCCTCCGGGAACTGGCCGCGTCGATCCGGCGCCGGGGGGTGCTCCAGCCGCTCCTCGTCCGCCCGCTGGGGGACGGCTACCAGCTGGTCGCCGGCGAGCGGCGGTTCCGGGCCGCCCAGCTGGCCGGGCTCGACGAGGTGCCGGCGGTGGTCCGGGAGCTTTCCGACCGGGAGGCCCTCGAGGTCGCCCTGGTCGAGAACCTCCAGCGCGAGGACCTCTCCCCGGTGGAGGAGGCCGAGGGCTACCGCCGCCTGGCCGAGATGGGGCTCTCCCACGAGGCCATCGCGGCCCGGGTGGGGCGCTCGCGGAGCGCGGTGAGCAACGCCCTGCGGCTCCTGCAGCTGCCCCCGGAGGCGCTCCAGGCCCTCGACGACGGCCGCATCACCGCCGGCCACGCCCGGGCCCTCCTGATGCTTCCCCCCGAGCGGCGGCTCTGGGGCCTGGGGGAGATCCTCTCCCGGGGGCTGACCGTGCGCCAGGCCGAGCGGCTCAAGGACCGCCTGGCCCGCCGTCCCCGCCGCGAGGCCCACCCCGAGCTGGCCCGGGCGCTGGAGGAGCGGCTTGGGGTCCGGGTGCGGATCACCGGCCGCAAGCGGGGACGGCTCGAGCTCTTCTTCGCCTCCGAGGAGGAACTCGCGGGGCTGCTCGAGCTCCTCGGCTACCGCCAGGAGGGGTAGGGGGCGAGCGTCACCCGCACCGCCCCCAGCCGGTCGGTGCGGTAGGCCCAGGCCCCGGCTTTGGCGATCCGCTCCAGGGTGGCCGGGCTGGGGTGGCCGAAGGGGTTGGGCCCCACCCCCACCAGCACCGCCCGGGGGCGGGCCCGGGCCAGCACGGTCTGGCCGGTGCCGTTTGCGGCCCCGTGGTGGCCCGCCACCACGACCTCGGAGGGGAGGTCGGGCAGCCGGTCCTCCAGCCGGCGGGGGAGGTCCCCCAGCACCAGGACGTGGCGGCCCCGCCAGCCGATGCGGAGCACCAGGCTCTTGGCGTTGTCCTCCCCCGCCGGGACCCGGGGCGGGGGGTTCCAGACCCCGATCGAGAGCGGCCCCAGCCGCAGCCGGTCGCCGTAGCCGGCCGGCAGGATCCTGACCCCGAGGCGGCGGGCGCGCCGGAGGGGGGCGTCGTCCCCGGGGTGGAGCCGGCTCACCAGCACCGCCCCCACCGGCACCGCCGCCAGCACCGCTCCGGCCCCGCCGGTGTGGTCGCGGTCGGGGTGGGTGAGGACCAAGAGGTCGAGGTCGTCGACCCCCAGGGCCCGGAGGGCGTCGGCCACCCGCCGCCCCGCCCACTCGGGGCCGGCGTCGATCAGCGCCTCGACCCCGCCGGGGGCCCGGATCAGGGTGGCGTGGCCCTCGCCGACGTCGAGCTGCCAGACCTCGAGGACCGGGAACGCCCCCGGCAAGAGGGCGAGCCCCACCGCCAGGGCGACCACCGCCGGCGCCCGCGCCGGCGCCAGCCGCCCCCAAAGGGCGAGGGCGACCGCCAGCAGGGCGAGCGCGTAAAGCCCGTAGCCGGACGGGCCCGGGCTTCCCCAGGCGAGCGCCGGGCCGGCGGCGAAGGCTCCGGCCACCCCGGCCAGGGCGTTTCCCAGCCAGGCTAGCGGGGCCGTCGCCCATCCCACCCCGGCCAGCTTGAGGAAGGCGAGGGGGAGGAAGAGGGCAACCAGGGGGTAGGCGAGCAGGTTGGCGAGGGGGGCGAGCAGGGGGAGGAGGTGGAAGCGGTCGAGGAGCAGGGGCACCAACGGGGCCTGGGCCGCCAGGGTGGTGGCCAGGCCCAGCCCGGCCCACCGCCAGGGCGCCGGCGGCCGGGCGAGGGCCCGGGCCAGGGGCGGCAGGAAGACCACCAGCCCGGCCACCGCCAGGTAGGAAAGCTGGAACGAGAGGCTATGGATCGCGTAGGGGGTGAGCCAGAGCTGCACCGCGGCGGCCAGGGCCAGGGCCGGGGCGGCGGCCAGCCGGCCCCGCCCCAGGTAGAGCGCCGTCAGCCCGGCCGCCGCCATCAGCCCGGCCCGGACCAGGCTGGGGCTGGGACCGGCCAGGGCCAGGTAGCCGACCAGGGCCAGGAGCGCCAGCGGGTAGCGGAGCCGGCCCAAGGGGTAGAGGGCGAGCAGCATGAACCCCAGCAGCACCCCCACGTGGAGCCCGGAGAGGGCCAGCAGGTGGGCCAGCCCCGCCCGCTGGAAGCGCCGGGCCAGCTCGCCGAGCCCCCGGCGGTCGCCGAGGACCATCGCCTGGGCCAGGGCGGCGACCCTTGGGGGCAGCCCTTGGGCCAGGCGGCGGGCGGCCCGCTCCCTCAGGTCGGGGGGCGCCGGCCGCCGGTCCCGCACCCGGACCTCCCGGAGCAGCGCGGCGACCCCCCGTCCCGCCAGCCAGGCGGCCTGGTCGAAGCCCCCCGGGTTGCGGGGGCGCCGGGGACGGACCAGCCGGCCCTCGAGCCGGAGCCAGCCGTCGGCCGGACGGGGGAAGAGCTCGGGGTAGACCGGCCCCCTCGCCGGGTAGAGGAAGCCCTGGCGGTAGGGGCCGGCGAGCACCGCCGTCCGGCCGTAGTCGCCGGCGTAGGGGTTGGGGTGGAGCAGGACGCTGGCCAGCCCGACGCCGAGCCCCAGCAGGTAGGCCCAGCGCCCCCGGCCGAGGATGGCGGCCGCCGCCGCCGCCCAAAGCCCCAGGGGCAGCCCCAGCCAGGCGGCCGCCAGGCTGCCGAGGGCGAGGGCGTAGACCGGGGGCAAGGGCTAGGGTTCCACCAGCGGCCGGAGGGTTTTTAGGAGCCGGGGGCCCACCCCGGGGACCCGGGCGAGGTCCCCAAGGCGGAGGTAGGGGCGGTGGGCGACGATCCTTCGGGCCAGCTTGGGGCCGACCCCGGGCAGCGACTCCAGCTCGGCCAGCGAGGCCCGGTTGAGCGAGACCTTCTCGGGGGCGTAGGCGGTCACCGTGAGGCGGGCGGGGGCGAAGCGGACCGCCAGGTGGGGCCAAAGGCCCAGGCCCCCGAAGGCCAGCACCGCCAGGACCAGGGCGAGGAAGAGCCGGTCCTCTAGAGGTCGGCGACCTTCCATTCCACCAGCAGGAGGCCGAGCCCCCCGAGGACGACCCCGGTGAGCAGCCAGGGGTCGGTCTCGGGGAAGAGGAAGTAGAAGGCCACGGTGTAGGCCAGGGTGAGCAGGGCGAGCAGCTTGAGGGGGATCCTTAGGGGGTTGGCGGGGGCCGGCCGGGCGGCCTCCTCGACCCCGGCCGGGGCCGGCGGGGGCTCCTCCTCGGGGACCAGCGGGGGCCGTTCGGCGGCCTCGGGGACCGGCTCGGGCTCCGGTTCCGGTTCTGGGACCGGCTCGGGGGCCGGCGCCTCGGCGGCGGCCTCGGGCGGCGGCTCGGGGGGCGGTGCCGGCTCGGGAGCCTTGGGCTCCTCCACCGCGGTGAGCTCGCCGCGGCGGGCCTTGCCCACGTAGCCCTTCACCCCCTCGAAGAAGAGCTTGAGCTCGCCGAGGTCGAAGCCGGCGATCGAGGCCTCGATGAAGGCGGCCTCCTTGCCGGCGACCACCAGTTTGCCGCCCTTGGCGCTGGAGACCCGGCGGATCTCCTTCAAGGGCGCCCTCTCCACCCCCTCGGGGCCGACGTAGATGAGCTCGCTCTGGGTTACCGCAAACAGCCCGGACTCCCCCTTGAGCTCGCTCAACACCGGCTCCCGGGTGGCCTCCTTGAGCCTCGCTTCCAGGTTCATGCCCCTCATTGTACGCGAGCGCCCCTGGTATCGTGGGCGAAGGATGGACGAGGTGCGCTTTCGACTGGTCACCGGCACCGACCCCGACCTCTTCCAGGAGCGGCTGAACCGGGCGGTCGAGGAGCTGCCCGAGGGGGCGGTGTTGGTCGACGTCAAGTTCGCCGCCGCCGGCGAGGGGGGGCGGACGGTCTTCGCCGCGCTGCTCTACTACAAGAAGGTCGAGCCGTGGAAGGACTGATCCGCCTGGAGCTTTTGGGCCGGCTCCCCGAGGACCTGCCGCCCTCGCCGGGGGCCGAGCTGGTGATCTACCTGGCGGCCCGCCCCGGCTGGCGCTCGCTGGCCGAGGTGCGGGCGGTGGTGCCGCCGCTCGCCGAGGCCCTGGCGGCGGTCAAGGGGACCCGCTACGACCCTTTCCTCGAGGCCCACGGCAGCGAGTTCCGGCTGCGGGCCGAGACCGACGTGGTGGCGTTCTGGCAGGAGGCCTACCGCGACCTCGACCAGGTCCGCGCCCTCTACGGCGAGCTCGCCGCCGGCTTTGAAAGCCCCCTCCCCGAGTTCCGCGCCTGGCTCGCCGCCGAGCGCCAGGAGACCCTGCGGGGGCTCTGGGGCACCGCGGTGGGGCGGGCCGCCGCCCTCCTCGACCGGCGCCGGGCCGACGAGGCGGCCCGCCTGCTCGAGGCGATGGAGGCGGCCTACCCCCTGGAGCCCCGCACCGCCCTCGACCTCGCCGACCTCTACTGGCGGCTGGGCCGGCCGGCCGACACCGCCCGGGTGCTCGAGGCGGTCCTCGATCGGCTCGACGAGCGCAGCCGCCCCCGGGCCGAGCTCAACCTGGGGGCGGCGCTGGTCCGGGCCGGGAGGGTGGAGGAGGGCCGGGGCCGCCTCGAGGCCCTGGTGGGGACCGAGTACGACGAGCGCTACTGGGCGCTTTTGCACCTGGGGGGCCTGGAGGTCCTCACCGGCGAGCCCGAGCGGGCCGGGGAGCGGGCCCGGGAGGTGCGGGAGGTGGCCGAGCGGGTGGGGGCCAGCGACCTCTACCTGATGGCCCTCCTGCTGGAGGGGGAGGCCCTGATCCGCCGGGGCCGGGCCCAGGAGGCCGCCGCCGGGCCGCTGGCCTTGGCCATGGGGTTCCAGGAGTTCCTCGGCCAGCCGTTCACCCCGGTGAGCCTGGCCCTGCTCGCCGAGGCCCAGGCGCGTTGGGGCAAGGGCAAGCGGAAGCCGCTGGAGCTCGCCGAGAAGGCCTACCGCCGGGCGGTCGAGCTCCGCGACCCCTACGGCGCCAGCCGGGCGCTCTTCGCCTGGCACCTGGCCAGCGGCGACCCCGACAAGCTCGAGGCCGCCCGCCACCAGGCCGCCCTCGCCGGCCACGCGGTCTGGCAGCGGTTCCTGGAGGCCTGGCCTAAAGCCCCGCGATCCGCTTGAGGGCCGCCTCCACGTCGCCCTCGGTAAGGTCCCGGTGGGTGACGAACCGCACCCGGTCGCTCCCCAGGGGCAGGGCCCGCACCCCGACCGCCTCCAGCCGCCGGGCGAAGGCGGGGGCGTTTTCCACCTTGAGGTAGACCATGTTGGTCTCCGGCTCGGGGTCGAGGCCGTAGCCCAGGGCCCGGAGCCCCTCGGCCAGCCGGCGGGCCTTGGCGTGGTCGGCGGCGATGATCGGCTCCCACCCCTCCAGGGCGACCCGCGCCGCCGCCGCCAGCACCCCCGCCTGGCGCATCCCGCCCCCCAGGACCTTGCGGTAGCGCCGGGCCTCGCCCTCCAGCCCCCGGGGCAGCAGGAGGGCGCTCCCCACCGGGGCCCCGAGCCCCTTGGAGAGCGAGACCATGAGGCTGTCGAACCCCCGGGCCAGGGCGGCGGGCGCCACCCCCAGGGCCACCGCCGCGTTCCAGATCCGGGCCCCGTCGAGGTGGGTCCGAAGGCGGTGGGCCCGGGCGGCCTCGAGGAGCCCCTCGGTGAGGTCGCGGTCGAGCACGGTGCCGCCGGCGAGGTTGTGGGTGTTCTCCAGCCAGAGGGCCGCGGTGGGGGCCTGGTGGGGCGAGGCGTGCACCGCCGCGGCCACCGCCGCCGGGTCGGGCCGCCCCCGCCGGGCCGGCAGCGGCCGCACCAGGGCCCCCGCCAGCATCGCCGGGGCGGCCAGCTCGAACTCGAGGACGTGGGCCCCCTCGGGGGCCAGCACCTCGGAGGCCCGGGGGGCGTGGAGCAGCAGGGCGGTCTGGTTGGCCATCGTCCCCGAGGGGAAGAAGACCGCCGCCTCGAACCCGAGGAGTTCGGCGAGCTCGGCCTCCAGCCGGTTGACGCTGGGGTCCTCGCCATAGACGTCGTCCCCCACCTCGGCCTCGGCCATCGCCCGGCGCATCTTGGGGGTGGGGCGGGTCAGGGTGTCGCTGCGAAAGTCGATCGGGCGCATGGACCCATTCTCCCCCTTTCCGGGGGGCGGGACACCTGCCCTTGCCGACGGTTTTTCGGCGTGCTAGCGTGAAGACGCAAGATCGAGGAGGTGAAGTATGAAGCGACTCTGGGTACTCTTGGCGCTCCTGGGCGCCCTGGCCTTGGCCCAGGGCCACACCGTCACCATCGGCTTCACCGTCTCCAAGACCGGCAAGTACAACGTCGAGTCGGTGAACCAGCTCCACGGCATCGAGCTCTGGCAGAAGTGGGTGAACGACCAGGGCGGGATCCCGATCGGCGGCCAGCGCTACAAGGTGGCCCTCAAGTACTACGACGACGAGTCCAAGGCCGAGCGGGTGCAGCAGCTCTACTCGCGGTTGATCTCGCAGGACAAGGTCGACTTCCTGATCAGCCCCTACTCCTCCGGCCTCACCGCCAAGGCGGCGATCATCAGCGAGCAGTACGGCAAGATCATGGTGGCCACCGGGGCCGCTTCGGACTCGATCTTCAAGCTCGGGTACGAGCACGTCTACCAGATCTACACCCCGGCCAGCCGCTACCTGACCGGCACCCTCGACATGCTGCGGGCGGCCGACGCCAACCTCAAGAAGATCGCCATCGTCTACGAGGACTCCAAGTTCGCCAAGGCGGTGGCCACCGCGGCCAAGGCCTACGCCGAGAAGAAGGGCTTTGAGGTGGTCCTCTTCGAGGGTTACCCCAAGAGCACCACCGACTTCGGCCCGATCATCAACAAGATCCGGGCGGCCGGGGCCGAGGCCCTGGTGGGCGGCGGGCACTACGCCGACGGCGCCACCTTCGCCCGCCAGCTCTACGAGCAGAAGGTGCCGCTCAAGCTGATCGCCCTGCTGGTGGCCCCGGCCAGCGACGAGTTCGCCCAGCTTGGCGACGCCGCCCTCGGGGTGGTGGCCCCCAGCCAGTGGGAGCCGCTGGTCAAGTACCAGCAGACCTGCGGCCCCAGCCCGGCCCAGTTCACCCAGATGTACAAGGACGCCTACGGCAAGCTCCCC
>Ga0256833_1003670_pt1 | contig 10468 bp, 11 predicted proteins | sample 356284metaG_FD_190535 | JGI IMG/M metagenome (GOLD analysis project Ga0256833, IMG submission 190535) | Hydrothermal vent microbial communities from Mid Atlantic Ridge, Atlantic Ocean - 356-284 | ecosystem: Environmental > Aquatic > Marine > Hydrothermal vents | place: Atlantic Ocean: Mid...
ATGGTTTCATTCACGTTCGTTATGGCGCCTCTAATAGTCATAATGACGGCGTTGGGATTCGCCTCAACGTCCATGGCGGTAGAGAACGAGGAGAAGACTCTAGAGGTTCTCCTCTCGCTACCCATACCGAGGGTTAAGATCGTGTTGTCAAAGCTCGCCGGAACCCTAGTGGTTGCCGCACTCGCGACCGCCTCGTTCACCGTAGGTATGCTGATATACACGTCGATGATCTTCAGCGCCGTAACGACTTCCATGGGTAACGCGGGTTCAAGCGCGTCGGGGAGTACTGTAAGTGCCGCTCCCCACGCGCTTAACTCGGCGGCACTCGCGTTACTGGGCATGAACACATTACTGATCATGGTGGTGGGGACGTTCCTCTCGCTACTGGCGGTCGCGTCGTTAGGATTGCTCCTAGGCTCGTTTGCCCCGAGCGTTAGGGCGTCCTCAACCTTCGCGGGCCAGTTATCGCTCCTAGTGATGATTCCTGGTCTCCTACTCATGTTCCTGTCGCTATCCTCCCTAGGACCGGTCGGTGTTGGGGTGCTGATCGTTCTGTCCCCCTTCATAACGCCGGTAGTCGCTATGAAGGCATACATAGAGGGAATTACTTGGGTAGTGCCTGCGAGCCTAGGGTGGAGCGTTGCGTTCTCAATAATAATGATACTTATTGCGGCGAAGTTGCTTGATTCGGAGAGATTACTGAATATACAATACTCGCTACTATCGGGGAGAGCAAGGAGGAAAAGAAGAGGTGTTCGTTTCAGGCCCAAGTTCAAGTAGTAGTGGAGCTCGCCTAACATGTTAGGTGAATTAGCAGCAATACCCTCTTTCCCTCGTTAACGAGCTCATTGTATTTCCTGACGGCCCCCCTAGACCTATCAATGAATACCTCGGCTCCCCTCCGCTGGAACGCCTCAATAACGTCGTCATCTACCCTCATCAGCCCATCATACCCTGTCCCTATGACTACCGAGTCCACAGGCTCCGCTAGGTAGTCCCTAACGTCCGGTATCTGTAGTCTATGGCCTTCGAGTCTCCACCAATCAATTACCTTGCCTTGAGGCGTTATCACTACATCATGCGTGTACGTCTTGCCGTTAATTACGATCACTCCGAAGTCATAGTGATCTATGAGTGGTTGCCTACCCATGCCACATCACCTTCGCTACTCTCAACATCTTCCTCACAGCATCTACTGCATCAAAGCCGAAAACGTTTATCATTGGCTCCTTACCGATGTCGCCTGTGTGGTATATGATGTCAGGGACTCTCCCTCCAGCCCGCCTCACCGCTACCTCAATGCCCCAGGGTATCGTGCCTCCCTCAACAGCCTTGACTTCCTCAGGCTCTTCGGATCTTCTGTCGTAATAGGAGCACGTGAACCCCAGCCTCTTCGCTACTTGAATGAATTCCTCAGAGTACTTCACGTTAACAGCCCCTCTGACCCTCTCGTCGAACTCCATCGCTTTCAGCACCGCCCTAGCTAGGTGGGATGACGCACCAAAGGATGGGGGGCCCGCCGCCCTAACCGTCCTGCCGTACCTTACTATGCGTCCCTTAACGGCTGCCACGTCCTCCACGCCCTTAGCATACCTTCTTGAGATAGCGGTTACTACGTTCATCTGCACCTCAGGGATCAAGGGATTAACTAGCTCGCCGTTCTCCTCCAATATCTCAACGGCCCTAGCAACTGATGCTAGGGCAGCCCACCTCTCGGCCGGAATATCGACCCATGCCGAGGGGTTCACCGGGCAATGCCCTCTCCCCACATGCGTACCGTGTTCTATTGCTAGGGTTACGAATCGCTTGGCTACACCCACAGAGTCCTCTATGCTCATTCCCTTAGCCAGGCACGCAGCTATGGCTGCGGAGAATGTGCAGCCCGTGCCATGTGTACAACCGCCTTCAACCCTATTAGCCCTGAATTCCTTGAAGGAACCCTCATAATAGAGAACGTCGACGGATTCTGCGCTGGGCAGGTGACCGCCTTTGACGACCGCTGCCTTAGCCCCTAGCTCCTCGACGATGTACTTGGCGGCCCTCCTAGCGTCGTCTAAGGTCCTCACCCTGATGCCAGTGATTCTTTCGGCTTCACGCGCGTTCGGCGTGACGACTGTGGCCAGAGGTATTAACTCCTTTATGAGGGTATCAATAGCCTCATCCCTGAGCAACTTCGCACCCGACTTAGCTATCATGACAGGATCAACAACTAGTGGGAACCCGTACCTCCTCACAGTCGCGGCAACCGCCCGTATTATCTCGGCGTTGCTGAGCATCCCTGTCTTAGCCGCATCAACGCCTATGTCTTCTACCACCGCCTCAATCTGCGCTACAACAACTGCTGGCGGGACATCATGCACTGCCCGCACCTCAAGTGTGTTCTGCGCAGTAATGGAGGTTATTGCCGACATGCCGTGCACGCCTAACGCGGCGAAAGTCTTCAGATCCGCTTGAATACCTGCGCCCCCTCCCGAATCTGATCCAGCTATGGTTAAGGCGCATGGAATCTTAACGCGCATGACCTCACCCTCCGAAAGTGAAATTCACGTCACTTATACACATTACGCATTACATGATTTAATTATGCTCTTGGGAGTACCTCTTAGGGAACGCGTCTTGAGTGGTGAGTGGGCTACGGGCTTCGGGTGGGTCATTATTAATGGTGTGAAGTTCGAGCATGACGTGCTGGTACTCCCTGATGGTAGTGTTGTGAGGCGTAGGAAGGAATTATCTAGTGATTTACGTGGGAAGTTTGGCCACACTCCATTCTCTTTAAAAGAATTTGACGCATTGTTGCATGTATCTCCATGCACTCCAGAAACCCTAGTAATAGGCTCCGGACAGTACGATGACTTACCGGTAATGAAGGATGTCCTCGAGAAGGCTGAGAGACTAGGTATTAGGGTTATTATTAAGAGAACCCCGGAAGCCTTAACAATCCTTAAGGAACTCCTAAGCAGTGACAAGTGTGTTGCAGGGGTTCTCCACGTCACGTGCTGAGGATGCCCCTCACGCGACGTTTCCTTGCACCTTGAGTGAGGGCACCAACTTTAAAGTCAAGTGACCTGAGCGACCATCACTACCGCAACAATGACTAGTAAGATGCCGCTGACTAAGCTAATATGGGAGGCGTAGTTAATTAGCTTCTCCCTAACACGCCTTAACCTAGTCACGCCGAGCATCGCAATAAGTATTAACACTAGAGGCGTAATGAACACTAAGTTATACGCTAGCAGTAACAGTAACCTCTCAGCCAGTGACTGAGTGGATATTATAATCGCGAAGGCTATGTAGGGCCCAGCACTGCAGGGAAGGAGGGTGAAGGACGCCAGCAGGCCCAGCGCTAAGGCCGCGACGATGCTGACCCTACCCCCGAACAGCCTGAGCAAGCGCCCAGCCCTACATTCGGGGTCGTCCTCACGGCAGACCTCGCTGGCCCTCCCACCGGCGCCGTGCCTGAGCTCGCTTAAGGAGCGCGCGATTATGAAGGCCGCGTAGACGATAGCAATTATTAATATGGCTTGCCTAGGAAGGAATGAGGCCGCCTCACTCAGGCCCAGCCCCAATGACAGGTAACCGGCCATAACGGCAAGAATGAAGGCTAAGCCTACCGACGCAACCCTCGCTCTAGACCCGCTTAATGACACAGAGACCAGCATTATGGCGTAGAGAACGAACGTGCACGGATTAACAGAGTCTGTGAGAGCTAACGGTATCATAAGGCTGAGCACCTCAGTTAAATCCCCACCAGAATTACCTGACGAGCCACGGCCTCCGCGCTGAGGTAGTGAACTTAGGGCTTGGGCTGTGAGCGCGCTGTGCGAGGCTACTGCTAACATAGTCAGTAGGCTAATGATCAGCAAAACCGTTAACAAAGCCTTCATTCCTCTCCCCCAACCCAATGTTAGGAACCCCATCAAGCTTTGTTTCCAGACAGATTAAATTCCATACGTACAACAGATGCATAGCCTACCTATCATTAATGCGTAGAAACCTTAAATTATTCTCAATAAAACTTCCCTGGCTACCCTTATTAGGTTTCCTAAAGAGGCATACCAGAACCTACAAAGACCTTGAAAGACCCAAAAAAGAAACAGTTGCGAACCCGCAAGGGATCCCCAGAACACAGGCAATCACGGCGAGAAACAATTAGCTCATTATGACTTATGCTTGGTTGCCGCTACCGCGCGGCAACCGCAGGTAGCGACGGCCTCAGCTCCCGTAACTGTTGATTCGATTTCCTCCTCACCGCTTATCATTGCCTCTAGCGCTGGCCTTATCTTGCTTAGGTTTCTACGCACTAATGATAGGAAGAGCTTTATCCCAAACCTTACGGGCGCTAGTAGTGGTTCCTTTAAGTAGAATTTATTTACTAGGTCGTCGACCCACCGCATCGAGTGCTCAAGGCACTGCATGAGGACGTCGATGTGCTCCTCCCTTAACGCATGCTTTCTGAACCAGTCCCTGTTCTTCAATGCGCCCATGGGCACGAAGAACATAGGTACTATTAAGCTCCTATAAGGCTTAAGCCTGTCTAGGAGCTCGGCAGTAGCTACCACATCCTCCGGTCTCTCCTCCGGCAGCCCCAATATTATCGTTGCTGCCGGCACTATGTAGTTTTCATGCATTATCCTGAACGCATCCTCAACCACCTCCGGCCACTTCTCCGGAGGGTATGGGGCTGACTTCGCCGGCATTATTATCTTGGCTAACCTCACGCTACCTGTCTCCACACCGACCTCAACGCCTATGTATGACTGCCTAGGTATTATTAGGTCATTCATGAGTTTCGAGATTAACCTATGCTTCTCCTCAGCATACTTCAGTGCTGCGAGGCTCACATGGGCCCACGAAATAGTGCCTGGCGTTGCCTTAAGCACGGCCTCATGCAGCCTCAATACGGGTTCGGGCCTAGGCTTAACGCCATCTGCATGATATAGGAGGACATCCTCACTATGAAGTATGGTGTTCCTAACTCCTGCCCTTGCGTTGACCTCTATCTCCTTAATTATGTGTTCAATGGGCAAGAACCTCAACGGCCTCAGGGTTACTGAGCAGAAGCGGCAGCCCCTCGGGCAACCCCTCATTATCTCCACTAAACCATTCACGCTTGCCCCCTTAATCACTGGGATCCTCTCTATTGGGGGCGCGTCGGCCGGCCCTACGTAGATGTAATCCGGGAGGGGCTCGCCGTTGAGGGCGGCCTCCGCTATGTCGGTAATCACTAACTCTGCCTCACCATCTATCACGCAGTCAACGCCCCACTTCCTCCACTCCTCCAGAGCCCAGAGCCACTGCCAAGCCGCGGGACCACCCATTATTATTTTAACACCCTTCTTCTTAGCCTTCCTCACCGCGGGCGACTCCATGAACCTCCTGAAATATACCCTGTTTACGGGCTCCTTACCCGTCATCATCCACCACTCAGAACTTGGTGGCCCGTACGCGAAGAAGTCATGGTGCCCTACCATTAATACCTTCATGGTGTCCAGGTGCTTGTGTATGTGGTCAGGGTCAATTATGGCTGCGTTGAAACCGGCCTCCTGCAGGACGGCCTCAACCTTCCTGAGGCCGTAGGGTGCCTCCACAGGCCTCCCTAACTTATCAACCTTTGGCTTAGGGGCGGCTATCCACATCCACAGCCACTCAGGCAGACCTATTGCTGGCCCTGTAGTCATGAACCCCAGGAACTCCTTACCATGATGATTACTCATCATGGTTCTGTCGGTGCTTATTACTATTTCGAAACCGCCCTCACTACCCATCACGCATCACCTCCGCCCAAGACCCTCACGTGCCGGTACCCAGCGTTGCTTAAGGCACGCACGAAGTCGCTACATTGACCAGCCACTACGACGTGAGGGTTGCTTAACCTGTTGATGAGCTTAATTAAATCCTCGGGGCTCGACCCCGAGTACCTTATGCTCATGCTTATCCCGATGTTCCCTTGAATCACGTTCCTCACGACCTCGAAGTACTCTGGCCTTCCGAGAGGTGATACTACATGTATCAGCGCCCGGCGCTTACCCTTACCAGCCACGGACTTAGCCACCTCATTAGCAAGCAACGTTGCGTCAGTTGATTTAGTGCCCTCGCAGACAACCAGTACTACCTCCTCACTATCCTCCTCCACCCTAAGCCTATGCCTGGTGCTTTGGGACTGACAGCTCAATTCCTTCACACCCCCTCCAACCTAGATAATAGTGATCGGAGCTCGTTCTCGAGCATGCGTACCGCGTTCAAGACGTCCTCATCCTCAAATTCATTCGCTACGAACCTTAGGTACGCGCGTATCTCACCTAAATGCTCACGAAGCAAGCTAATTACGCTCCCGCTCTTGGCACGGAAAAGATATTTCCTGCCCCTAACCCTTATCCTCTCGATTAAGCATTTCTCCTCTAGTAACCTAAGGGCTGAGGAAAGGTGGCTCTTAGCATAGCCTGTTGCCTCAGCAAGCTCATTCAGCGCTAGGGGTCTTCCCTTACGTATCAAAGTAGAAAGTACTAGGGCAGCGGCGAACGGCAGTCTAAGCATCGTGAGCAGGTTGACCAGCGGATCCATTTTACTCCTCCCCATGTTCAGTATATTCCGAACATTCCGTATAAACATTGCTTATGTGGCAACAATTAATGAGTTTTTATTGAGAGCAAAGCGATTCAGTCATCACTACCGCACTCAACGGATCAACGGGTGCGGGCAACCACCGTAAGACCTAATTACTTGTTCTCAAGTGAAGGGTGGGCATTGACAGGGATGATACTGACCATCGCTGCCGCCATTGCAGCCCTAGCGTCGCTCGTGATATCGCTCGGATACCATATCCTAATATACTTTAAAGCCAGAAGCAGCAAGGACTCCTGGATAGTTAACCCTAAGGCGAGTCAAGCGGGTGGAAGCGGTAACGGTAAGGTGAGAATAACTATAGTGGTTCCGACAAAAAACGAGCCTCTCGACCTGCTCGTCGAGGCAACCAAAGTACGTGCCCAAGCACTAACGTCTGCAAAGCACTGCTCAGGCAACGTCCTCATAGTCTCAGACGATGGAGAGGGCTACGTAAGGAAGCTACGCCGTGCACTACACAGCGAGATTAGTTCCGGCATTGTTAAGGTCTTGAGAAGAGAGAGGCCTGTGGGAGGCAGGAGCGGCGCTCTAGATCACGGGGCTAAGGTCGCTGACGGTGAGTACGTAATGATACTTGATTCCGACTCCAAAATCTCGGCTGAGACCCTAGATAGCGTTTGCCTTGCCGCGTCCGAGCTCAAGCCGCCGGCAATAATAGCTCCTTGGAGAGGGTACGCTAGGGAGCCGGGCCGCGTTTCTGAAGCGATGATCTTCAGCACAGACACAGTATCGCATCTCCTTTATAGGATGAGGGGTAAGGCAGGGTTCTTCGTCTTCCCGCTCGGTTCAGGGACAGCTATACGGAAGGACGTGCTTGAGGAGGTAGGGTATTGGGGCCCCAATATTATCCAGGACGACATATGGTTGGGTACGAAGCTAGCGTTAAGGGGGTATTTCCCTGTCGTGCTTGGGAAGGGAGAGACCGAGGTGCTCGTGCCGTCGAGACTCCGTGCGTTGAGGATCCAGCAGAGTCGCTGGGCGTACGGGGCTTCCGAAGTCTTATCAAGAACCCTTTACAGCATCCTGGCCCGCGCCAAGATGAGCCTAGGGAGGAGGCTTGAGATGATTCTCTACATGCTTCAACCCGCATTGACGCTCCTAATCCTAATAGCTGCTCTCCTAGCCTTCGCAGCCGCCGTGCTTGAGCCGGGTTGGGGTTTCTGGAGGGCGCTTCATAGTCCTGCCTTAATCGCTATCGCCTTAGTCGCTGAGGCCTTAATCGTGGCTTACGTTGCATTGCAGCTGAAGCTCTCGGATAAGACAGGCTGGATAACTGATGGGGCAAGCCTTTGGAAGTCGTTAGTGCAGTTAGGCAGGGCGGCAGCGATGCTGGGCGTGTTAATACCCGTTATGGGTATACACTCGCTACGTGGCCTGCTCAGGTTGAGGTATAGATACATAATAACGCCTAAGCAGGGGTCTAGTGTGGGGCGTGACTGGCTACCCTACGCCATGCTTGCAGCCTCGACCGCAGGAACAGCTCTTGCCTTACTTAGCAATAACATAGTATCCCTCACCATACTCCTTCCATTCCTGATCGTCTCAGCTTACTCTTCTGTAAGGATAGAATAACCTCTTACAAGATACTAAACAGTTTAATCCTGGCTACGACCCTACTTAGGGGGTTAACTGTGGAGTACGTGTTCACAGAGAAAGCTCCCAGGCCTGTTGGGCCATACTCGCAGGCTGTGAGGGTTGGTGCGTGGTTATTCATATCGGGTCAAATACCTATTGATCCCGCTACCGGCCAGATAATTAAGGGAGACTTCAAGAGAGCATCGAGGCAGGTTCTCGAGAACATTAAGGCCATAGTCGAAGCCGCGGGCGGGATCCTAGAGGATGTTGTGAAGGTGACCGTGTACATGAAGGACATCAGTAAGTTCAGCGAGTTTAACGAGGTGTATAGCGAGTACTTCAGCAAGCATAAGCCAGCACGCGCCGTGGTAGGCATCAGTAAGCTACCTAAGGACGCGGAGCTTGAGGTTGAGGCGGTAGCGTACCTAAGGAAAACAAGAAATGAGATGATGAAGTGAAAGTTAATAGCTCAGCAACGCAAAGACCCTTCTGCTTGAGCGCATCATTTCCTGTGACGGGATGTTATTATCTCGTTAAGCGTGTTAAGTAGTTTACGGTATAGTTCAACGGCCTTCTTTACCTCGACAACCTCGACGTGCTCGTCGGGCTTATGCGCCATGGACTCGTCACCGGGTCCTAGGCCTAGCCCACTAACGCCCAGCACACCTGAAATGTATGCTAGGTCCGTGCTGAACCTCCAAACATGCTTCGTCGCGTACTGGTAGCTCCTCTTCAGCGCCCTCAGCACCTCCTTAATCATTGACCTGTCTTCGTTCAGCCACGCCGGGAAGAACTCACGCACCCTTAGATCCACGCCGGCCCAGGTTCTTATGGTCTCCTCCCTTAACCTAGGCTGACATGAGATGACGTCGCCAGCCCCCAGCAACTCCTTGCAAATCCCGTCGTATAACGCCAGCACGTCCTCAGGGCTACGGGATATTATAACTCTGTGGTCGATGGTCAAAACGCATTGGTCAGGTATTTGAGGTACGTCCTCCGGCATACACCTAATTACGGATGGGGTTAATGTTTCCTTACCTAGGATAGAGTGCTCAGGGAGTCCTTGAGCCGCGTTCGTTGCGAGCATAGCTAATTTCGACGCGCCAAGCAGGGCGTTCACACCCTCTTCAGGCATCGACGCATGTGCTGACCTACCGCATATCCTGACATCTATTACCGCCCTACCCCTATGGCCCACGCCGAGGTTCAGGCTTGTTGCTTCCCCCGTTACCGCTACCTCGAACCTAACGTTCCTGAGCACCGTGCTTAGGGTGCGCGCGATTGACGCACCCTCCGCGGTTTCCTCATGTACCGTGTACACTACGTAGAGATCTAAATCCATTTCCTTGAGGCCCGCTAACGCCGATATTTGGGACGCTATGCCTCCCTTCATGTCGGCTGCTCCCCTACCGTAAAGCTTCCCATCTATGATCTTAGCGGCGAACGGGTCAACATGCCACTGCTCTAGACTTCCCGTGTCAACCGTGTCTAAGTGTCCCTCAATTAGTGCGGGGCCGAAACCCTTACCACGCAACCTAGCGACGACGTTACCGACGCTGTCTATGAATGCCTCATCAACCCCAGCATCCAGTAAGAAATCCTTGACGAGCCCAGCAACGTCGCCCTCAGCCCCTGAGGGGCTAGGGGTTCTGACCAGTTCCCTAAGCAGGTTAATCACGTCTTGCCCCGACAACTGCTTGACCCACATAAGCCATTATGGGTGCCCCCTCAAAAACTTCACTTCAGTGCACATGCAGGGCTTCCTCATTTTATTTACATAATTTACTGCATTACTGAAATGAATTTAACATACTTTGCAACACTTATCAACCTAACTACCCGGAGGTTAGGTTGTATATGGTAATACTTTATGTTACATAATACTACGTGGTGTTGGAGTGGAAGTAAATAATTCTGGGATGCTGGGGAGAAGTGGTACTGTGAGTAGCGGTAAGTCACGAATAAGTCTGAGGTCAGCTGCTCCCGGGATGTATATGGTACTTGACCTTCTAGCTAGAAGTAAATGCGGCGTGACGATTTCCGAGCTCGTGAGCAAAAGCCCTAACAAAGCCGTTGAAGTGCTTCAGGAGCTCTACCCCGGGATCCCGAAGATACTTATAGACTCGCTAATTGCTTCAATAAATGAGAATGAGGGAAAGACCCGGGGGAAGGTAACGTAGCTTAAAAACCTTCCCCCGCCCCTGTCACCGCCGTTACTGAGTCACCAGTCCTAGGGTGTTGTATGGCATGTTGTTAATTAGAGCGTGGGTAA
>Ga0256833_1003671_pt1 | contig 10468 bp, 8 predicted proteins | sample 356284metaG_FD_190535 | JGI IMG/M metagenome (GOLD analysis project Ga0256833, IMG submission 190535) | Hydrothermal vent microbial communities from Mid Atlantic Ridge, Atlantic Ocean - 356-284 | ecosystem: Environmental > Aquatic > Marine > Hydrothermal vents | place: Atlantic Ocean: Mid...
CTCTTCACGGGTAATTCCCCATTTTTCTGCAACATTCTCAGCCGTACGACCCATGATCTGATTAACTACGGGGTCCGTCAGACCTTCCCAGAGTCCATCAATGAGTTTACCATGTCTCAATCTGTAGCCCCATCTCGCCTTCCACATGACATAAGGGCTTGTTGACATACTTTCTGTTCCACCCACGAGGAAAATTTCACCATCACCTGCCTGAATTGCCTGGTATGCGGTCGTAATGGAAAGAATTCCAGACGAGCAGTTCCTCTGCACCGTGAATGCGGTCGCTTCGGGACGCAAACCGGCTCTCAGAGCTGCGACACGAGCAACATTAGCTGCATTGGAAGGCATTCCTATGCAACCGGAGATCGCACCGTCTATCTTCCCTGGTTCGATACCTGTTCGCTTTATGGTTTCCTTAAAAACGATTTCCAGTAGCTGGTCCGGTGTGAACTTTTTTAGTGCACCACCAAATAACCCTACCGGGGTCCTCACACCGCCAACTATGACGACTTCTTTACTCATAATTCACCTCACTATAATTTTTTCTTCAATTCCTCTTCAAGAAGAACTCTTTTTAAAACTTTACCCACTGCAGACCTGGGCAATTCATCTCTGAATTCTATTATTTCAGGAACCTTATACCTTGCAAGATTTTCTCTGCAGTATTGCTTTATTTCATCATCTGTGGCAGTTTCACCTTCCTTCAAAACGATGTAGGCCTTTACAGTCTCCCCTCTATAGCCTGAGGGGATACCAACAACTGCGGCTTCTTTAATTTTTGGATGCCTGTATAGAACTTCCTCAATTTCGCGTGGATAAATGTTGTAACCCGATGCAATTATCATCTCTTTCTTCCTATCAACGATATAGAAATAGCCATCTTTATCCATCCGGGCTATGTCCCCCGTATAAAGCCAGCCATTTCTCAACACTCTTGCAGTTTCCTCCGGCATATTCCAGTAACCTTTCATTATTTGAGGTCCTTTAACAATGAGCTCACCGGCCTCTCCCACAGGCATTTCCTTTTCTCCTGTTTCAAGATCAACAATTTTTGCATCAGTGTCAGGAAATGGGATGCCGATACTCCCGGGTTTATTCAGTCCGTAGATTGGATTGCAGTGGGTAACAGGAGAAGCCTCCGAAAGGCCATAACCTTCCACCAGTTTTGCACCTGTGAGTTTTTCGAAATCCTCTTTTACCTTAACAGGAAGTGGGGCCGAGCCAGAAATGCACGCCTTGATCGAAGTGAGATCGTACTTTTTGACATCTTTGTAATTGATGACAGCAATGTAAATCGTTGGTGCACCGGGGAAAAGGGTCACCTTGTATTTTGCAAGGAGTTTTACAACTTCTTTTACATTAAATCTTGGAACAAGTATGAGTGTAGAGGCAAGATAAATGGCGAAATTCATACCTACAGTCATTCCATATACGTGAAAAAATGGAAGCACAGCCATGAGAACCTCTTTTCCCTCTTCATGGTCAGAGAGCCAGCTCACAGCCTGTATGGTATTCGCCACCAGGTTGTAATGGGTTAGCATGGCAGCTTTCGAGATCCCCGTGGTGCCACCAGTGTACTGGAAAAGTGCAATGTCTTCTTTCGGGTCAATTTTTACATCAATCTTCTCAGATTTTGTCTGAAGGAGATCGCTAAATTTATAAACCCCTGGCTCATTGTAATCGATTTCGGGCTTTTTCTTTCCAATATACTGCAGGGGATAGAGTAATTTTAAATGAGGAGGTAGAAAATCTTTTATGCTTGTGACAATAATTCTCTTAATCCTGGTCTTATCTTTAACAGCTTTAACCCTATCATAGAGTAAGTCAAGTGTGATAATGGTTTCAGCTTCAGAATCGTTCAGGATATGCTCTAACTCACGGGGAACATACATGGGATTTGTCTGTACTACGATTCCGCCGAGTCGAAGAACAGCATAAAAAGAGATGACAAACTGGGGGGAATTCGGAAGATAAATGGACACCCGGTCACCTTTATTAACACCCAATTTGTGGAGTGCTGTTGATAGAGCACGGATGTGGTCCCATCCCTCTCTGTATGTGATTTTATTGCCATAAAAGATCATAGAAGTATTGTCAGGGTATTCACACGCAGCATTTTGATAAAACCTGGTCAAAGGAATGACCGGATAGTCAATATGAGAGGGAACCTCTCTTTCATAAAAGGTTAACCAAGGCCTAACCATGTCAAATACCCCCGTCTTATTTATCAAATTTTATTCCGAGGCCCATTTAAATGTCAACATTATCAAAATGAGGTCGAAAAACTTTCCCTGAATTTTCCAACTCAAAATGTTATTTTTTGCAACTTAACTTTATAATTATACAATGCTCGCAAAAAGGATTATCCCCTGTCTTGACATTAAAAACGGGAAAGTTGTTAAAGGTATAAAATTCCAAGGAATACGTGAGGTTGGAGATCCTGTGGAACTTGCCAGGAAGTACAACGATGATGGGGCCGATGAGCTCTGCTTCCTCGACATTATGGCATCCTTTGAATCGAGAAAAATAATTATTAATCTCGTTGAGCAGGTCTCAAGTCAGATTTTTATTCCATTTTCAGTCGGCGGAGGTATAAATTCAATTGAAAATATCCGAGATGTGCTGCTTGCAGGCGCCGATAAGGTCTCAATGTGCACCGCAGCCCTGAAAAATCCGGAACTTATTAAGGAAGCAAGTGAAATTTTTGGCTCACAGTCAATAGTCCTTTCAATCGATGCTAAAAGGGTAGGTAAAAGATGGCACGCATTTTCACATGGAGGAAGATATGATACCGGGATTGATGCCGTTCGGTGGGCAGTTACAGGTGAAAAGTTGGGCGCCGGTGAGATACTTTTGAATTCCATAGATGCAGATGGCACACAGAGTGGCTATGACATTGAGCTAACCAGGGCCGTTGCCGACTCTGTTGGCATACCAGTCATTGCATCAGGTGGTGCCGGTGACCTTGAGCAAATATATGACGTTTTTGAAAAGGGACACGCTGATGCTGCACTCGTGGCATCAATCGTGCACTTTAAAACTTACTCTATAAAAGAAATCAAAGAATACCTAAAAAAGAAAGGAGTTACAATAAGATGGTCATACCCTCAATAGATTTAATGAATGGAAAGGCTGTTCAGCTCAGAGGTGGCAAAGACTTTGTCCTTGAACGGGATAATCCTCTGGAACTCGCAAAAGAATTTGACCGTTACGGTGAAATCGCTGTAATTGACCTCGATGCGGCATTAGGAAAGGGGGAAAATGAAGAATTGATCAGGGAGATTTGTAAAATTGCTGAGTGTAGAGTCGGAGGTGGCGTCAGAACGGTTGAGAAAGCCAGGCGTCTTGCATCCTTTGGGGCTAAAAAGATCATAGTGAGCTCCAGCGTGTTTGAAGGAGGTAAAATCAACTTCGGATTTTTAGAGGAACTGAAAAGATCCCTTGGTTGGTACAAAACGATGATAGCAATAGATGTTAAGGACGAGGAAATTTATATCAAAGGCTGGAAGGAAGGAACCGGATTAAACGTTTATGAAACAGTTAAAAAATTGGAAAATTATGCATCAGAATTTCTATTCACTGATATTGATCGTGAAGGTTCACTCCAGGGAATAAATTTTTCAAAGGTAGAGAAGCTCAGATCCATGACAAATTCACAGATTACTGTGGCTGGGGGAATAAAAGATCTCGAGGACCTGAAAAAATTAAAAAACATCGGTGTAGACGCTCAGGTAGGTATGGCTCTATACACAGGGAAAATAAACCTCGCGGAGGCTTTTATCGAGTTGCTAAACTGGAAAACAGAGCTACTCCCTACTATCACTCAGGATTACACTGGCCAGGTTCTAACCCTCGCCTACAGCAACAGGAACTCCCTCAAAAAGGCCTTTGAAACCGGGAAAATGTGGTACTTCAGCAGATCCAGACAGAAGCTCTGGATGAAGGGAGAAACATCCGGTAACTACCAATTTTTGATCAGGATGCGTGCAGACTGCGATAAAGACACGATTCTTGCAACAGTGAAGCAGAAGGGCGTTGCCTGTCACCTCGGCAGCTATTCGTGCTTCGGCGAGAGAAAATTCTCCCTCCACGAGCTTTACGAAATAATTGAAGAAAGATTTGCGAATCCTCGCTCCGGTTCCTACACAGCGACCCTTGACGATCAGAAGGTGAGAGAAAAACTCCTTGAGGAAGTCCAGGAAGTGATAGAAGCAAAAGGCAAAGACGAAGTTATCTGGGAAGCCGCAGACGTTCTTTACTTTCTTACAGTACTTCTGAAAAGAGAAGGAGTAACAATTGACGAAGTTTTATGGGAATTAAGGAGGAGAAAATGGAAATAGAGGCTTTAAAAGACTTTAAGTCCGAAAGTTTTCACGAAATTCCCAAAGACGTAATTGATAGTGTCAGAGAAATCATAAAGAAAGTGAAAAAAAATGGTGATAAAGCCCTGCTCGATTTCACAGAAAAATTCGATGGGGTGAAATTAAAAAGTTTTGTTATAGAAGACTTCTCCAATGCAAAAATCCCGGATGACGATAAGGATACCATTGAACGGGTCTTTGAAAATATTTACAAAGTGGCAAAAGTTCAAAAGGAATCAATTACTAATTTCGTATTTGAAGTCACACCTGGTGTGAAGATCAGGCAGAGGGTGAGACCGATAAAAAAAATCGGAATATACGTTCCTGGTGGTCGATATCCACTCGTTTCAACCCTTCTCATGTGCGGAATTCCAGCCCTTGTAGCCGGTGTTGAAGAGATTTACGTTGCAACCCCGCCAGGCAAAAATGGAGAAATAAACAATCATATTCTCTACGTTGCAGGATTGCTCGGTGTAAAAAAGTTATATGCCGTTGGAGGTGCACAGGCAATCGCTGCGTTGGCCTACGGGACAGAATCTGTTGGAAGAGTCGATAAAATTGTAGGACCGGGGAATATTTACGTCACCGCTGCCAAGAGAGAAGTATTCGGAACAGTCGGAATTGACTTTATAGCCGGCCCCACTGAAGTGCTTATAATCGCAGATGAGTCTGCAAATCCAGAAATAATCGCCTATGACATGCTCGCCCAGGCTGAGCATGATCCCCAGGCGAAACCAATCTTAATTTCAACTTCAAGAGATTTACTGATACAAACAATTTCATTAATCAAGAAAATACTGGAGGAAGAACCTTCAGATGTGGCAAAAATTTCAGTAGAACGAAATGCTAAATTCTTGCTCGCATCATCAGTTGATGAAGCCATTAAAGCTGCAAACGACATAGCTCCGGAACACTTAGAAGTACAGTTGGAATATCCCGACAGATATATTGATCAGATTGAGAATTTCGGAACCCTTTTCGTTGGTCATCTCTCGGCCGAGGCCCTTGGTGATTACTCCGCAGGAGTAAATCACGTACTGCCCACGAACGGGAGTGCGAGGTACACCGGTGGACTACATGTGAAAGATTTTATGAAAGTTCAGGCCATTTTAGAAGTTCATGAAAGGGGATTTAAAACTATAGCGCCTCTCGCCAGAAAGCTGGCCAAGCTCGAATCACTCCACTTTCATTATAGATCAGTAGAAATCAGAGAGAAATCTCATGGATGAAGGTGGTGTCTGTCCCTTGGAAACAGTGATGCCATCCTGATATTCGGTAAATTCAGGATTCTCGCAACCAGTCTCTCTGCTCCGATGGCAAAACCTCCATGTGGCGGCATCCCGAATTTGAAGGCATCAAGATAATAAGAGAAGTCATCTGGATCGAGACCACGCTCCTTGATTTTCTCAACAAGCATCATGTAGTTGTGTATTCTCTGACCACCTGTGGTGATCTCAAGACCGCGAAAGATAAGGTCAAAACTCAGTGAGAGCTCCGGGTTTGCGGGATCAGGATAGGTGTACATTGGACGCTTACTGAGCGGGTAGTGCGTGATAAAAACGAGCTCTGAGCCCCATCTCCTGCGTGCATACTCAGTTATAAGCCTCTCACCCTCGGCATCGAGGTCAAGCCCAATGACCGGCTTTCCAAAATCCTTTTTCAGAATCTCAGTTGCCTCTTTGAGTGTCAGGCGGGGAATTGCCTCAATGTCCGGTATCTGTGCATTGAAGAGTTTCAGCTCTTCCTCGTTCTTTTCTCTGACCTTCTTAAAAATGTGCTTCAAAAGTCCAGTCTCGAGCTCTAACAGGTCATCGAGTCCCGTGATAAACCCCACTTCAACATCGAGGCTCAGATACTCGTTCAAGTGTCTTGGCGTATCATGCTTTTCTGCGCGATAGACAAATCCCACCTCGAAGACCCTCTCAAATACCCCCACCATAATCTGCTTATAAAACTGTGGTGACTGGGCGAGAAAGGCTTTCCTCCCAAAATAATCAATTTTGAAAAGCTCCGCACCACCTTCCGTGGCTGATGCAACGATCTTGGAAGTGTGAATCTCTGTAAATTTCTCATTCTTTAGGTACTCTCTGAAGGCGTCTACCACAGTGTTCATTAACCGGAAAATTGCTCTCTGCCTGGGGTTCCTGAGTGTTAAAACCCTGTACTTTAAAAGGGTTTCAAGCTTCAAACGGCTCACACTTCTGTCTGAATGAATCTGAACTGGCAGGTGGCTTTCGTAATATACTTCACCGAGGAGTTTTGCATCCTTTAGCCGAATTTCAATTCCACCCGGCGCCCTTTTCTCCTCGATTACCTCACCCGCAATTTCAACCACATTTTCATGTCTGAAATTTGAAAGTAATTTCTTTTCATCAACCACCTGGACAACCCCACTTCTGTCACGGATGAGAGCAAAGTTAATACCACCGAGGATTCTGAGTCGATGAATCCAGCCTTTAACGACAACATCTTTTCCCACATAGTTCCACAGATCTTCAATCCATACCCTTGCAGGCATCTTTCAGCTTCTCCTCAAAGAGTTTTTTAAGTTCCACGGGATTTGCCTTCCCGCGCGTCTTTTTCATCGCCTGACCTATGAAATACGATATCAATTTTTCTTTGCCCCGGCAGTAATCCTCAACCTGCTTTTCGTTTGATCTGATAATCTCATCGATTAAAGGTTTCAAATCTTCTCCCGTTTGCATGAGACCCTCTTTTTCGACAATCTGTACAGGATCCTCGCCAGTCTTAAATACCCTCTTCAGAACTGATTTCGCAACAGTTCGAGAAATCTTCCCCTCAAAAAGAAGTTTTAGGAGTGATGAAAACCCCTCCGGTGTGAGACCTGAATTCTCGAGCTCAATACCAAGCTCCCTTGAGATTCCAGTAATCTCCACTGTTAGCCAGTTGGCAACCTTCTCCGGGTTTCCGGCAAGTTTTACGGTTTTTTCAAAAAAGTCTGCAAGGTAAAGGTCTGACTTCAGAATACTCGCCCGCTCTTCATTGAGTCCGTATTCAGCCATGAATCTTCGATACTTTTCTATGGGAAGCTCGACGAGATTTTCGTTGACTTTGTTAATGAGATCTCCTGTAATTTCGATGGGAACAAGGTCAGGATCAGGAAAATACCTGTAATCATGCGCCTCTTCCTTTGTCCTCATACTCTCTGTTATCCCCTTGGCCTCATTGAAGAGCCTCGTTTCCTGAACAATCGTGCCACCGGATTTCAAAATCTCTGACTGCCTCTCAATTTCGTATTCCAGCGCCCTTTTCACAAATTTGAATGAATTTATGTTTTTAATCTCAACCTTGGTCCCCAACTCAGATACCCCTTCAGGTTTCAGCGAAATATTCGCATCGCACCTTAACGACCCCTCTTCCATATCTCCATCTGAAATTCCAAGATACCTCACCGTTTCACGAAGAATCATGAGAAATTCTACCGCCTCCTCTGGCGATGAAATGTCCGGTTTTGTCACGATTTCAAGCAAAGGCACACCTGCACGGTTGAAATCAACAAATGTTTCACCTCCAACATGAACAAGCTTGCCCGCGTCCTCCTCCATATGAATTCTCTCAAGCCTTACTTTCTTACCACTTTTAAGTTCAATAAACCCACCTGTAGAGAGAGGGGCACGGTACTGAGAAATCTGATAAGACTTTGGTAGATCAGGATAAAAATAATTCTTTCGTTCAAATCTTATAATAGGGTTAATTTTCCCCCTTGTTGCGAGTGCGAGAAGCACCCCGTACTCGAGGACCTTTTTGTTGAAAACTGGAAGGGCACCCGGCTGGCCCGTACAAACCTCGCAAATATGGGTATTGGGCGGAATGTCCTTCGTGTACTCGGCCGAACAGGTACAGAATATTTTCGATTTTGTCCTGAGCTGAACATGAACCTCAAGACCGATGACAACATCCATCATCTCCCGTACTCCTTTTCAACAAAGTAGGCAAATTTCAGCATCCTGTTCTCACTGAAATAGTTCCCGATGAGCTGGATACCCACAGGAAGACCATTGCTTGTTCCAACCGGTATATTGAGCGCCGGAAGACCTGCGAGGTTGGGTGAAACCGTGTAAATGTCCGAAAGATACATCTTCAGGGGATCCTCTATCTTCTCACCTATCTTAAACGGCAGGGTCGGAGATGTGGGAGCAAGCACAAAGTCATATTCCTCAAAAATCTTTTTAAAATCGTTGATTATTAGCGTCCGAGCCTTCTGCGCCTTAAGATAATAATCCTCGTAATAGCCCGTTGAAAGTGCAAATGTGCCAAGGAGAATGCGTCTTTTTACCTCCTCACCGAAAAATTTACCCCTTGTATTTTCAATCATCTCACGGAAAGTCCTGCCCTGTACTCTCTGACCGTATCTCACACCGTCAAATCTCCCGAGATTGGAACTTGCTTCAGCTGTTGCAATTATGTAATACGCCGGTATCGCATACTTCGTGTGCGGAAGGGAAACCTTATCCAGTCTAAAAAGATTCATCCTCAGAAAACCCAGAAAGTCATCAAGTACCTTGCGGACCTCGTCAGAAAGTCCCTCGCCCCAGTACTCCTCTGGCAGGGCAATGCGATAGGTCTCCTTCTCGCGATTTTCGAATATGTACTCAAAATAATCGGAAACGGGCATGGTGGATGTCGTCGAATCCTTTTCATCCCAACCGGAAATCACGGAGAGCAAAATAGCAATGTCCTCAACATTCCTTGCAATGGGACCAATCTGGTCAAGTGACGAGGCGTAGGCAACGAGTCCGAATCTCGAAACCCGTCCATAGGTGGGTTTAAGACCATAGACACCACAGAACGATGCGGGTAATCTGATGGATCCACCGGTATCCGATCCGAGTGCCGCATGAGCCATCCTTGCAGCAACGGCAACTGCTGAACCTCCACTGCTCCCACCTGCCACTCTCTCCGGATCATGAGGATTTCTTGCAGGACCATAAGCTGAAAATTCAGTACTTGAACCCATAGCAAACTCATCCATATTGGTTTTACCTAAAAATATAAATCCTTTTTCGCGTAGCTTTCGGATGGCCGTCGCGTCATAGGTCGCAATATAGCCGCGAAGAATTTCAGATGCACACGTGGTTTCCATTCCTTCAATGTTTATGTTGTCCTTTACCGCTATGGGAATTCCAGCATACGGGGGGAGTGGCTTACCCTTCGAGACCATCTCATCTATTCTTCTGGCGTCGTCCAGGACATTCTCGTTGATGGAAATATAGGCGTTTAAACTGGTATTCTTTTCCTCAATATTCCTAAGATATCGCTCAACGATCTCTGTCGCCCGTATCTGACGCTTACTCAAGAGGTATGAAAGTTCAAATATGCTGAAATCTTCAATCTTCATATCGTTTTTGGCACCTTAAAGTAATTTTCTTCCTCGTCCGGAGCGTTTTTCATGATTTTCTCCGGATTTTTAGGAATTGCTTCGTCATTTCTCATAACATTTTTAAGTGGCAGAGCGGAAAACACGGGCTCCACCTCACCTAATTCAAGCTCGTTCAGCGTGTTAAAATACTCAATAATTTTTGCAAACTGTTTTGAAAATTTCTCCTCCTCTTCTGGAGTGAGCTTTATAGCTGAAAGTTTAGCAATATACCTCACCAATTCAATTTTATCCACAATTAAATCTCCTGGGGATTAATTTTCAGGCCAGCCTTAAGGGAGAGCAAGCTTTCAAATTATAAGAAACAACGGAAACTTGTGCAAGCCGAGGGTATTCGGAATCGTTTTATTACCAACTTAATTTGCGGAAGGGATTATTTTACAGTTGTTATCCTTCATCCAAGGAATATCAGTCAGTCCCCTTTGCAAAAAGGGGGATACATGGATTTTTAACCATCCGTCCATCTTCTCATTAATTTACACCGTGCCATATCTAAAAATTTTAGACCGTTCGAAAAAAAATTTTTCGTTAACTTATCCATCCACTAAATAAAGAAAATCAGTTTTTTGAGAGGTAAGCATCCTACTTTGATCTCCTTCTAAAAAAGAGGTTCTTCCCCTCCTTCCAGCTTTTTGCTGGAGATGGTTGGGATTTTGGAGGTTTTCATCTATTCCATGTTTCTCGAACAGTCTCCACTAAAAATCCCTAT
>Ga0256833_1003672_pt1 | contig 10466 bp, 2 predicted proteins | sample 356284metaG_FD_190535 | JGI IMG/M metagenome (GOLD analysis project Ga0256833, IMG submission 190535) | Hydrothermal vent microbial communities from Mid Atlantic Ridge, Atlantic Ocean - 356-284 | ecosystem: Environmental > Aquatic > Marine > Hydrothermal vents | place: Atlantic Ocean: Mid...
AAAATAATTGTACCCCTGATTGTTGTTATTCCCGGTATAATAGCTGCTGTTATGTATAAAGAAAATATTGCCGGTGCTATTGATTCATTTGCAAATAACGGCAGTATCAATTATGATAAAGCATATCCTTGGTTAATAAGTACTTTTGTGCCGGCAGGTCTCAAAGGTTTGGTTGTTGCAGCTCTCTCGGCGGCTATTGTATCTTCACTTGCTTCAATGTTGAATTCTACATCCACTATTTTCACAATGGATATATACAAACCTTATTTTAATAAGAATGCCGGAAATAAAAGATTGGTAACTGTGGGTAGAGTAACGGTATTAGTGGTGTTGATAATAGCTACATCTATTGCAAAAACAATGGGTTCAATTCCACAGATGTTTCAATATATTCAAGAATATACCGGAATAGTTAGTCCCGGAATATTAGCTGTGTTTTTAATGGGGTTGTTTTGGAAAAAGACAAATGTTAAAGGCGCAATAGTCGGAGTATTAACTTCCATACCTATTGCATTGGCATTAAAATTTTTGCCGGTAGATATGCCGTTTTTGGATCAAATGCTTTATACATTACTGATGACAATGGTTGTGATAGTAGGTGTATCTTTAAATACAGGAGAAGGAGATGATGATTCCAAATCGATACCCTTGTTAAAAGAAACATTTGTAACGGGAAAGACTTTTAATATAAGCGCATATATCATTTTAATTATTCTTGTTGTCTTATATACTGTATTTTGGTGAGAAAATGACTGTTTTAAACGAATAATTCCGGAAAAGAAATATTTTAGAAATACATAGCTGACTATAGGTATTTTTAGACATATGCTAAATAATAGTTATTTTGGTAATATATTATTTTGTAAAATTGAAAAATATAAAATATTTGAATAAATTTGCGCAAAATTTTTAATGAAAGCAAAATATTATGGCAAAAATAGATATGTTTCAACCACATGATTATTTAATGTTGGATGAATTAATTTCCGAAGAAAACAAATTGGCAAGAGATGCAATCAGGGATTGGGTTAAGCAAGAAGTGACCCCCATTATTGAAGAATCTGCTCAAAAGCATGAAACTTCAATAAAAATATTGAAGGGACTTGGTGAAATAGGAGCTTATGGTCCAAATATCCCGGTTGAATACGGTGGTGGAGGAATGGATGAAATAGGTTATGGTGTTATTATGCAGGAGCTAGAAAGAGGAGATTCTGGTGTCAGATCCATGGCATCTGTTCAAACATCGTTGGTAATGTATCCAATTAACCGATTTGGAAGTGAAGAACAAAAGAAGAAATATTTGCCTAAATTGGCAACAGGGGAATGGATAGGATGCTTTGGATTGACTGAACCTGATTATGGATCCAATCCGGGAGGAATGATAACCAATTTTGTAGATGATGGCGATCATGTTATTTTGAATGGAGCAAAAATGTGGATAACCAATTCGCCATTGGCAGATATCGGAGTGGTTTGGGCAAAAGATGAAGAGGGGAAAGTGAGAGGATTAATTGTGGAAAAAGGAATGAAAGGTTATACTGCACCTGAAATAGAAAATAAATGGTCATTGAGAACTTCCGCTACAGGAGAGATGATTTTTGAAGATGTAAGAGTACCTAAAGAAAATATTCTTCCCGGAGTGGTAGGATTGAGAGGTCCTTTATCTTGCTTGAATAAGGCGAGATACGGTATAGCATGGGGTGCAGTTGGAGCTGCTATGGATTGTTATGACTCTGCATTGAGATATTCTAAAGAGAGAATACAATTTGGGAAGCCTATTGCACAATTCCAATTGCAGCAAAAGAAATTGGCTGAAATGATTACTGAAATTACCAAAGCGCAGTTATTAATTTGGAGAGTGGGAACATTACTTGACAAAGGCAAGGCTACGCCGGCTCATATCTCTATGGCAAAAAGGAATAATGTGGAAATGGCACTGAAAATAGCACGTGAATCAAGGCAGGTGTTGGGCGCTATGGGTATTACTGGGGAGTTTCCTATGATGAGACACATGATGAATCTGGAATCCGTTATCACTTATGAAGGCACACATGATGTACATTTATTGATTACCGGGCATGATATTACAGGATTAAATGCATTTACATGTTAAAATGGTGATGTGGCAAACTTTGTTTAATGATATTAAAAATTTTAGTATTAATTGAAACTACATTGTGTCTGTCCATAAAGCTCTTAATTTTTAAAAATTTTATAAACAGACACTTATTATTTTTCAATATTAAAGAAGTTGATTTTTAGATTTGGTATTGGCTTTTAATTTATTATACCATTCTATATAACCTAAAATTGCTAAAATAAGAAAGATGAAATATTGAATTCCGGTAAAACCATATCCTTTGACAAAATATAATGGTACGGAAACAATATTTACGCTAATCCAAAATATCCAGTTTTCAATTTTTTTATTTGCCATAAGCCACATCGCAACAAATGCAGCTCCGGTAGTGAATGTATCTAAATATGGAGTTGCTTTTCTGAATTCTCGAATATTATTAGAGCTTAATTTTTCTATAGCATACTTCAGGGATTGAGAAAAATTTAAATCGTTTGGCATCACATTGTAATGTCTGTAAACAGCTATAACAAAAACAGAAGTAAAAATAAAAATGCCAAATGATTTTAATTTGTCATTAAAGTTTGTTCTTGATATGGAAATATGTTCATTTTTTGATTTATCTATTACCCTGCTCCACATATACCAGCCGTATATACTCATAATTGAATAATATATATTAATAATCAAATCTCCGTAATAATTCCAGCGTGATAATAAGTAGACATAAATCAAAGTACTAATTAAGCCGGTTGGAAAAACCAATATATTTTCTTTTTTTGAAAACCAAACACTAATTATTCCCAATACCGCTGCAATAAATTCCAGCAAAATCATATATGTTTCTGCTGTTTTATAAGGCTCTATTAAAAAATTTATTATAGTATTCATATTCAAAAATAGCAGCAAAGATATGTCTAATTATGCTTTCAAATAAATTATAATTGAATTTAAAATATTTTAATTAAAAAAATTTGATTAATTAATAAAAAAGATATAATTTTGCGCTCCGATTTGGTTCCGTAGCTCAGCTGGATAGAGCATCAGATTTCTAATCTGACGGTCACAGGTTCGAATCCTGTCGGGATCACCAGAGAATAAAAAGTTCAACGCTTGCGTTGGGCTTTTTTTATTTGCGTAAAAATATCATAAGCTCGCTTAATGATATTTTTACGCAAATAAAAAAAGGAAAACACGAAAAGTGTTTATTTTTATTTTGACCTTGTATTCCGTCAGGATCATCGTCAGATAATCCTGTTGCAATAGAATCAGGAAAGAGGAACTTTTTTCTAAAACCGGGTACGTTAATCTCTTTTAAATGAAATACGTATTTAAATTAAGACTAACTGACCCATTGGGCATTAAGGTAACCCCAAAATTCATAAAAATATTTTATTAAAAATTATTTGACTTTTTTTTGTCATTCTCAATTCTCAATTATCTGTCTTATGTTTAAATTGTTATTAAAATTATTGGTTATAGGAGTCAGTTGTTTTAAAATTATTTTTTGTCTTGATGATATGTTGTAATTTAAAACATGACAAATCTAATAACTAATTTTAAATATTAAAACAAATGTTAAAGTTTAAAAAAATGTGGAATAAATTTTTATATATTAAAAATATTTTATATATTTGCACATAGAATGCTGTTAAAAGATAGTATTCTATTGATTTCCCAAAATCTTTCAGTAAACAATAGTTGTTAAGAAATAACATGTACGTATTGTGAATCAAGCGTATATATATATTGTATTAATTCAACTAAGGTCAAAATGAGAGAACTAAATTTATTGAAAACGATTCAATATAGAATTGGACGTTTTAAATTTTTAATTGAAATTTTAATTCCAATAGTATTAATTTTTTACAATATTAATACTTATGGACAATGCCAAACGAATTCCGGTGAGATTTCCGGTACTGTTTATAATGATACCAATTTTAATGGTGTACCTGATATTACCGATATGCCATTAGCTGGAATTAAAGTGTCGGCTTATGACATTCATCAGCAAGCTAAAGCGGTGAATATTTCAGATTCGGATGGTAAATTTCATTTGTTAGGCTTAACAGATGGAGTTTTATACAGAATTGAATTTGAATATCCCGAAGGTTTTTATCCTGTTGCAGGTTATAAAGATATCACATTTTCACAAGTTCCCGCTTGTGATATGGATTTGCTATTGCAAAAGCCGGTTGACTATACATATAACAATCCCGATTTAGCGCTTTCAATGTTCTTACAAGGGAGGCCATCCCAATACAAAACTTATCCGGCTTTATTATCATTTCAATCAAAATTTGCTCAGTCTGAAGTACCAAATAAAATAGCATCTAAAGAAGAGGTTGGTTCTGTTTTTGGAGTTGCATTTATGAAAACAACACAGCAACTTTTCACATCAGCTTTTGTAAAGCAATATGTTTATTTAGGTCCCGGTGGTTTGGGTGCTATTTATACTACTCGACGTACTGTAGATGGATGGAAGACATCTTTATATGTGGATCTTATAGCACAGGGTATTGATATAGGCACATTGAATCCTACGGATGCTCATGATTGTGATTATGGTGCTCAAGTTGGTAAAATAGGATTGGGGGCTATTGCTCTGTCCGGTGATGAAAAGTACTTATATGTAGTAAATATTTATAAAAATGAAATAGTAAAAATACCGACTGATAAAAGTAAAATTAATGAGATAGAGGAGATTCCGGTACCTGATCCTCAGTGTGTAGGAGGATATAGGCATACATTTGCTTTGAAATACCATGATGATAAATTGTATGTAGGTGTTACTTGTGGAGCTGAAATTTCAAAAAACGAATCAAATAGCACGGTAACTGTCTATGAGTATGATCCTATGCTTAATGTCTTTGGTGAAATATTTTCAACTGATTATCCAAAAGGGTATCTGCATGATCAACCTTCTTTTGATGTAAATACCCAGCATTGGATAACAGATATTGATTTTACTGATGAGGGTAATATGATTATTGTCTTGAATGACAGGACAGGACATAGATACTGTGGGATTTCAAATAGCCGATTAGATATCCAAAACGGTGATATATTATTGGTCTGGAATAATAATGGAACTTGGGAATTGGAAAATAATGGACATGCAGGTATCTATACAGGTTCCGGTGTTGATAATGGAGAAGGTCCGGGAGGGGGAGAATTTTTCGGGTTTGATTATTGGCCAACCAATCATGATCTTCATCCTGAAACCATAACGGGAACTGCACTGGTTTTGGAGGGTACGGGAGAGGTTATCGCACCGTGTTATGATCCTGAAGAGAAGTCATATTCAGGAGGAGTTAAAAGATATAATACTTCAAATGGTGAACAGAATTCCGTATTTTCATTATATACGCATACTATTTTTCCGCAAATGGGTAAAGCATCGGGTTTTGGTGATCTGGATGCGATTTACGATCCTCTACCATTGGAGATAGGTGATTATATATGGTATGATAAGGACAAAGACGGTATTCAGGATCCGGATGAAAACGGTTTTTCCGGTATTTCGGTATCTCTTTATGATGAAAACTGTAATAAAGTAGGATCAACTATTACGGATGCCGAGGGGTATTATTATTTTGATAAAACAAATGTGGATTTGAATAACGATGGGGTTTTTGAAAGTCCCGATATTTTGCAAAAATATTATGTGGTTATTGATGATAGCAGGTTTGTTGATGGTAAAATGAATATAAACGGTAAAACATATTTTCTTACCGTATTAAATAAAGGTTTTGGAACGAACAGAGATAAGAATGACAATGATGCTTCTATTGCTACAAATATATGTAATGACTTAAATGGTAAACCCTATATAGCTGTCTATACAAGGAATTCAGGGCAAACTCTTTATGATGCCGATTTTGGATTTGCAGAGAGCAAAATATTTGATTTGGCTTTAAGGAAAGTGAATTTAAGTAATAAAACTGTCCACTATGGTGATATTGTTACTTTTAAAATAACCGTATTTAATCAGGGAAATATTCCTGCTCATGATATTGTGGTATCGGATTATTTGAATTCAGGATTTGAAGTTGATTATACTCAAAATCAGGGATGGTCATTTCCTGCAGATAAACCTATTGGGAGATATAAATATGAGTCAACTTTATTACCGGGGGATAGTGTTGATATATATATACAAATGAAAGTCAAAGCCGGAGCAAAATTAGAAGATTTGGTAAATTATGCCGAGATAAGCTCCGCTCTTGATCCTGATAATAATCCGGGCAATGATGTGGATTCCGTTATGGATGAAGATCCTGACAATGATATAGGTGGGACGCCTGATTTTTCAACCGGTAATTCAATTTTAGTTACGGATAATCTTATTGATGATGACGGTAGTATTGATGAAGATGACCATGATCCCGGAGTAGTGAAGATATTGGATTTGGCATTACAAAAAGTAGTGTTGGATCAATATACAATATTTACAAATGGAGATACGGTAACTTTTGGATTCAATATTTTTAATCAGGGCAATGTTATTGCTACAAGTTATGATATAGTGGATTACTTACCAGATAATTTGATATTTGATTCGAATTTAAATCCGGATTGGATAAAAAATTCGGATACTACCGTTTTATATTCGGTTAATGAAGAATTATTGCCATTTACACAAAATCAAATTAAAATAAAACTAATAATCAGTCCTGATGCAAATGTAAATGAAATATTTAATTATGGTGAGATAAGTCATATAACAACTCGAGATGATTCCAATCCCAAAGACTATGATTCCGTACCAAATTTGATTAGAACCGACGATCTTGGAGGGCAAGCCGGTACAAGTACGGATAATCAGATTAACGGATCACCAATGTCCAATATTCCTGATGAAGATGATCAGGATGTTGCTGCTATAATGATAACTAATTTTGATTTGGCATTGACAAAAAAGGCATTAAATCATAATATAGAGAAGGGTGATAATGTTGAATTTGAAATAGAGGTATTTAATCAAGGGGCGATTACAGCTGATAAAATAACACTTGTTGATTATCTTGACCAGGGATTTGTCTTGAATGATACAAAATGGAATTATTATCCAAATGATAGTTCCAGAGTTGAGATATTACTTTCAGCTGGGAATGGATTATTACCGGTTTATGGATTATTACCTGGTAAATCGGTGAAGATTAAAATCAAACTGTATTTGAAAGATGTTGCGGATGGTGTAGATTTTCTTGTTAATGAAGTTGAAATAAAATCTGCATACGATATTTCGGGAAACAATATGGGACAATATGATAAAGATTCTACTCCTGATGATATAAAAGGAAATGATGCTCAAGGCAGTGATAATCAATTGGATGGAAATGGTGTTGATGATGAAGATGACGATGATTGGTCAAAAATATTTGTTAGATCCGATCTTATATTTGATCCTTGTGTATGTTTGCACAATGCTACTAATGAAGATGATGGACAGTTTGCAATAACTATTTCTATTATTTCACCATCCGGAGAAAATTGGGAAATAGATTCACTTGTTAATTTTTATGATATTGCCAGTCCTCAACCACCATTAGCTCCATCATTGTATACGGTTGGAACCGTGATGACCGAAGATGTAGACAATCCTGCTTCCGGTTTGAGTACTTATACTATAAATGGAATTCAGATTGATGATATTGGGTATTATGTTAGATTTATCAATAATTTAGGTGATATTAAGATTATGGATATGACATCGGGTTTTTGTTCGTATGATGATATTGTTGTTTCAGGAGCAACCGGAACTTGTCTTAATAGCACCGAAGATTATTCTATTGTCGGTGTAGATCCGACAGCTACATACACTTGGACATTACCCGGTGGAGGAGGATCATTCGATGGAGGAAGTATAGGTACTGATGTAACAATAGATTGGGGAGGAGTGAATGGTATTTTTGATGTGGTTATTACACCTACCGGAGGTACGGATTGTCTTGTACCTAAGACTTTTAAGGTAAAAGTTGGTAATTCTGCCGGCTCTATGATATTGGATGACTATGTTATAGGTAGTGTTGATACGATTTGTGAACTTAAGGTTACTCCGGAAGTTGTTATTTCCACTCCCGTTGATTCGACTACACCATTCAAAGTGATTATTATAGATCCTGATGGTAATATATTGCCGGATAATATAATAACTTCAGAGTATATCGGAATGGATATGATGGTGAAAGTAATAGATCAATGTAGTGGTCAGCAAGGTATGTCTATTGTGAAAGCTATAGATAAGCAAAAACCTAAATTGGCATGTCAGGATATTGAAGTCGATTGTGATAGAATGACGGATTATCCCGGGCCTGTGGCCAGTGATAACTGTGATAGTAATCCTGAAGTGTTTTTCACAAATGAAACTATAGATTATCAGGATTGTACTTCGCCATTTACTAAGGTAATAACCAGGGAATATGTTGCCGAAGATAAATATGGAAATTTATCAAAACCATGTGTGCAACATATAAGTGTCAAAAGACTGAACAAAGCCGAAGTGGTTTTTCCGGATAATTTTTTAATTGCTGATAATACGGCTTTGACCTGTAATACATTTGAAGTTGATGGATCGGGCAATCCTGCTCCTACAGTGACAGGGACACCATATTATCATGGCAAGGATTTATTTACAATATGCAATAATAACTTTTGCGAAACTACTGTTGGGTATCATGATTTTATAGTAGCGGATGACGGGTGTAAAAAAATAATTCAAAGGACATGGTTTGTTTTTGAAAATTGTGAAGATATTACCTATAATAATATAATATCGCATATTCAAACAATCGAAATTCACGATTTAATCCCACCTGTACCGGTGGCTCCGGCAAATTTAGTTGTGACAACAAATGGTTGGAATTGTAATGCTGATGTTTTGTTGCCTGAATTGGAAATTAAAGATAATTGCTCAACAGAATTTAGAGTTGATATAATATATCCGGGTGGAATGAAAGAAAATTCCAACGGGGGATTAATTACTTTACCTGTAGGTGTTCATCATGTTATTTACAATGTATATGATCAATGCAATAATTTATCACAAGTTGATTTGACGGTAACGGTACTTGATAAAACTGCACCTGTTGCAATATGTCAAACAAATACTACAGTTTCATTAAATTCCTCAGGAGAGGCAGATGCGCCTGCATTGGCGTTTGATTCGGGTAGTTATGATGATTGTGGTGTTGCCGGACTTGAAGTGAGAAGGATGTTTAATGATGATTTTGGACAAGTCGTTCATTTTGATTGCAATGATTTGGATAGTACTAATATCATGATAGTACTTAGAGTGACAGATTATGAAGGCAATTGGGATGAATGTATGGTTAATGTAACGGTTCAGCACAAGTATCCGCCAAAAATTACTTGTCCTGACAATATGCAGGTAGAATGTGATTTCCCTTATGAGCAAGATAGCTTGTCCAAATATTTTGGTAATGCTTCGGGTGTGGATGTATGCGGAATAACAATTGAAGAGGATGATCCCGTGATGAGATTTACAGATTGCGGTACGGGATATATCAAAAGGCATTTTATAGCTACAGGAAGAGGAGGTTTACAAGTGGATTGTTATCAAAAGATAGATTTTGAGAACTCTCATCCTTTTTCCGAAAGTGATATTACATGGCCTGCTAGTGAATTGACGACCAATATATGTGGTATTGATCAATTGTCTCCTTCTGATTTTGGAGGTTGGCCTGTATTGAATGAAGATCAGTGCGATTTGGTTTCAATGAATTATAGTGATCAGACATTTTTTGGAATTCAGGATTCTGCATGTTATACAATTGTTCGTTCTTGGACGGTATTGGATCAATGTCAAATAGAAAACGGGACATTTAAAAGATGGCATTTTGATCAATTGATTCATATTGAAAATAATGTTGATCCTTTTATTGAACCTTTGCAAAATATTGATACCTGTACCTATGATACATTGTGTCAGTCAGGATATGTAACTCTGGAAGCGATAGGGTCTGATGATTGTACAGCTGCCGATGATTTGCAGTGGACTTATAAAATAGATCTGAATAACAATGGAACTTTTGATATACAAAATCATCAGGTTGGTAGAAAGGCAATAGCCAGTGGAACATATCCTATTGGAACGCATAAAATTTTATGGCAGGTGGAAGATAGATGTGGAAACGTTTTTGTACGCTCCCAGTTATTTACCATCAAAAATTGTAAGAAACCTACGGCTATTTGTAAGGATAAATTGGTTGTGGAATTAGGACCGGCATTGGAAGACGGGGATACTATTGCAGTGGCTGATATTTTGGCAAAACTTTTTGACGGAGGTAGTTATCACTCTTGTGGATATCCATTGAAATACAGTTTTAGCCTTGATGTGACAGATACAATATTGTATTTGGAT
>Ga0256833_1003673_pt1 | contig 10462 bp, 8 predicted proteins | sample 356284metaG_FD_190535 | JGI IMG/M metagenome (GOLD analysis project Ga0256833, IMG submission 190535) | Hydrothermal vent microbial communities from Mid Atlantic Ridge, Atlantic Ocean - 356-284 | ecosystem: Environmental > Aquatic > Marine > Hydrothermal vents | place: Atlantic Ocean: Mid...
TCTCTGTTGAGGAGAAGATGAAGAAGGGGGAGCTTAAAGTAGTTGTTTCCTCAACGAGTCTTGAGCTTGGAATAGATATAGGCTACATAGATCTTGTAGTGTTGCTTAGTAGCCCTAAGAGTGTGTCAAGACTACTTCAGCGCATTGGAAGAGCTGGGCATCATATACGCCAAGTGAGTAAGGGGAGGATAATAGTTGTTGATAGGGATGATCTAGTAGAGTGCACTGTGCTAGCAAAAGCCGCTATGGATAGGAAAATAGACCGTGTACATATACCCAGGAAGCCTCTTGATGTATTAGCACAGCATCTCGTCGGAATGTCTCTCGAGAAGAAATGGGGTATTGACGAAGCATATGCTCTTGTGAGAAGAGCTTATCCCTATCATGAACTAAGCCGTGAGGAGTTCATGGATGTTTTAAGATACCTTGCTGGGCGATACGGTCTAGAGGGTCACAGAGTTTACGCAAAAATATGGCTAGATGAGAACGAGGGCGTATTTGGTAGAAAGAGAGGCTCTAGGGCAATTTATTACATGAATAGCGGAACTATACCAGATGAGGCTAAGGTGCACGTATTCACCCTGGACGGGAAATATGTTGGCGATCTCGAGGAGGGTTTTGTCCAGATACTAGCTCCTGGCGACATATTTGTGCTAGGGGGGCGAACCTACGAGTTCATAAAATCGGATGGTATGAGAATCATAGTGAAGAGGGCAGAGGGAGCTAGACCCACTGTTCCGAGCTGGTACTCGGAGATGCTGCCTCTGGCCTTCGACTCCGCCTTGCTCGTCGGCTCCTTTAGGCGCAGAGTAAAGGACCTAATAGAAGAGGGGATAGAACGCGAAGAAGCGGTAGAGATTATATCGTCGGAGTATAGGCTTGAAAGGCACGCTGCCGAGAACATCTACGACTATGTGCTCGAGCAGTACCTGTTCACTAACGGCCTAGTACCGAGCGATAAAGTAGTGCTCCTAGAGCATTTCCTTGACCGAGAAAACGAGGCTACATCAATCATATTTCACTTCCTATTCGGCCGTCGAGTAAATGACGCGTTATCGAGAGCGTATGCATACATCTTATCGAATATGCTGAGAACCAATGTCAGGATAACTGTAACGGATAACGCGTTCATGCTCACCGTTAATGGTCTCAGAGAAGACATTGACTTAGAGAAGCTAGTGTTCAGCGTCACGCCATCAAATATTGATGGTATTCTCCGCCGCGTGCTTAGGAACACAGAGCTACTGAAAAGGAGGTTTAGGCACTGTGCTGAGAGAGCGTTAATGATTCTAAGAAGATATCATGGAAGGAGAAGGGATCCCCACAGACTCCAGTTAAATGCTCAAACACTTCTCGAAGCTGTTGAGCAAATACCTGGGTTCCCGATACTACGTGAAGCTTATAGAGAGATTCTGGAGGACTACATGGATATCAACAACGCCAAGAAGGTGCTTACCTGGATACACGAGGGGGAGATACGGGTCGCGTTCTTCGGGCCAACGGATATACCTAGCCCCTTTGCACACCACGTAGTAGCTAGAGGATATAGCGATATAGTGCTCATGGAGGATAGGAAGAAGCTCTTGATGGAGCTTCACTCAAAGGTAATGGAGCTACTTAGGAGAAGAATGGCTGACAAGGCGTACGCCTAGCTCCTATAGGGTAATCTGAGGAAGGCTCGGCGAAGGACCACCTCGTCACAAGCTCAGCTCGTTCCCGGGGTATTTCCTCATAACCCTCCGAGTCCTAACCACAGCATGGGGGTTTACATAACTTTTTTATCCTATTGCTACCCTATAACGCTTTATTTGAACACGGGACTAGTTTTTGCCGTGCATGCTTCGCAACGGGCAAAAGATACCAACCATAGATGATCTCGATGAGCGTTACGGAATAAAGGATACAAAGATATTGTTACGAATAGATATTAATAGTCCAATCGACCCGGAGACAGGCAAAATACTTGATGACAGCAGGATAAAGGCCCACAGTGGCACTATAAGAGAACTAGCTGAGAGAGGGGCTGCTGTGGTAGTTATGTCTCACCAAGGCAGGCCCGGAGGCGATGATTTTGTAAGCTTGGGCGAGCACGCAAAACTCCTAGAAAAGTATGTTGGTGCTCCCGTCGAGTTCCTCGACGACGTTATAGGCCCCGCTGCGAGAAAGAGGATCAAAGAGCTTAAACCAGGCGAGATACTCTTACTAGACAATACTAGACTGATGTCTGAAGAGATAATAGAGGCTACCCCAGAGAAGCACTCAAAAAGCATCTTTGTGCAGAGACTTGCACCTCTCTTCAACTACTACGTAAACGATGCATTCGCTACCGCGCATAGGAGTCAGCCAAGCATTGTCGGGTTCCCCTTAGTATTGCCATCGGCTGCTGGAAGAGTTATGGAGAAGGAGCTAACAGCATTAGCGAAACTCTATAAGCAAGAAGAGAGACCCAGGGTATTCGTCCTAGGGGGAGGAAAGGTTCATGATACTCTCAGGATTCTCGAGCATTTGCATGCGAACCAAATAGCTGATAGAATACTGTTAACAGGGCTCATAGCCGAGTTATTTGTTGTTGCTAAGGGCTTAGACATAGGAAGCGAGAACAGACGCGTACTTGAGAGAAAAGGCATACTCGCGCTAATACCTAGGGCCAGGAGGTTGCTGCTAAGAGGATTACCGGTCGAGACGCCCATAGATTTTAAGACGCTTATAGACAACGAGGTTCGTGTCGAGCACGTCGGGAGCATTCGTGGAGTAATCCGCGACATAGGTCCACAAACTATTAAGACGTATACAGAGTTCATGAGAGAGGCGCGACTAATAGTGATGAGGGGGCCCGCGGGCGTAATAGAGGATCCGCGCTTCCGGGAGGGAAGTCTTCAGCTCGTAAAAGCCGCGCTGGATAGCGAGGCTTACGTGATTATCGGAGGCGGGCATCTAAACGCTATAGTGGCTGAGCTAGGGGCGTATAATAGGCCAAACCTACATGTCAGTACTGGTGGTGGAGCACTCCTCTTATTCCTTGCTGGCGAGGATCTACCTGGGCTCGTTGCTCTCGCATCCTCTGCGAGAAAGTTTTTCCCCGAGCTCTGAGATGGAGTGAACAGATTACATCCCACATGGCGGGTGATAGGCGTTGGCAAAGGTTAGGGTCGGTGTAAATGGGTTTGGGACAATAGGTAAGCGTGTCGCCGAGGCAGTAATGCTCCAACCAGATATGGAGCTTGTAGGCGTAGTCAAGACCAGGCCGGATTATAGCGCGGTCTACGCTGTAAAAAGAGGGATAAAGCTATACACATTAAGCTCCAGCATAGAGGAGTTCAAGAAGAGAGGCATAGAGGTTGCTGGGACTCTTGAGGATCTATTGAACGAGGTTGATGTAATTGTCGACGCGACCCCCGGAGGAGTGGGGGCCTCCTACAAACCCGTTTACGAGAAAGCAGGCGTAAAAATGGTGTTCCAGGGCGGCGAGAAGCCCGACATAGCTGAGATTTCTTTCAGCACGCTTTGTAACTATGAGCAGGCTCTCGGTAAGAAGAGCGTAAGAGTGGTATCATGCAATACGACTGCTCTTCTGCGCAGCATATGCACTCTTAATAAGCTAGCCCCTGTCAAATCCGTTAGAGCCACTATTGTGCGCCGAGCAGCAGACCCCAAGGAGACCAAGAGGGGACCTGTTAACGCTATTGTTCCTAATCCGGCAAGAATGCCTAGCCATCACGGTGTTGATGTTCAGACTGTCCTGCCCTGGCTCGATATAGTGACCAGTGCTGTAGTAGTACCCACAACCCTTATGCATGTACACACGGTGTATGCCCGTTTAGAAAAGAGCGTAGCCCTCGAAGACGTTGTAGAAGCTTTTGAAAAAGCGCCACGCATAGTCCTGGTTAGCAGCGAGCTTGGGCTGAAGAGTACAGCTGATTTGGTCGAGTATATGCGGGATATTGGGAGAAAGAGGTACGACATGCCCGAGCTAGCTATATGGGTTGAGAGTATAACGGTGAGAGGCAATGAGGTTATGTGGATGCAAGCTGTTCACCAAGAATCAATAGTGGTGCCCGAAAACATAGATGCCATAAGGGCGTTAATGCGGTTAACGAGCTCGGCACAAGAGACTATTGAGATAACCGATAAGACTCTAGGACTTCTAAAAGGCAGATTACCCGGCTAAGACTATAGTATTATAAACGATAAATTAGTATAGAAGAGTACATGGAAAAGCAAGAATAAGTGACTGAGGTGCGCTGTTAATGGTCGAGTACATACCCGAGCCCTCGTATAAGGTGAGCTACCTCTTTAGACGAGTACTAGTACCTATAGACGGTTCCGAGACGAGCCTAAGAGCGCTTGACGTAGCGCTAGATTTTGCGCAGAGATACGGGTCCAAGGTAACAGCGCTGTATGTTTATAATAGCAAGGAGGATCCAGAAGGGGTTAAAAAAGCAATAGAGCAGCATATTCGGCGCAGAGGCGTTAAGGTTGATATTAAGCTTAGAAGCTACGAACCCAGCGTAAGTAGTATAGCTAATGAAATAATATCAGAGATCATAGAGGGTGGCTATGACTTAGTAGTCCTTGGCGCGAGAGGGAACACCGCGAACGAGGACCTAATAATAGGCAGTATCGCGCTCTCAGTGGTCGTAAACTCAGCCATATCTGTTATGATAATCAGATAGGCGATCATACATGGAGAAGAAATACCTAGTATACTGCGATGGCAGAGCTTCTGAGACAAGCTCTATACGCGAAGCACTGGAAAAAGCCCAGACATGTAACTCCCAGGTAACGATTTATCGTGCAGCCCTTGTAGCAGTACTAGAGCCGAGCGAGGTAAGGGAGCTTTTAGCCCAAAAGGAGGCCAGAGAGCGAGCAGAAAAGCACAAAGAGACGCTCTCGCGAAGAAGAATAGCCATTGTATTTGATCAAATGTTTAAGGGTTTTGCTGAAGTGCTTGAGCGAGAAATTACTGAAGACTTTATCGAGTTCCACGAAGTACTTGGCAGAGGCATAAATAGGACTGTTAAACTAGGGCCACGATTATTTCAGCAACCCGCGAGAGACGATTACGACGTCGTAAAGCTACTAGAAGACCTAGCTAGGAGCAAGACCCGTGTCATCTTCTTTACAGGGGATAAACAATTAGCCACACAGGCTAGGATGATAGATAATGTTGACGTGGAGTACCTCCCGCCAAGCGAGGTAGCCGGGAAAGAAGCGGCCATAAAAATTATGCTAGAAAGGATAAGAAAAACCGTAAAGGAATTAGGAATCTCTAGACAGTAGCAAACTGGTTGGGAACGAGAACGCTGTGATGAACTACCCCGATAAGTGCGATCAATGAGCGAAGGGTAGGTTGCTGAGCATTGCCCGAAAGCCCCGCAAGCATTACCAGTATTAGAAGGGAAGAAACCAGTGATACGAAGACACGTGTAAAGGAATTTATCAACGAGCTTGCCGATCAGTTATTGGCAAAGCTTAGAGAGGGCTCCGTGCTATCGCTATCCGAGATCTATCTCTATGCACTAAGCATAGCCAATCCCGTCAAGAACGTCTCCCCGAGGATTTACGGAGTTTTCCTCCTAGGCCAGCTTAGAAGACTTAGAGACGTATTACTAGATAGAGCTGCGGAAGCCATCTCAGCCCATGTTGATAAAATCGAGAATGACTTCCTATACGCCGAGTTGTCGGCCTCAATAATGAGGTATGCTATACACGAGCTTAACGTCCTTCAGACACTGATAGCCTTGCTTGAAAAAAGCCTCAAAGAAGAGGAACAGATCGACACCGAGCTTCTAGAAGAATTCGCGTTCACAGCATTGGCGAGGTTTATGGCCACAGCCACGCTCCTATCTAGGATCAGTACAGAGGAGCTAGGGAAAATACTGGTAAATGTAACTAAGATGCTTGATTTCTTCATCTCAGAGGAGTTAAGCATAATCAGCGAAAAACTCATGAACAAGGCCTAGGTGCACGGCCTTATTGCGCGCACCTTCTTCAACTTCTCATAGATACGTTTAACAGCTTCATAAACCTCCTCTTCCCTCTTTGCACCAGTTATGACCATTTTCCCGGACCCGAATATTAGGAGGACAACACGGGGTTCATCCATCCTATGAATTAGGCCAGGGAACTGCTCCGGCTCATACATGCTATTCTCAAGGGTTAGAGCTGCTCGTTCAAGATCTACACAGATATTAAGATTAGCAGAAGCTACTATGTTCTGTATCTGCACCTTAGACCGTCCATGGATCGGGATGCCGTGCTTCTTTAGGTTTCTCACTATCTTTTTAACCGCTTCAATCAAGTCCCTTGTGCTCTTAGCCCCAGTGACAACCATTTTCCCCGACTTAAATATTAGCGCAGTAACCTTGGGCGAATCCAATCGATAAACCAAGCCAGGGAACTGCTCCGGGTTATACTCGACAGTTAGTATGCTCCTCTCAATCATTCTGAGGTCAAGGGTCTGGTCAAGAGAGACCGTGGCCACTATGTTCTCTATGTTGACAACGGGTTTGGGCTCATCCTTGCCCTGTTGCTGGCTACTCTTCTCCATAAAGGCCATACGTAGGCACCCTTTTTAATGCTGAGGATATAAACCCTATTTAAAGCCTCCTATAAATCTTTATCCTGGGGATGGCGAGGCGGGCAGTCTAGGAGCGAAGAGCTGTGACTGGCCTAGTCTCACACCGACCCGTATCCTACTCTGTTTGCCAAAACACTAATTTACCATTGAACAATCTGTTTATCATTAAAAACTGGTGGATGGCCCCGGGAGGGCCGTTTAAGGGCTGGTGAGTGCTCGCCCTTAACGGCCTACACTGGTTTCCATCCCGGGGCCTCGATTATCCTTTCCCTGTACTTCACATTGCGATAGATAGTGGCTTTCTTTGCAGCGGTGAGCGGGTCCAGTAGTACTTCTGGTATCTTCTCTACAACATCTAGTGCTGTCATTGATTCTCCTTTATCTATGTACGCGAGGCCGCCCGCGACCCCGTTTATAAAAGACGCTGTACATGCTGCGTCAAAGGGTTGTAGCTTCTTTGCTAGTAGAGCTGCTGTTATCCCTGCTAGTGCATCGCCTGTGCCGCCAACGCTCATTGCCGGTGATCCTGTCTTGTTCAGCCGTACTCTTCTCCCATCGGTTATGATGTCTATCGGGCCTTTTAGGAGCACTGTGGTGGAGTGCTCCTTAGCTTTTCTCGCCGCAAGCTCCGATCTTGATACAATGTTCTCGATGGGACCTGGTTTTTCCCCGAAGAGTTTCTCGAACTCCACCTCATGGGGCGTGACTACTACGTTCTCTCCGAGCAGGGATAAATCTCTTGCTAAATGTTTTAATCCATCAGCATCAACTAGGACTGGTTTCTTGTAGTTTCTAGCGAGCTCTAGTATCGCTTTAAAAGCTTCCCAGCTCTCATCGTGAAGACCCATTCCCATACCGATTGCTATTGAGTCGACGCGCGCCACAAAGGGCTCTAAAACCCTTACGTGATCAGGGTGCAGCCAAGGATGCTCTCGTAGCTCCACCGGTATGATTGTGTAGTGCATGGAAGCAGCTCTTATGACGTTACTAGGTGCGGCAAGATATACTAAATCCACACCCATTCTCTCCGCAGCCATAGCGGCTATTATTGGCGCGCCCACGAAGTCAATGGACCCGCCGATTACCAGGACCCGTCCAGCCATACCCTTATGGGACTTCCACGTTCTTCGAGGAATCCTTGCCTCAACATCACCGGGCCCAACATATATCTCGGCCTCGGGGGGAGCACCTATACCCGCGACCACAAGCTCGCCGACAGCGTCCGGTCTTTTCCTGAGCCCTGGCTTTGATTTATGAAAGGTTACCGTGACGTCGGCCCTTACGTAGACGCCCGGAGTTTCTCCAGTATCAGGGTCCAAGCCTGATGGGACATCTATTGCTATTTTTAATCCTTTGGAGCTGTTTATCGCCTCTATTGCCTCCTTGTAAGGCGAGCGCGGCGCCCCATGCACCCCGACTCCCAGAAGAGCATCAATAACTACGTCCGCGCTAGCAGGCTCAATATCGTGTACTGAGCGCGTGATCTTTATAGTTACAGTCGTATCCATCATTGTTAACGCGTTATACATTAGCCTCGTTTCTTCTGAGCGCAGTTGCTCCGGTCTCGCTAACAAGAATACTTCGACTATGTAGCCTTTGTAGGCTAGGTGGCGTGCAGCTGTTAGCCCGTCGCCGCCATTGCCTCCGCTCCCAGCGTATATAGTTACCCGGCCCCCTCTGGGTACGCGTTTGGCTACTTCCTCTGCAATGCTTCTCCCAGCATTCTCCATTAGTTGGAGCCGAGAGACTCCCAGCCACTCAGAGTTGGTATCTATAACATGCACATCCTTTGATGATATTTCACTGCCTAAGCCGAATACAACAGTGCTCAATTCTGCACTACCGTGTCTTACTAGGTGGGTATGTTTGAAGGTATTATCTGTGACACCGTACGAGGTACTAGTTTATTTCCTATACGATGAGTAGTAGATAGTAGGGTGAGAGGCTTGACGCCTAAGAGGCTTACACTGGATGACGTAGTACGCCTCGATTATGAAGCTGTAGCGAAGAGCTTGACGGGGTTCATAAGAGACTATGTGAGCGAAGCTAGGGCTAAAGGAGCTGTAATAGGTGTAAGTGGCGGCGTAGACTCCGCCACAGTACTCCACTTACTTGTACGTGCTCTTGGCTCTGAGAAAGTGCTTGCACTAATCCTCCCCGATACGAGCGTCACGCCAGCGGAGGATGTAGAGGATGCGAGAAGCCTTGCTGAGAGACTAGGTGTCGCCTACAAGGTAATAGATATAAGGCCTATTGTCGAGTCGTTCGTAAACCAGCTAGGAAGCGCTGATAAGAGAACCATTGGTAATCTACGTGCCCGCATACGAATGTCCATACTCTACTACCACGCTAATAGCCTCGACTACTTAGTGGCCGGAACTGGTGATAGAAGCGAGATACTAATAGGGTATTTCACTAAGTACGGCGACGGGGGCGTTGATTTCCTACCCATTGGGTGCCTCTATAAGTCACAGGTTAGACGACTAGCATTACATCTTGGAGTCCCTGTCAAAATAGCGTGGAAACCTAGTAGTCCAAGACTATGGCCAGGGCATCTAGCCGAGGACGAGCTCGGAATGAAGTATGACGAGATAGACGTTATACTTTATGCCCTTTTCGACCTAGGAATGGGTGTCAAAGAGGCTGCAGAGGCTACGGGGCTCTCAGCGGAAAAGGTTATGCGCGTACTAGAGCTGTATGAGAACAGTAAGCACAAGCGCTCAATGCCTCCAATACCGAGCCCAGAGGAGTTCGTATGGCGGTTTAGACTCCCATAACCCCCTCATGTCCTGGCACCAGCGTGAGCGGCTTCTCTAGCAATTCTTCAAGCTCTAGGTATAACTCCTTTATCACCGTGGTTGCCTCAAGCTCTCCTCTGGCTATTTTCTCTATTTCCTCATAGAGCTTCCTTGTGCGTTCTTCTGATACAAGCTCGCCGTATTTTTCGGATAGGTAGCTATAAACCTCTATGCCCAGCTTTGTGGGTATAAGCTTTTTCCTAAACTTGCTCTCAATAACGTATCCATGGCGCTCAAGTGTGTCAATGGTTTTTGCGTATGTGCTTGGCCGGCCTATGCCACGCATCTTCATTAATGCCACTATCTCGCCATGACTGTATAGTGTTATCTTTGAGCCCCTCTTCACTGCGACCAGTTTGGGCATTATCTTCATACCGGGCTTGAGTTCTTTGAGCTCTTCGTGGACTCTTGGGAACGGGTAGTACTTATGGAAGCCGTCTATCCGTACATCTATATAGTACTGGGCTGGTATGCTCTCATTTATCCCCGGGATAGTGAATACAACGGATGCTTGTACAAGGATTGCTGGCCTAGCCTGGCTCGCCATGAATCGCCGAAATATCAGATCGTATAGGCGGTAATGGCTCTCCCTCATAGTTATGGGGACTCTTATATCACCAGTAGCTATTAGCCGCCGGAGCTCTACGCTATCTATGGGTCTCGTGGGCCTTATTGCCTCGTGATGGCCTTGCGCCCCCCATGATCTCGGATAGAACCCTCCTGGCTGGGTTTTCTCTATGTACTCTCTTGCTATTGACTGCCCCGTTATCGATACGTGTGTCGAGTCCGTCCTATGGTATGTGATTAGCCCCGCTTCAAACAGCTCCTGCGCTATTCTCATAGTCTTTTGAGCCGGGTAGCCCAGGATCCTTGAGGCATCGTAGAGCAGTGTCTCTGTCGTATAGGGGGGCGGTGGGTTTAGCTCTGTCTCGGTGATTCTTATCTCTTTTACCACCAGGCCCTCTGACGACGTGGCCTCAGCTATTAGCCTAGCCTTGCTTGCCGCTCTTGTGAATATTTTTATGCGAGCGCGTGGAGCGAGTTTTATGTAAACATTGTAGCCCTGGTTTTCACGCCATTCTCT